>Ga0163162_10002447_pt1 | contig 17518 bp, 15 predicted proteins | sample S55metaG_FD_115310 | JGI IMG/M metagenome (GOLD analysis project Ga0163162, IMG submission 115310) | Switchgrass rhizosphere microbial communities from Kellogg Biological Station, Michigan, USA - S5-5 metaG | ecosystem: Host-associated > Plants > Roots > Rhizosphere > Soil | place: USA...
ACCTTTCACGCATTCTGCAATGACGTGATCCAGGAAAATCTCTCGCTTTTCGAAAAAGATTCGCTGGACCCCATTTCAGAACTTGATCGCACCACCCTTTTAAAAGAACTCGTCAGGCAATTTGCGAAAGGTCATCCTTTAAAGCGGTATCGCGGCGACCATGAGGCCGAGATCACCAACCTCAAGTGGCTCTTCAGCGCGATGAAACGTGAGGGATGGACGCCGGAACACATCAATCAACGCATTGATGAATACGTCAAGGATCTGCCCTTCCGCAAGGAATTCATCTATCAAAAGAAAACAAAGCAGTTCAACGCGGGCGATCTGAAGCAACACCTGATAGATGATGAGCTCCTTAAGATGGAAAGACTTCGGGCCGCGGCAAACGAGTTTGACAAATTCCAGCGCATGATGCGCATTAAGGGCTGGTATGATTTCGACGATATGATCAACTGGGTCATCCATGCATTCGAAACGCATCCGAACCTGCTGGCACGCTACCAGGAACAATTTCTTTACATGTTGGTTGATGAGTACCAGGATACGAGCGGCACACAGGAAAAACTGATTGACCTGCTCAGCAATTTCTGGGAAAATCCAAACGTGTTTGTGGTTGGAGACGACGATCAAAGTATTTACCGTTTCCAGGGTGCGAGTGAAAAGAACATGACCCATTTCCGCTGCAAATACCAGAACAGCCTTGAAACGGTGATGCTCACCCGAAATTATCGTTCCACTCAAAATATCCTCGATCTTTCCATATCGCTCATCGAACGGAACAGGTCCAGGCTTGTAAATGATTGGTCCGGACTGTCAAAAGACCTGGAGGCATCCAACCCATCCATGAGCCATTCGGTTCAAACGCCGATTATCAGGGAATTTGGCTCTCAGCGGGAAGAAATGGCAGGCGTATGCATGCAAATCAAAGAGTTGGTGGACAAGGGCGTGCCGCCAGGTGAGATTGGCGTAATCTATAAGGAAAACAAATATGGAGAGGAACTCTCCTCTTATTTGAAATGGCTCGGTGTGCCCTATTATACAAAGCGTCACCTTAATATTTTCACTCTTCCTATTGCACGCCAGATTCTGCTCATCTGCGAGTGGATCGCTGCCGAGCACGACACGCCCTATAGTGGTGACGAAATGCTTTTTAAAATCCTGCACTTCTCCTGGTTCGGCATCGCGCCACTGGAGATCGCCAAATTGAGTGTTCAGGTAAGTCAAACCCAATTTGAAACGAATCCAAAATCACTACGCTTATTGCTGCACGAAAAATCGGTTGCACCGCCAAGGGATTTATTCAGTGCATCTTTCCCCGAGCCCTTAAAAAAAGCATCGGCGATGCTGGAGAAATTAGTAGCCGCAGTGCCCAATATGACCCTTCAACAATTGTTTGAGAAAATCATCCTCGAAGCCGGCATCCTGAATCATGTGATGGGAAGCCCGGACAAGATTTCCCTTATGAAGATCATCACAGGCCTGTTTGATTTTATCAAAGATGAAACGCGTCGTCAACCGTCCATGGATCTTGCCAAGTGGATCGAAACCATTGAAACGATGCAGAAAGAAGATATTGAACTCCCACTGGCCGAAATCAACGGCAATGAAAGGGGCGTGAACCTCATGACTGCGCACGGCGCGAAGGGTCTTGAGTTCGAATGGATATTTCTCATGGGATGTAGCGCCAAACTCTGGGAGAAGAAACGAAAGGTTGCCGGAAAATATTCCCTGCCCGACACGCTCACGAAGAACCCTGATGATGAGGTTGAAAATAAAGGTGGCGAAATTGCCGGAACGACTCTGTCACCCAAGGAAGCGTCTCTCGAAGAATTACGACGCTTATTTTATGTGGCACTTACAAGGGCCAAGCGACATCTGCAGGTTTCGTATTCAAGAATGAACAACGACGGAAAGCCAACGGAACCCAGCCAATTCATTGCCGAATTGAAAGAAGCAGGCCCCTTCCTGGCGAAAGAGGGCATCGTTTCGGAAGAAGACATGCTAAAATTTCAAGCGTTGCCATTCGGAAGGAAATTGGCTCCGCAATTGAAACAGGTGGAGGACGATTTTATCCGCCCGCTGATTGAAAAATTTGTGATGAACGTAACGGCGCTGAATAATTTCCTGGATTGTCCGCTGAATTTTTATTTCAACAGTTTGTTGCGCATTCCTGCCGGGCGTTCGGAAGCTGCCGTATTTGGACAAGCCGTGCACTATGCATTGGAACGGCTGTTTTCAAAAATGAAAGACAACAAGAATATATTCCATGGCGCCGAGGTTTTTCTTGATGATTTTGAATGGTACATGAGAAGGCACCGTGAAAATTTTACCAGGGAACAATTTGATCGCAGGTTAGAATACGGACATGAAATTCTGCCGGCCTATTATCATCACTCCCTCGAATCCTGGAATAAAATCGTGAGCCTGGAAATGTCGGTCAGATCAATATTGTCAAACGGTGTTCCCATCAAGGGGAAAATCGACAAGATGGAATTCGACCGGAATTTTGTGAATGTGGTTGATTACAAGACGGGGGATTTTGACAAGGCGAAGAAAGTCAAGAAGCATTTTCATCCACCCTCAGAAGACGTTCCGAACGGTGGTAATTATTGGCGACAGGCCGTTTTCTACAAATTACTCGTTGACAATTTCAAGGGAAAAAATTGGCAGGTGGTCAGTACCGAATTTGACTTCATTGAACCCGACAAAAAGAAAGCCTACCACAAACTAAAGATCGAGATGAATCCGGAAGACCTCACCGCGGTAAGCGCCCAGATTAAGGAGGTGTGGGACAGAATCCAGGCCCACGACTTCTACAAGGGATGTGGTAAAGCGACCTGCCACTACTGCAATTTTGTTAAGGATAACCAGCTTTACATTTCACTAACAGAATTGAAAGATGAAAATGGCGAAATAGAGGAAGATTTAGGGGATTCTTAAGAGAAACCAACGGTGAAATCGACTTAAAGCCATTATGTTTGCGCAAATCTTCACCATTCCAGGGGCATGAGTTTTTCCAGGTCTTTTACGGGTTTTGTTCTTTTTATTCTGGCCTGCGGATTCCTGTGCGGCCTTGTCAATTGTGCGCAGCCGCTTCCTCCCGTTGGCGGCGATAAAGATACCCTGCCGCCGGTTTTGGTAAAAGCCAATCCAAAGGATTCTGTGATCCATTTCCAGGGCAACAAGATCGTACTGGAGTTCAATGAATACATCCAGCTCGATAACAACCTGCAGGAAAAACTCGTATTCTCTCCCGTACCCAAGGTCCAGCCCTTTCTCGAAGCGAGGCTGAAAATATTGACGATAAAAATCAAGGACACGCTTGAAGCCAATACCACCTATTCCATCGACTTCGGGGACGCCATCAAGGATATCAACGAAAACAATCCGCTGAAGGGCTTCCGATATATCTACACAACTGGAAATGCGCTCGACGACAATGGCATCAGTGGAAGAGTGATATCGGCAGAAACGGGTAAGCCAGATAGTACCCTGATCGTAATCCTTCATCGCGATCTTACCGATTCTGCAGTTGCCAAAGTAAAGCCCAGGTATTACACCCGGTTAAACGGAAGGGGTGAATATAATTTCCGCAACATTGCTGCAGGGACATATAATTTGTTTGCCTTGAAAGATGTGGGTGCGCTCAGGTACGATTCCAAATCGCAACTCATCGCATTCCTGGACAGTCCCGTTGTCGTGCAAGGGCATCATCCTCCCGTCGCGTTGTTTGCATCTGCCCAGGCACCCGAACCACCCAAACCTGCATCCGCCACAAGTTCCATCGCTCCGTTGAAGAATCAAACGAAAGCCGTTTCAGAAAAGGAAAAGGACAAGCGAATAAAATTTACAACCAGCCTGGAGAACAACCAACAGGACATTCTTTCGCCCCTTGTGCTCAGTTTTGAAAACAAATTGAAAACAATTGACAGTTCAAAAATTCATTTTACGGATACCACATTTAAATCTGTAACCCCTTTCCATCTTGAACCGGACACGTCGAACACTAAACTGGTTTTGAATTTCCCCTGGACAGAGAGCACGGTTTACAAAATGATTCTTGAAAAGGATGCGCTTACCGATTCCGTGGGCAATACCATTGTGAGGGCGGATACTATTACCATCAAAACCAAACGGGAGTCTGACTACGGAAGCCTGAGAATTCGGTTTTCACAATTCAGTGCTCAAAAACACGCGCTGCTTTTATTTTTAATCAATAACAACATTGCCAAAACAGTTCCGGCTACTTCGTCGGAAATCAGTTTCAGGCTCTTCAGGCCCGCCGAGTACGAACTCAGAATTGTTTACGATAGTAATGAAAATGGGAAATGGGATACGGGTGATTACTGGAAAAAAATCCAGCCCGAGCGAACCGTGGCACTTCCGAAAAAAATGAATATCAGAAGTAACTGGGATAATGAAATGACGGTGGAGTTATGATGGATTGATCCGAAAAATAAGATCTTAGTAACTTTACAAGATGATTTTCTCCTCCTCACTCCTCGAAAGCGCAGTCAATGAATTTGCCAGGTTGCCGGGTATCGGCAAGAAAACAGCGTTGAGGCTGGTTTTGCACCTCCTGAAACTGGATCCTTCCGAAGTAGAGCGTTTTAGCGAAACCTTATCGAAGATGCGAAACGAGATTCAGTTTTGTTCGAAGTGCCACAATATTTCTGATGCCCCGGTTTGCCAGATTTGTGCATCGCCTTCGCGACAGAAACATCTCATTTGCGTGGTTGAAAGTATCAGGGAGGTAATCGCTATCGAGAGCACTCAACAATACAATGGCCTTTATCACGTGCTCGGTGGGGTCATTTCACCACTGGATGGCATTGGTGCCGACCAGCTTAACATTTCCACGCTCATCAAACGTGTGGAAGAAGAGAAGGCCGAAGAGTTGATTTTTGCCCTTAGTCCTACCATCCAGGGCGACACCACAATCTACTATATTCAGAAAAAACTTCAGCCCTTACCCGTTAAGGTTACCACCATTGCGAGGGGAATCGCCTTTGGAGGTGAGTTGGAATATGCAGACGAGATGACCCTGGCCCGGTCCCTGGCCAACCGCCAGCCCGTTGACCACTACGTTAGAAATGCCTGAACCCTTATCCCTGCTTGATTTCCTATTTTGAATTGATTGCATTCTGCCTTATCTTTACAGCAGAAACAAGGCAGATTTGTTTATTGTTCGGCCTTTAATTCTGCAGTTCGACTTACCACGAACGTCAACGGAACTAATAAACGATTAAAACCATGTCCCGCTTCGGGATGATTTTCTCGTTCATTATTCCGCATAAATAAGTCGGTTGCTTTTCAAAAGCTAAAATCAAAGTCATGAAACAAGCCATCAGGGATTGTTTGGAAGAAAAAATTTTGATCATTGACGGTGCCATGGGGACCATGATTCAGCGGCATAACCTTTCGGAAGCCGACTACCGCGGTGAGCGCTTTAAGGACTGGCCCATAGATATCAAGGGAAACAGTGACATTCTGAGCATCACGCAGCCAGCTATTATTGAAGGCATACATCGTGAGTATTTGGAAGCCGGTGCGGATATTATTGAGACCAATACATTCGCTTCAACTGCTATCGCGCAGGCAGATTACCAAATGCAGTCGCTGGCTTATGAAATCAACCAGGCCGCTGCAAAATGTGCCAGAAATGCCGTAGGGGAATTCCTGAAGAAGGATTCATCAAATCCAAAGTTTGTTGCAGGAGCAATCGGTCCGCTTAACAAGACGCTAAGTCTGTCTCCGGATGTTAATGATCCCGGTTTCCGCGCCGTAAGTTTTGACGACGTGGCCAGTGCATATTATGAACAGGTGAAGGGCCTGGTGGAAGGTGGCGTTGATCTGTTGTTGATCGAAACCATTTTCGACACGCTGAATGCAAAGGGTGCGATCTATGCGATTAAAAAATATTTCCGCGATACAAAACAGGAAGAGTTGCCCATCATGATCAGCGGAACCATTACCGATGCGTCTGGTCGGACGTTGAGTGGACAAACCCTTGAAGCTTTCTACATTTCCGTTAAACATGCAAAGCCCCTTAGTGTGGGACTGAACTGCGCACTGGGCGCAGCAGAAATGCGGGCTCATATTGAAGAGTTGAGCCAAATTGCAGAATGTTATACCAGCGCATATCCAAATGCAGGTTTGCCGAATGCGATGGGTGAGTACGACGAGCAGCCTGAACAGACTGCACATTTTATCGAAGACTGGGCTGAACACGGATATGTAAATATTGTGGGTGGTTGCTGCGGCACAACACCCGATCATATTCGGCATATCGCCCAACACGTAAAAGTATTTCAACCAAGAAAGCTCCCTGTGCTGGAGCTAACCTATTAAGATCAATGGAAATTTCGATTAAACCATATTTGAGGTTGTCCGGACTCGAACCCCTGGTGGTACGGCCGGAGATGAATTTTGTGAACATTGGTGAACGGACAAACGTTACGGGGTCAAAAAAATTCGCCAGGCTCATCAGGGATAACAAGTATGAAGAGGCGCTCAGTGTGGCGCGTCAACAGGTAGAAAATGGTGCACAAATCCTGGACGTAAACATGGATGATGCCTTGTTGGACGGTGAAAAGGCCATGCGTACCTTTCTCAACCTGTTGCAATCCGAGCCCGATATTGCGAAAATCCCCATCATGATCGACTCTTCCAAGTTTTCGATCATTGAGGCCGGATTGAAATGTGTTCAGGGAAAATGCATTGTCAACTCCATCTCCATGAAGGAGGGCGTTGAAAAATTCAAGGAGCAGGCGATCATCTGCAAGAGCTTTGGAGCGGCCGTCATCGTGATGGCTTTTGATGAAAATGGTCAGGCTGATTCACTGCAACGCAGGATAGATATTTGCCAGAAGGCATACGATATTCTCACCACGGAAGTGGGTTTTGATCCGGAGGACATCATTTTTGATCCCAACATTTTTGCGGTAGCCACGGGTATTGAAGAACACAATCATTACGCTGTTGATTTCATTGAAGCTACGCGCGTCATCAAACAAAGAATGCCGCTCACCAAAGTGAGCGGAGGCGTGAGCAATATATCATTTTCCTTCCGCGGCAATGACACCGTGAGAGAGGCCATGCACAGTGTCTTCCTTTTTCACGCCATTAAGGCGGGTATGGATATGGGAATCGTGAATGCGGGCCAGATGCAGGTTTATGATGAAATAGAACCGCAACTGCGGGAGCTCTGTGAAGACGTGATCCAGGACCGGCGACCCGATTCGACCGACCGGTTGATCCAGTTTGCAGAAACTGTGAAAGCAAAAGACAAGGCAGAAGTTAAAGACGAGGAATGGCGCTCAGGTCCTGTTGAAGAAAGACTGAAACACGCACTGATCAATGGCATTACTGATTTCATCGACGGAGATACAGAAGAGGCCAGGCTGAAATATCCAAAACCACTCGATGTGATTGAAGGTCCGTTGATGGATGGAATGAACGTGGTGGGTGATCTTTTCGGAAGTGGTAAAATGTTTTTGCCGCAGGTGGTAAAGAGCGCACGTGTCATGAAAAAATCGGTGGCCATTCTCACACCCTACATAGAATTGGAAAAAGAAGAAAAAAGAAAATCATCCGGCGAACAAAGCAGCTCAGGCGCAGCCAAGATCCTGCTTGCTACGGTGAAGGGGGATGTGCACGACATCGGAAAGAATATTGTTGGAGTGGTCCTGGGATGCAATGGCTATGAGATCATTGACCTGGGTGTGATGGTGCATGCAGACAGGATCCTGGATACAGCGCAAAAGGAGAATGTCGCTATCATCGGGTTGAGTGGTCTCATCACGCCTTCGCTTGATGAGATGGTTCATGTTGCCCGGGAAATGACGAGGAGAAATCTGCAACAGCCCCTGCTCATTGGCGGCGCCACAACCTCGCGCATGCATACCGCGGTTAAGATTGCCCCTGAATATGCCAACGGTGTTGTTCACGTGCTGGACGCTTCGCGTAGCGTGACGGTTGCGGGATCCTTGTTGAATGCTGAGCAGAAACCGGGATTTGTGAAAAATGTCAAAGAAGAATACATTCAACTCAAGAAGGATTTCGCAAATAAGAAATCGATCAAGGAATATTTATCGCTCGAAAACGCGAGAAATAATAAAGTTGCGATCGAATGGAATGGATACAAACCCGTGAAGCCACAGTTCACCGGTATCAAACAATTCGATCATTATGACCTCGCGGAGATCGCCAAATTCATCGACTGGGGCCCTTTCTTCATCACCTGGGAAATGGGTGGACGTTTTCCCCAGTTGCTGGATGACGCCGTGATTGGCAAGGAAGCCCGGAAATTGTACGACGATGCGCGCGGTTTGCTGAATACATTAATTAAAGAGAAATGGTTGAGGGCAAGAGCGGTGATCGGCTTTTGGCCGGCAGCGTCTGATGGCCAAGACTCCGTGAAGTTATTTGAGGATGACGGACTGCAAAATCAAATCACCGAATTGGAATTTCTTCGTCAGCAGATCAAAAAGGCAGCGGGCCAGCCGAATATTTCACTTGCAGATTTTATCAGGCCGGCTTCGAAAGCAGGTGCAGATTCCGCGGATCACATCGGTGCATTTGCTGTCACGATTGAAGGGATCGAGCCGCATTTGAAAAATTTCGATTCCAAACACGACGATTACAATCGCATCATGTTGCAGGCACTTGCCGATCGCCTGGCAGAAGCGTTTACAGAATTGCTACATAAGAAAGTGAGGAAAGAATATTGGGGTTATGCAAATCAGGAGGCGCTTAGCAATGAACAACTGATCAAGGAAGAATACCTGGGGATCAGGCCTGCGCCGGGTTACCCCGCCTGCCCGGACCATACGGAAAAGTATAAACTATTCCAGCTTCTCGACGCTACAACCCACACGGGTATCATACTTACAGAGTCACTGGCTATGTATCCTGCCGCTTCGGTTTGTGGCTGGTACTTCTCCCATCCACAAAGCCAATACTTTGGCGTGGGTAAGATTCAGAAGGATCAGGTAGAAGATTATTCCAGGCGCAAGCAAATGCCGGTTGAAGAGGTGGAGAAGTGGTTGAGGCCTGCGTTGGGGTATGATGAGTGAGGCGTTGTTCGTTGACCGCTGTTCGTTGACCGCAGTTGGATATTGCCTGAACTGTAGACAGCCAACCACCGCCCTTGGCGGGCATGCGAAAAACGAACAACGGTCAACGAATAACGGTCAACGAACAACGAAAATGAGTACCCGCTATTCGTCATTATCCCTCCAATTCTCTATCTTTGCCCACTTTCAAACTAGACTAGACTAATGCAATCCTGGAATAAGCCCTTGCTCTTGGGAATCTTGTTCGTGTCATGTTTTAGTATTGTTTCCGCCCAGACGAAAACGAAAGGAAAAAGAAAGGGAGAGTTTTATTTTTCCTGGGGTTACAATACGGAGTGGTATACACGAAGCAATGTTCACGTAAGTCAGCCCGAACTCCTTAACAACTACACCTTTGAAAATATCAGGGGTCATGACCACAAGGGTTGGGACGAGGGATTATTCTCCAAGGCGCTCACCATTCCCCAATACAATTACCGTATCGGATATATATTCAACCGCGAAAAAGGGTTCGGTTTTGAAATCAATTTCGACCATACCAAATTCATTTTTGCAGAGGACCAGGAGGCGCGCCTCAAGGGTACGCTAAATGGTAAATTCGCGGACACATCCGTGATGTTTAACCATGCCAACGGGTTTTATTACTACCTGAATAACGGCGCCAATTTCCTGCTTTTCAATTTCGTGAAGCGCTGGAAAATTTACACCACGAAAAAGAATGAGAATTTCAAACTTGATTTCTTCGGAAAGGCTGGGATTGGTCCGGTAATTCCGCACGTTGAAAACAGTTTTTTCGGAAATGCAAATGATCCCCATTTCCAGTTTGGCGGTTGGAATGTTGGCGCAGAAGGATCCTTGCGGGCTACCTTTTTCAAATATGCCTATCTCGAATATTGTAATAAGATAGATTACGCCCGATACTCAAATTTGCGCATCTATAAGGGCGAAGCAAAGCATGCTTTCGGCACGTATGAAATGATCCTAAACCTGGGCATTACTTTCCCGATGGGAAAAAGAGAATCCACTGCGGGGTACACGGGTCACTAATTTGACAGTCCATTATCAATCGCGACGTAGAGCCCGAATTTTTCTTACTTTAGTTGACAATTTTCTCTTGTGCGAATCATCTCCTACAACGTAAACGGCATCCGTGCTGCCATAAACAAGGGGTTTCTGGATTGGCTGAAAACCGATCCCGCCGACGTTGTTTGTATCCAGGAAACCAAGGCCGAAAAGGATAATGTGGATCACAAACAGTTTCTTGACATGGGTTACCACGACTACTGGTTTTCGGCACAAAAAAAAGGATACAGCGGCGTAGCTGTATTTACCCGAATCAAACCCGATCATGTTGAATACGGCCATGGTCACAATTTGAGTGATGGCGAAGGCCGGGTTATTCAACTGGATTTCGGCGACGTGAGATTGATCAATGCTTATTTCCCATCCGGCACCACCGGGGATGAGCGTCAGACCTTCAAGTACAAATGGCTCGATGAATTTCATGGCTACCTGAATAAGCTCAAAAAGAAATATCCGAAACTGATCCTTTGCGGTGATTACAACATCGCGCACAAGGAAATAGATATTCATGATCCAAAAGGAAATAAGAAGTCATCAGGGTTCCTGCCCGACGAAAGGAAGTGGATGGATGAATTTTTATCGAAAGGATGGATTGACAGTTTCCGGCTGAAGCATGAGGAACCCCATCGCTACAGCTGGTGGAGCCAGCGTTTTCCTTCCGTTCGTCAACAGAATAAGGGATGGAGAATTGATTACATCAATGTCACTGACAATCTTGCCAGCCAGGTTTTGGTGGCTGAAATCTATCCGGACGTCAAACATAGTGATCATTGTCCCGTGTACCTGGAAATCGACATTTGATTCTGCCCGATTTACATGATTCCGCAAGGCAACTGCAGCACATGGTTATTTACAACGTAACAATCAAGGTGGAATGGAGCATTCACGAGCACTGGCTAAGGTGGATGAAAGATGTGCATATCCCCGAAGTGCTGGGCACGGAAATGTTTTATAAATACCAACTCGTGAGGCTGTTGGAGGTAGACGATACGGATGGCCCCACTTTTGCAGTGCAGTACTACGCCAAGAACCTGGCCGACTACAATTTTTACATCAAGGAATTTTCTTCATCGTTGAGGCAGAAGTCCTACGACAAGTGGGGTAACAAATTTGTTGCTTTCCGGTCGGCTATGGAAGTTGTGCACTAGCTGTGGAAAAGAAATAATTAACGCCTGTACAATAAAAAATGTTGTATATTCTCCCAAAACCCTTTACTGGCAAGACTTTCAGACAGTGAAGGCTGAAATGAGCCACAGTAGTGGCTTTCAGGGCACAATGATTTTTGGTGGGAAATTCCGGCATTTTTAGAATTCTTCTAAAATCCTTGTCCGGTGCGGATTTTAACTAATCCCAAGGCTTTGATAAATTGTCGAAAAATTTTTTGTTGCAATCAAAAAGCATATATATTTGTTGCCGTTAAAATACTTAAAAAACTCTACTATGAACAAAGCTGAATTAATCGCAAAGGTTGCCGAAGATGCAGGCATTACCAAAACTCAAGCCAACGATGCACTGGATTCCGTAGTTGAAGCAGTGACCAAAACTTTAAAAGGTGGTGGTAAAGTTACGCTTGTAGGTTTCGGTACATTCTCTGTATCTAAGCGTGCAGCTCGTAATGGCCGTAACCCCCAGACTGGTGCAGTTATCAAAATCAAAGCAAAGAAAGTTGCTAAGTTCAAAGCTGGTAAAGAGTTACAGGCTAAGTTATAATTACCTGATTCAAAGGGAAAAAGCAAGATGCAGTGGCGTCTTGCTTTTTTTTCTGCCAACATTTTCACTCACTCAAATTTCTCAATATGGGACGCGGGGATAAGAAAACCAAAAAAGGAAAGATATTCAAAGGATCATTCGGCAAATCCAGGCCGGCAAAGCCTGCGAAGGCCAAGAAGGACGCCGATAAGAAGAGTTGATTCGTTAACCTGTTTACCAGTTAGCCAGTTAGATAGATTATCAACCAAAGAATCAACTGACAAACTGGTTAACCGGTCAACTGGTCAACTAGCTAAGGTGCCAACCTTTCAATCAGCCATCCACCTTCTTTCCTTACGCTGTACCGAATGCGATCATGAAGACGGTTAGGCCGGCCCTGCCAGAATTCTACTGAAGTAGGCACAATCCGGAAGCCGCCCCAGTATGGTGGCCGGGGAATGGATCCACTCCCATATTTTGCTTCCAGTTCTGTTACCTTCTCTTCGAGCGGCACTCTTGAATGGATTACCTCACTTTGGGGTGAAGCCCATGCTCCAATTCTGCTTCCTACGGGGCGGGAATTAAAATATTCGTCACTTTCATCCGCGCTAATTTTTTCTGCCCTACCGCTGATCCTCACCTGCCGCTCAAGCGGAGCCCAAAAGAAAACAAGGCTGGCGTGCGGATTCACCTCCAGCTCATGTCCTTTACCACTATTATAATTGGTAAAAAAAACGAAACCTTTTTCGTCGTATCCCTTCAACAAAACGATTCGCGCAGACGGAATGCCATCGGCTGATGCAGTAGCCAGCGTCATCGCGTTCACCTCATCCAACCCGGCCTGAAGCGCGGCAGCCCACCAAACATCGAACTGACGGATAGGATCATGCGCAACCGTATCCTCACTGAGGGATTGCTTTGCGTAGTCTTTTCGTATTTCGCTGATGTTAGGCATGTTTCAAAGTCAAAAGTAAAAATTCAAAAGTAAAAAGATTGCATTTGTCCAACTTTTGAATTTCCTCTTTTGAATTTTTAATTTTTACTTTTAATGCAATTTCAGCTCTGGCAGAGGATCCACGCCCAGTAAGGGTTTCAGAGCGAGTTCGATGAGACTGCTGATTCCCGCAAATACCACAATGATCAAGATCACCGACACAATCATGTAGGGTACCTGCTTTTCCTCAGGTGTTTTTTTCAAGGGGCCCAGTCCAAGCCACCATAGATAAAATCCATAAAGACCAAATAGATATCCCACAAACGCCAGGTTGGGAAAGATACTCAGCAACATACCCAGCATAACCGGTGTGTAGGAGTAGCAAACCAACTTTGCCGATTGATTCAGGTTTTTTTCCGAGCCGAAATATGGCGCAAGCAGATCAACGACCAAACTTGCCAGAACGATGGTGAGCGTAAAACTAAGAAGGATGTCGAGCGCATGATAAATTCCCCACCGGATCCCCTTCATGGTTACAAATACCGAATCTACGCCAAAGGCCGTCCAGCCGATCATGGCGGCTACAGCGCCCGGCAGGGCCAGGGGCAAAACATATCCGGTGAATAAAGAACGAAATGAATTTTTTTCCGCGGCGATAAGATCCCACTCCAACCGGGGTTTGAAGAGAATGTTCTTAACGCGTTGTAGCAAGCGCATGCGTAAAGGTAGATATTAATTGAGGAAGAGTGGACGGTAGACAGTGGACAGTAGACAGTAGACGGTTGGCGGCGAAATCTGAACTTTGAACTTACCTGCCCCGCAGGCTATGAGCTCACTAACGTTCCAACTTTTTCACCCGCGAGCAGCTTTGCAAGATTTCCCTTCTTGTTCATATCAAATACAATGATGGGCAAATTATTCTCCATGCAAAGTGTGAATGCCGTCATGTCCATGACACGGAGATTCTTGTCGATGCATTCTTTAAAGGTGATCTTTTCATACTTGGTGGCCGTGGGATCCTTTTCGGGATCAGCTGTGTATATTCCATCCACGCGCGTGCCCTTCAAGATGACGTCGGCTTGTATTTCGATGGCCCTGAGAGAGCCCGCCGTATCTGTCGTGAAATAAGGATTACCCGTACCTGCACCAAAAATCACCATCCTGCCTTTTTCCAGGTGGCGAATGGCTCTTCGGCGAATGTAGGGCTCTGCAATCTGCTCCATTTTGATAGCACTCAATAGCCTTGTGAACAGACCCTCACGTTCAAGCGCAGCCTGCACCGCCATTCCATTGATAACTGTTGCAAGCATTCCCATGTAATCACCATGTGCTCTTTCAATCCCGGTTTCCGCCTCATCCATTCCTCGATAGATATTTCCACCACCAATCACAATCGCCACTTCCGCTCCCATTTCCTTTGCCGTTTTGATTTCCTTGGCAAAATGCGACAACACCGCGGGATCAAGACCGAAGCTTTTATCGCCCATCAAGGATTCACCAGAGAGTTTTAGGAGGATTCGTTTGAACCTGGATTGCATGGTGTACGTGTTGAAGAATGGTTATGGCTTGCAATATTATGAAACTTTTCCCGGTGACCAAAAGCGACGCATGACCGCCATTCACAGGCAAAAAAAATCCCGACATTTGCGTGTCGGGATCAATTTTTTATCCTAATGCGATTCTTTTAAATTCCGTCACTTTCAACGCGGGATCTACCGACTTCAGGTAATCCCCTACACTCAGTCCCCCATCTTTTACAAAAGCCTGCGCTAACAGCGTGCTTTCTTTGAAGAAGTTGTTCAATTTGCCAGCCGCGATCTTATCAATCATTTCGTCCGTCTTGCCAGCCATTTTCGGATCGTTCCTGATCAGGTCAGTAACGATCGCTTTCTCACGGGCAACCACTTCGGCCGGAACAGAATCCTGATCAATGGCTACTGGATTCATGGCAGCGATCTGCATGGCGAGATCTTTACCCGCATCTGCAGCAGACTTGTTAAGGCCTACCAGCACGCCCATACGATTTGCACCGTGAATATAGGAAGCAACATAGTCGGCATCTACACGTGCAAACTTGCTCACACCAATTTTTTCGCCGATGCTGGCGAGTTTATCACTCACCATGTCAGCAATCTTAGTTCCATTGATGTTAGCTGCATTCAGTTCGTCAATAGATTTTACATTGTTCGCAACTGCGGCGTCCATGATTTGTTGCGCGAATGCAACGAAGTCGGCGTTCTTGCTCACAAAATCAGTTTCGCAACTCAAACAAAGCGCGATCCCTGTTTTGGAATCTGCGGTTGTCTTCGCCAATACTACACCTTCCTTGGCTTCGCGATCATTTCTCAAAGCCGCAACTTTCTGTCCCTTTTTCCTGAGGTAGTCAATGGCCGCATCAAAATCACCATTGCTTTCAGTAAGGGCCTTTCTGCAATCCATCATTCCTGCACCCGTCATTTGGCGAAGTTTGTTGATATCTGCCGCCGTAATCGTTATTGTAGACATTGTATTTCCTTTTTCCCCGTGGGGATTTTTATTAATAAATATTCAGCACAATGGAAGCCCATTACCTGGGACCACCGCCGCCGCCACCAGGACGACGTCCACCGGCTCCGCCAGATGGAATCCTTCTCTTCGTGGTGTTACCACCTCTTCCTCTTGTACCACCACCTCCGGTACCAGGTCCGCCGCTTCTTCCGCGACCGCCGGCAGCCTTCTCTTCTTCAGTTTCCATTTCAAACCTGGGCTTCTTTTCAGCTGACTCATCCGAATCATCTGACTCCTCAGCCTTTTCTACCTGCCTTTCAGACAAACCCTCTGCAATTGCAGCAATGATATAGTTGGTGACAATCGCAATGGATTTGGTAGCATCGTCATTCGCAGGGATTGCGAAATCTACCCTGTTGGGATCGCAGTTGGTATCCACCATGCCGAAAGTCATGATACCAAGGCGTTTTGCTTCAGCCAGGGCGATGTGCTCGTGACCGATATCCACCAGGAACAACGCTGCAGGTACGCGTCCCAGTTGGGAAATACCACCCAGCACTTTTTCCATTTTTTCCTTATCACGGCTTAACGTCAGCCTCTCTTTCTTAGTGATACTATCGAAAGTGCCATCATTCAACATCTTTTCGATGCTTTGCATCTTCTTCACGCTCTTCCGAACCGTGTTGAAGTTGGTAAGCATACCACCCAGCCAACGTTCGGTTACGAAGGGCATGTTTACACGCTTAGCGCACTCGGTAACGATCTCTTTGGCTTGCTTCTTCGTTGCAACGAACATGATCTTCTTACCGCTCTTTGCGATAGATTTCAGTGCAGCTGCAGACTCCTGCAAACCTTCAACAGTCTTGTTGAGATCAATAATGTGGATACCCTTTTTCTCTGCGAAAATGTAAGGCAGCATCTTGGGGTTCCACTTCTTCTTAAGGTGACCGAAGTGTACACCGGCTTCCAACAACTGTTGCTGTAATGAAGTGTTATTTTCCATTTTTATCAACTTTGACCCCGACACTCGTGTCGGGAGAATTTTATGACTAATAATATCGACCGCTCCTGACACGAGTGTCGGGAATCGAAAAATCAAATTAACGTTTAGAGAACTGGTAGCTCCTTCTTGCTTTCTTACGTCCTGGCTTCTTACGCTCAACCGAACGCGGATCGCGTGTGAGCAACCCTGCTGCCTTCAGCGCAGGGCGAAACTCCGGGTTTACTTCCAGGAGCGCACGTGAGATCCCAAGCTTTGCTGCCTCCGCCTGTCCCTTAACCCCGCCACCAACTGCATTGATTTTGACATCAAATTTGTCGGAAGATTCAACAGCGCGCAATGGCATTTCTACCTGGTTCTGCAGATACACTAAGGGAAAATATGTTTTGTAGTCCTTGTCGTTGATGGTGATCTTTCCGGTACCCTTGCTGAGAAATACGCGGGTAACAGCTTCCTTACGACGACCTACTGCATTCTTTTGCTTTTCCATGATTGGTTGATTAGAACGTTAATGATTTAGGTTGCTGCGCAGTGTGCTGGTGAGCATCGCCCGCGTAAACGAATAATTTTTTGAACAACTTTCTGCCCAAACGATTTTTCGGCAGCATTCCTTTGATCGCCCTTTCAATCACAGCTTCAGGACGACGCTTTAAGAGATCCTTTGCGGCCTCTTCTTTCTTACCACCGGGGTAACCCGAATAATTAATGTAGATCTTTTCTTCCATCTTGTTGCCGGTGAACCGCACCTTATCGGCGTTGATCACGATTACATAATCACCACAATCCACGTGAGGAGTGTAGTAGGCTTTGTTCTTACCACGAAGAACAGCCGCAATCTTGGCGCAAAGACGACCTACGGTTTGATTAGTACCGTCAACAACATACCAGTCGCGTTTAACGGTAGCCGCGTTCGCATGCTTGGTTGTAAAATGTAATTTGCTCATTGTTTTTGCTTTTTGGCAGAACGCTAACCCGTTTCTGCCGTTATTAATCCCTTTTGTTTTTGGGATGGCAAAGGTAGGTGTAGGGGACTATATCTTCCAAGGATTTGGGGGAGAATTTACACATGCACCCTTGTAACTGTTTGAAAATCAATAAAAATTTTTACTTTGATTTTTTATGCCTTGAACCTGGACAATAATTTTATTGCTTTTCCCAGCATTCAACCCTGTCGTTGTTACGCGCCACCAGGAAACAGGTCTTTCCCGATCGCATTCGGATTTTTTGAATATCCCTCACTTCGCCCCT
>Ga0163162_10002448_pt1 | contig 17512 bp, 19 predicted proteins | sample S55metaG_FD_115310 | JGI IMG/M metagenome (GOLD analysis project Ga0163162, IMG submission 115310) | Switchgrass rhizosphere microbial communities from Kellogg Biological Station, Michigan, USA - S5-5 metaG | ecosystem: Host-associated > Plants > Roots > Rhizosphere > Soil | place: USA...
CCGCGACGGCTATCGAGAGCATCGGCCAGCACCACACCGGCGGCATAATCGGCATCGTTGAAGCCCGGCAATCGATAAGCGACGGCCGCCAAGCCGTAGGGCAGATCGGAGTCCACTTCGATGGTCGCGGGCTTTAGTGGTTGCAGCGCGATTTTTGGCCGCGCCGGCACGGTGCGGGCCGGAATCGATTCAAACAATTGCTTGACCGTTGCCAGCGCCGCGCCGGGATTGACGTCGCCGACGATCACTAAGATCGCATTGTTCGGCGCATACCACTTGCGGTGAAAATCCTTGAGCATCGCCCCGGTGGTTTTTTGAAACGACGGCCGAGTGCCCAGCGCGTCGTGTTCGTAGGGCGTACCGGCAAACATTTGAGCCAGCAAGCGCGAGTAAAACAAATACTGTGGGTTAGAATAATCCTGCGCCACCTCCTGCTCGATGGCGCCCCGCTCTTGGCGCCACAGCGCGTCGGTGGCGAGGACGTCGCGCATGCGCACCGCCTCGATGCGCAGCGCGGTTTCGAGATCGCCGGTTGGCACGGTGAAAAAATATTGCGTGACGATTTGTTGGGTGTTTGCATTGAAATTGCCGCCCATGGCCGCAATCAGACTGGAAAGCTGTGCGGACGAAAGTCCGGGGCTGCCGCGAAACATCATATGCTCCAACGCATGGGCCATGCCGGGAAAGCCGTTAGGAGCTTCGTTGGAACCGACTAAGTAGTTGATCTGGGTCGTCACCACGGGCGCGAGAGAGTTGCGTACGATGACGACACGCAAGCCGTTTTTCAGCGTCGCGCGGGTGCTTTCCGATTCGGTGGCAGCTTGGGCGCCGACAGTTGCACCGCCTACGACAACGCTCACAATGACCCACGCCGCCAGCCGCGCGAAAACCCTTCTCTGTCCAATTTGTTTCAAATCGTGCGCCTCCATAAGTCGAAATGAATTTCCTCTAGTCTTCCAGCATAACTAATACAAACATCAATCCAACACCCACTCCAATGGCGAGCATCTGCACAACTGATTTGCCAAGGGTTGACTCCTTGTTCAACTCCGGCACTAAGTCGGAACCGGCGATATATATGAAGCCGCCGGCCGCCAGCGGCAACATCACGCTGGAAAACTCGGCGACTCTGGAGCCAATTGAGAGCGACATGACGGTGCCCAGAATCGCAAACAAAGCTGATACAAAATTGAAGAACAGCGCCTTCCTCTTCGTAAAGCCGGCATAGAGCAAGACAAAAAAATTGCCCAGCTCATGTGGAATTTCGTGAAAAACCACAGCGAGGGTCGTCGCGATGCCGACGTGAAGACTGACATCATAAGAAGCGCCGATTATAACGCCGTCGATAAAATTGTGAGCCCCATCCGCCAATAAATTCATGTAACCCACAGGATGTATAGGGTGATCGGATTCCAGCACGTGTTGATGTCTCCAGAGCAGAAACTTCTCCAGAACAAAAAAGGCAAAGATGCCGGCCAAAACAAAGACGGAGGCTTGTAACTTACTGCCGATTCTTTCAAAGGACTCCGGCAAAAGATGAATGAAAGCGTCGCCGAACAAGCCGCCGACCGCCAGACTGACCATGAAAAATATGATGCGTTTTAGCTTCTCCTCGGCGACTGAGATGAACGCGAGGCCGATGAGGGAGAGCAGGCTTACCAAAATGACGCTGGCGAGGCTATAAGTCCAAACCGCAGACGTGACATCCTCTTTTCATCCCGCGAACAGATCCTGCACGATTGCTTTTATGGCATCCGTAGATGCCTGACCGAGATTCGTCGCGCTGGGCGTAGGAATGGCGCGTTGCACGCGGCGTTCCCACACGATCGCACCGTCATCAATGCGCACGAGCTTAAAATCCACCAGCGCGCGCACGAACTTTTGGGTCTCACCTTCCCAGCGCCAGATCTCTGTTACGAAAACCATACCCGAGAGTTTTCCCTCGCGAGCGATGCGTGTCGCTCCTGCGCTGTCAGCGGGAAATGCCGGAAAGCGCGCATCTTTATCCTCGGGAAGAGAAATCTGAAAGCCTTTTTGCCCGAGTTCAGTTTGCAGGTTCTGGCGCAGCAGATCCATCACGCTCTGTCGATAGTCTTCAGGTAACACCTTGCCAACCATCTCTGCTAGCGAACGAAGCGGATTGTTCGATGGTAAGAGCAGCGGCAGCGCCGTGCTGTTTTTTACCCTAGCGAGCCAAAGCTGTTCGGCGTGAATCGCTTTGGCCTCGGGAACCGGCGGCGCCGCGGTTTTGACGCCACAAGCACTTAGCCATAGAGCAACACAGATCAGCAGCGCTGGACGCATTCTCTTCGAGATGCGGCTCAGCCCGTAAGCCAAAAAGATCAGGCAGCATCCGAGAGTCACGTCCGTCGGCCCCAAAGGAAGGTCCAACCGGACTGAGCTATAGAAACCCAAAAAGGCCATGACCAATCCTAACGCTGAAGAAACTATGAGAAAAGAACTCATCCGGCTAACCAACGGTTTTGCGGCTAGAGCCGGTAGCACCAAAAAACCGAAAATCAGCAGCGGTCCCGCCATAATCACCCCGAAGGCGATGATCAAGCCGGCGAGAAGATAGAGCAAGATGTCCCAAACCACCTGGCGACCTTTCAGCAAAAAGGCCAAGTCTCTATCGAAAGATGTCAAGAGAAATTCTCGGCGGAAGAGAAGCATACACACCAGCACCATGCCAAATACCGCGACTAAAAGTCTTAATTCGGCTTTCGACAGCGCGATCACTTCGCCCTTTAGTAGATTGAGGACTTCAATCTGACCGGCAGGATTAAAAACCATGAACAAGATCGTCAAGGCGGCGGCGAACGCATAGGCGGCCGCGAGGCGGCCCTCCGCTAAGCCTTTACCACGCTGCTCCAGATAACCGAGTAGCCCCATGCCTAGGAACGTAAAGGCAAGTGATCCGACCATTGCGACGCCTCGTTCGCTCTGTTCCATTTGCGGCAAGAGTCCCGCCTGCTGCATCCAGAACGTAAAAGCGACGCCGGCCGCGGCGATTTCAGGTAAAGTCAATCCAAGAAATACCGTGCGCCTAAGAACCAGGAAGGACCCGACCAGTGGGCACACCAAGCCCATGATCATTGTGCCGAGAAGGGCGGGAAAAAGCAGATATGAGGGATTGACGATTTCAAACAGCGTGCTCATAGGCGAAGACGTGCCTTTCTCTCGTCCAACCAGATCTGGCCTTTATCGATGCGCACAATACTGTCGGCCACACGTTGCACCATCTCAAGGTCGTGGCTGGAAAAAAATATCGCCAGCCCCCTTTCGCGGGCAAGCATGGTTAGTAGATCGGCGATGCTCCGCCGGGATTCTTCATCCACACCCGAGAGCGGCTCGTCTAAAATCATGATCTTCGGGTTCACCATCAACGCACGCGCAATCAGCATCCGTTGCTTTTGTCCACCGGACAACGAAAAGAAAGATCTCGCCGCGAGCTGCGGCAAACCAATCTGATGCAGAATTTCTTTGACTCGCTCCTTCTCCATTGCTGGTAGAAATTGATAGGGACGCACACGGCCATAGGCTCCCATCTCCACGACCTCTGACGCGCTCAGAGGAAACTGGGGATCGAGCGCGGCGCTTTGAGGCACATAGCCAAAGTTCGACAACGGACAATTGCGCGACAGAGTTCCGCCGATAGGCGGCAGTAGCCCGAGAATGGTCCGAAACAATGTTGTCTTGCCTGAACCGTTGGGTCCGGCCAAACCAATGAGGCTTCCTGGATAGATCGCGAGGTTAACATCCTTAACGACCGGCGTTGAATCATAACCCAAGCTAACATTTTCAAGAGAAACCAAAGGGAGAGACTCTTCTGCCGAGTCTCCACCTCTGGCACTTTTGATTGCGTCGATATTTCCTGCCGGTTTCATCAAGTCTGACTAACCGCCTGAACTAGCGTCCGAACAGTATAGTCTATCCATTTTATGTAACTATCCGTCTCCGGCCCGCTTCCGCCACCACTATACAAACGCAGAACCTTGATGCCAGTCTCGTTGGAGATCTGTTGAGGAATTCGTGGGTTCTGTGAACCATAAATGAGCAACCGGGCTTTATCCTGTTTTATCTGCTGCGTCAGCTCCACTATATGATTCGGCGTCGGCTCAATGCCAGGCTTGAGCTCAACGCTGCCGATCCGACTCATGCCAAATCGATCTGCAAGATAAATCCATTCCGGATGGTACTCGACGAATTTTACGCCGCGCAAAGGCGCCGCCATTTTTTCCCAACGTCCAATCCAGTTGTCCAATTCAGCGACATAGGCTTTAAGATTTTTTTCAAAGGCCTGCTGGTGCTGAGGAAAGTTACGAGAAAGACCAGTAGCGATGTTCTGAGCGACGATCTTCGCTCTAACCGGATCCAATAGATAATGCGGATTGCCCTTGGGATGAAGATCACCTTCCGCGCGATCCACACGGGTAGGCGCATCTAACACGGGTATTCCAACGGAGCAATCAATATAACCTGGTCTGCCCAAAAGAATTTTAGGATTGCTGGCTACCTCCAAGAGCGCCGGTATCCATGCGTGCTCATCGTCTAACCCGATCAGGATAAGTACGTCGGCCCGGTTCAACCGGGGTACAAAGCTCGGTTTCATGGGAACACCGTGAGGATCTTCAACCCCCGTCGCCAGAGTATCCACACTCACCAGCTCTTTCCCGACCTGCTTGGTGATGTCCGCCAAAGCCGGCCATGTCGCGACGACGCGGATCTGCTGCGCGAAAATTACGCCCGTTTGAAGAGAAAGAAATACAAGAGTTAGGAGAATCGTTTTCCAGCTTCTACAACTGAACAATTTCATCTTCATAAATAAACTCCTTCGCAAACTCCTTAACGACCAAGAAATCCGTGGGTGTGAGCGCCGATGACTGTCGTCCATTGCAGAAAGATTTGATTGCCGTTCTCGGCTTTGGACGCGCCGCGAAAATTGTTGTTCAAGTAATAGTATTCAAGGCGCAGTCGGTTAAATTCGCTGAGATTCCAGGTGAGGTATGGCGAGTAGCTCATGGTCCGTTGCCCCGGGGCATCAACGATCGGAGCGTAGTCGACTTGGAATCCCGTCGACCAATTCTTGTTGAGCTTCAGGTCGGCGTAAGTGTAGCCACCGTATGATTTACTGCGGTTGGCCGTGTCATCAGTTGGAAAACGTTGATTGTTAAAATAGAACTCACTCCCCCAAGTCACGCCCTGGTAAACCGCACTGCTAAGCGGTTGATAACGATAGGTCAGATCAATACCGTTGAGGATTCGATTGCCGCCGCTGGGGTCGCCGGCGAGGCGCACCGAAGGTGTATAGGCCATGGTCGTGCCCAGCTCGACGCTGTGGTTATCCGTGAGATCGAAATAACTGCTGAGCCTGCCGAGGTATGTAAATTGGCTCCATGAGCGCGGCTTGCTATTGCTGACTTGATCATTATCCTCGCCGATCTTGTTATACCCCCCTAATGTCGCGCGCAAGAAAAACGGTGTCGGAAACAGATAATTGACTTCCACTCCGTCCGCCTGCGTTTCGCCACCAACCATCCGTTGGACGGATAGTGGCTCATTTACGAAAGGCAACTCGTGCTCGTGAACTTTGGGAAACCGCCCAAAATCGGCCAGAAACCGACCTGCCTTGACCGTCAAGTTGTAAGGAAGAGAACTTGTGATTGCGGCGGCTTCGTCGATCTCTACGCCATCCTTTGTGCCGTTGATAAAACTATACATTCTTGCAAACGGGTCCACGGAAGCTGCAATTCCCAGCTCTGCGCTGCGGAAATCAAAATTGCCTCCGGCTTTGCCAAGATTTTGCACATTGGCATCGAGCACGAGTCCCATGGACGGATTCAGCGCCGTCGGCGCACTTTGAACCGCCTGGACGGATTTCTCCACTTCTCCAATTCGCGCCGAGCTGGAAGATTTTTCCTTTTCCAATTGGTCAATCCTTTCCAAAGCTTTTTGCATCTGCTGCTCCATGCCCTTGACCGTGGCCCGCAGAGATTCCAACTCCGAACTTTGCGCCAGGGCAGCCGTTGGAACAAAAAATATTAAACTCCATAGGGTAAATGCCGCGCTTCGCCGCGCCGATGCTGATAGAGATAGCATGTCGAGACCTCCCTCCAAGCCAAACCAGCCGCCCTCTTAAAAAGAACCGCGACGATAGAAGGCAGACTGATGTAGTTATGCTGTGATAATTCCGATTTTCGAACCGGGAACTACAGGGAGGTCAAAGAAGGCGGTCCTCGAACGTGCTGCTGTGCCGACTCCTCTTCCAGCCAAACAGCAACAGGAAGATCGGCGATTTGAGAGATGCAAAGTTGTGGGACTATGGTTACAGGACTCGCAGTTGGAGCCAATTGAGCGCGGGTGCCCTGAAGACAACTACAGTCCTTAGTAACTTGCGATACGATCGAAAAATGAAAATGGAGAGGAAGGAAAAAGACAAACACAAGAGCCAGCGCGCTGACAAGCCGCCGACCCTTGAGCGCTTTCTTCACTCCCGGAAAATACATGGCATCGAACCTAAACAATGTCGTACCTGATGTCAACGAACCGCAAGCCCTCAAGTTGCGCACAATCTGTTATTTGACGTGAGGTGACCATCAAGCTCGGCGGAGGCAAGAACAAGCTTACTGCTGGCAGCTTTGGCACAATCCGATAAATCGCAGATCGTGCCGGATTACCTTGAAACGGTAACGTCTTCGTATCAGTTTTTCCAAATCATCCATTTCGCAGTCCTCAAAGTCTTCTGTCTCGCCACAGCTGCCACATACGAGATGGTGGTGGTGAGTTCGGTAAGCGTCCGACAATTCGTAGCGCCGACCTTCCTGAACATGGTCAACTTCCGTGAGCACTCGCTCGCGACAAAACAATTCAATAGCTCGGTACACCGAGGCCAGATTGATGTTACGATCCGGCAACTGTTTACGCACAGCAGCGGGAGTCAGCGGCTTATCATTATGGAAGAATACCTCCAAAACTTGTCGCCGAGGCTTTGTCTGGCTGTGCCCCTTGGCAACTAGCGTCTTCTGGATGATTTCTAATGCCTTGCTCATTTTATGTGAATTATGCCGCTGGTCAGTGGTATTCAGCCCAAACGTTTGCAAGTCGAATAATAACTGGAGTTGTTTTCAAATTTGCGAATGCTTTGCAAATAGCATCAGCGGCCTCACGTGTCAATCATCTCATGAATCGAGTCCTCGAGGCATAGCTTTATTGACAAACAAAAACTCCGGTGACTAATCTGACTTACATGCTTCGGTATACGTTTATACGGAAACAAGTCGGGCCTCGGCGGCTCCTCGGAGTTGCGCTCCTGTTGTTTGTCGTCTTCCTGCCTCTACATTCTCATCCTGCCGATGAATCTCGCCAACTCACGCACGAGTGCAGCTGTGTGCATGGAACGCGAACGCAGATGGCTTCGGCGCCATCGTCTGTGATTCTAGCTGGTGCCCCAGCGGTTTTCTTCGTAATGGCAGAGAGAGTTGAATCTCTCCTTAGTTTAGCCGTTGAGTCTGATTTCGCCCGCGCACCTCCGGTCTCTCTTTAGTTCCGGCCGTTCGATATCGCGATTCTTTTTGGTTGCCGCTGTTTCCTGCGTCTGTTCCAGGGTGACAATTTGATTTCCTTCACATTGGAAAGCGCTGGAAATATCATCCGGCGATCTAAATCAGCCGCGATATGCAAGCGGTTCTTGTGGGCATGCCGCAAGACAGCGTCTTTCACCGAGCTAGGAATAGCAAAAACAGAGTAGTCACTACTCAGGAGGTCACAATGGAAAGAACTATAACTTTCAAATCGACCGCTGGTTGCACCAATATTCTGACAACGAGATCAAAAAGTGTGAGACAGAGCGCCACCGCAGTTACCCCGTCGGTTAGAGTGTTGGGCAAACTTTGTCCGTGCTGCGGCGAAGCTGGCGCCGTGCTTTGTGAAACTAAAAAAAGGATTATCTATGAGTGTGCGAATAGCCATCAGTACGAGACCAAAAAGCGATTGAACGATCTTTATAGCGACCGCCAATGAACGATGATCTTGGAGATTCGAAGGCGTTGGCTTTTCTTTTAGCGCCTGTTACCTGACTACAAATCCACGGGGCGCTATTTTCGATAGCGTCCTTAATGACGAAAGGAAAAGAAATATGAAAATGTCATTGAAGAACTTCCGTTGGACAGTCTCAGTAATGACGTTCGTCTTGTTTTGTTTTCAGCCGCCCTTAGTCTTTGCGCAACAGATCCGTGTAGTCGCAACGTTTCCTGACTTGGCCGATATGACCCGCCAGATCGGTAAGGAGTTGGTGAGCGTAGAGAGTCTCGCCACCGGAGTCGAGGATCCTCACGGCGTTCCGGTAAAGCCGAGCTTCGTGCCAAAGCTAAACCGAGCCGACGTGCTGGTCTTAATGGGTTTAGATGATGAACACTCGTGGCTCCCGGCTCTGCTTGAGGTTGCCGCCAATTCAAAAATTCTTCTAGGCCGGCCGGGCTACATAGATTGCTCGATAGGTGTGCCGGTGCTCGAGGCTCCCATTCTTCTGGACCGCTCAGAAGGTGACCTGCACCCGAAGGGGAACCCTCACTATATGCTGGATCCCGTGTACGGGAAAATCGCGGCGCAGAACATCGCTGCTGGTCTTTCCCGCAACTTTCCACAGCACCAGCAAGCGTTTGAGAAAAATCTTAAGGCCTACTTGGCGGATCTCGACGAGTGGATCGCGCGCTGGGAAAAAATGGCGACTGGACTACGCGGCGTCAAATATGTCGAATACCACCCCGAGTGGGTTTATTTTGCCAATCGATTCGGGCTGGAACGGGTGGGTAGCGTCGAGCTCAAGCCTGGGATCGAGCCGACACCGAATCACATAGTCGAGCTAGTGCAGCAGATTAAACAGGAGAAGCCGAAAGTGCTGATTTACGGCGCACAAAATCCTCGGGTTCCCCAGCAAATCGCCGCCGAGACGGGCATTAAGCTTCTGCGTCTTTATAGCAATGGAGGAGGGCGGCCTGAAACCGACACCTACATTAAATGGATTGATTTCACCGTGCGCACGTTGCTTCAGACGGTTAATGTTAACTAGAGTTAATAAAACTGAAACGGTCAGTTAAATCGAACAGTTCCAAAGAGCAGGGCTCGTTAGCCAAGCCGCTCATTTTGGTTGCTCGTGGCAATATCTTAGTAGATTCGGCGTTCCGAAAGGAATGAATATCAAAGATGTTACGCAGGCTTTTTTCAATGTGTCTTACTCTGAATAGGCTACAATTCAGGTGAGCAATCTACTCTGGTTCTGCTTCTGGCTCTCCGGCGCTGCGGCTCTCGCTTTCGAGATGCTTTGGGTGCGCTCGGCCGGGCTCGTGCTCGGGACTACTGTTCATATTACCGCTACCGTTCTCGCCTGTTACTTTGCCGGCCTGGGGCTTGGCTCTGCCTGTGCGCGCCGTGTCTCGTCACGGCCCGTGCGCCTCTACGGTTGTCTCGAACTCGGAGCAGCCGCGGGTGGGATCTGGTCGCTGGCGATTTTTTGGGTGCTGGCGCACGATGCGGCGCAGCTTTGGCTCTTCACCGCCGGAATTTTCGGCCGCGTTGCCGCGATCGCGTTGGCAACAGTGCCGACGACACTATGCTTGGGCGCAACCCTGCCAACTCTCGGTCAGGCTCTCGCCAGCATTGACACTATAGAACGACGTGGCGGCCTGCTGTACGCGGTCAACACCGTGGGCGGTGTGCTCGGTGCAGCCGCCGCGGGCTTTGGTCTTCCCGCGCTCGTCGGCGTGCGCGCAAGCTATGGTATCGCCGCTGGCGCCAGCTTGGCAGCCGGACTCATTGCAATCATGATCGGCGATCGCCACGAAACAACGCCGGTAAAAAAGTCGGCGTTGGGAAGCGAGGCTTCATCCGCGCAAATTGGGCGCCTGCGTCTCGTCGCCGCAGGCACAGGCTTCCTCGGCCTCGGGCTCGAAGTTCTTTGGACACATCTGTTCGCCCAAGTTCTGCATAACTCGGTATATTCTTTCACCGCGATTGTCCTCGTCTTCCTTCTGGCGATCGCTACTGGCGCGGTGCTCGCTACGCTCGCGCTGCGCCATGCCGCGCCGTCGACCGTAGCAGCCACCGCGCTCATGGCCGCAGCAGGTGCAACTATCGGCGGTATTTGGCTCTTTCTTTACTCGACCGATGGGCTCACTTACTTCGGCATGCACACCGGGTTATTGGAATATCTCCTGAGGATCACAACTTTGGCCGCTGCGACTGTAGGCCCTGCCGCTATCGCGTCGGGAATGGTTTTGCCTGCGCTGTGGGCCGCATGGGGTGATCGAATTAGTGTGGCTCACCCGCTGGGAGATCTTTCGGCGGCAAATCTCTTTGGCGCAGTGCTCGGCGCGGTGTGCATGGGTTTTTTGATTATTCCGAGTCTCGGCATTCGCGGCAGCCTGCTCGTCGCCTCGGTGCTTTATATTTTGCTCGCCGATCTGTTGGCGCAGCCGCAAAGCAGGTTGAGGCCGCTCGCATACGCTGTCCTGCTTGCGATTGTCATTGCCAATCCACTGCGAGCGCCTCTCGTGCATTTTTTTTCGAAAGGCGACACGCTCCGCGATATGTGGGAGGGAGCAAGCGGTATCGTTACCGTTACGGAGGGAGGCGGAGATTTACAACTCCGACAGGATAATTTCTATGTACTGGGCCGCAGTTCGGCTGCGGTAAATGAACGCCGTCAAGGCTTGCTGCCGTTGTTGCTCCATCCCGATCCACGCCATGTCGCTTTTGTCGGCCTTGCGACCGGCATTAGCGCAAGCGCGGGGGCGGCCCTCGGTGTTAAGGAAACGACCGTGATCGAACTCGTGCCCGAAGTTGCCACAGCAGCGCGCGCGCACTTCGCGCCTTGGAACGCAAAGCTACTGGAGCGCGTAGATGTGCACCTCGTGCTCGACGACGGCCGCCGTTATCTCGCAGCCAGCCGAGACAGTTTCGACGTAATTGTCTCCGACCTGTTCGTTCCCTGGAATCCGGGGACTGGGAATCTGTATGCGCGAGAGATGTATGAAACCGCGGCTCGCCGGCTTGCGCCAGATGGACTCTTCTGCCAGTGGTTGCCGCTCTATCAGCTGACACGCGAAGAATTCGACATCATCGTGCGCACGTTTCTTTCTGTCTTTCCTCACGTGAGCCTCTGGCGCGATGATTTCTATTCCGAGCTCCCGGTCGTCGGGCTAGTCGGTCAGCTCGCGCCAAAGCCGCTCGATCTAACGCGGATTCATGAACGCGCGCTGCATCTGCCGGACTGGAGCAAAGACCCGCTCTTTTCAACTTCACGGGGTTTGCTAATGCTCTATGCCGGCAGCCTAAGTGCCGTGCCTGATCTATTCAGGTTAGCGCCACTGAACACGGACGACAACCCACTCATCGAGTTTCTCGCTCCGAAGTTGACACGCGTCAATTCAACAAACAACACAGATTGGTTCACCGGAAAATCGTTGGCCGCGTTCTACGACATTCTTGACAAACGCCTGGAAAGTACTCCTGACCCGCTCTTGCCGGCGTCTAAACAAATTAGCGCCGCTCGGCAAGCCGGCACTGCGCTCTATCACTACGCCGTCGCAGCCACAGGGCACGACGATGGCGCAGCCCGTCGCTACGAAGCTGATGTGCGCGCGTTAGTGCCTGAAGTTGTTGCACTTGGAGATTACAATCCGAAGACACAGGAGAAATCCGAGGATCAGCAAGCCGTGGCAACACTCCTCCGGCAGCAGGAAGCGCTCCGTCAGCAACTTGAAGAAATGCAGCGGCGCCTGAGTAAACTATCAGCGGCCAAAAAAACTTCCGACGATCGGGCACCGTAACCGGCGATTAGATCGGTCAAAGCGGTCAGCATTAAACTGACTCAGTCACCTAATTGTTGTGAGCGATCAATTAAAAATCTCCCGCATGACCGTCTCGGCTACGATAACATTAGCTTGGCCCGTTAACACGACGCCGTAAACTGGGACCGGCCGGGAGGGACGGTGTACCTGCCACAGTACCCCGCCGGTTTTCGGATCCACCATCATCACGTCCAGCGCGACGATCACACCGTCGGCTTTCATCCCACGACTGTTCGGCGTCGGCTCCCAGCGCCGCACCTCGATGTACAGGGCCACCGCGTCAAGGTTAGCCTCGCGCAGAATTGGCGCTGCCATCTCTGAGCTAGTGGGCACACGATCCTTGGTTGCCACTTTCACCGCACTCGGACTGAGGACCTCGAATCCTTTTTCCGCAAGTCTTATGCGAGCTTGCTGAGCGAGAACATCTCGCACAGTCAAAACAGGGAGGCCGCTGTCTGCGCCGATGCTCGCGTCGACGACGCCGGCTTGGTAGGCCGGAAGCACCGCGATTCGGCGAACGTTCTGCGGCAGAGGAGTGACGACTGCTGGCGCGCACGCGACAACTCCGACCAATGTCGCGATAAGTACGATTCTGATAATCATCTTGCGCTTACCTGTATCCTCATTTTCTACCAGTAGTGCTTTCAGCTTCAACCACAGGATTCCAGACCAATTAGTCAGGCGGCGAGTCCTGTGGTGTACCGTAGTCTTTTAACCGAGACCGCCAGTCATCGTCTGTTCTATTGAAAATTCCATCGGGAAAACAATGACACATGCCCGATCCGCGAAAGAGCTTCTTATTCGCAATCTCACATTCCTCAAGGGAGCTATACACTCGATTACGCGCGATTCTGCTTCCTTCATATCCATTCCCAGCGGATGGATATGACAAGAACTGGCCGCCCAAGCGGCGTTTAATGACCCGTTAAGCAAAGTCCGGCGAAGGTCAACAATCTGAATCCGAATGTCATTCACCCTTCCTCTGATTCCACAATGCGGCGTGCGCCCAGAAAATGTTTAACGTACCACGGGTGATTGAGATCAGTAATGATCACGTGTCCGGCTTTTTTCTCGGCGTGGACAAACCGGTTGTTGCCGATAAAAAGACCGACGTGATCCGGTGTTACACCGTTAGAGGAAAAAAATAACAGGTCACCTGTTCGCAGGTTCTCGACCGCGATGTTTTGCCCGGAGTGAAATTGTTCGCGGGAAGTCCGTGGCAGCTCTATGTTTAGCTTAGCAAAAAGCGCTTTAACCAAACCTGAGCAATCCATGCCGTGGCGCTCCGACATCCCTCCCCAGCGATAAGGCAACCCCAGGAAATGTCGAGCCGCGCTCGCTAATTTGTCACGAATCGGTTGCCGAACAGGAGTCCATTCGTCGGCAAAGTTTGTTCCCTTCGTGGCGAGCAGTAAACTCAATAGAAGCAATAAGATGATCGTTTGTTTTTCCATTGCAGATCTCCAAAGTTTGAAAGACTACTTTTTTTCTCGCGGATGAATCCGCGGCGGCAACCTCATCAACACGCTGAAGAGCCCTGTGATGACGACGAAGACCGGCGCCACTTGGCACGCTTGCTGCCGAAAGTGGACTCCGGCTCATGCGAGCCGCACTCCCCGCAAAGTCGGCACAAGCGCCGATTTAGAAAATGGCCCGCGGCCAAAACCAGCGTTCCGGAGATAACGATCGGGGTCTCGTATCGTTCGTCAACCCAAAAGTGTCCGGCGCTGATCAACGCCACGGCCGAGACAAGAAAAACAAAACCGTGAAAACGTCGGTGATAGCGGAATCCCCAAGTAAAACTGCTGACCGCTAGAATGACTGAAGTCGCGACAAAGATTTTCTCGATACCTTCACCCAGAAGAAAACCCAAACCTAAAAGCGGCAACACTCCGACGAGCAGCGGAAAAACCGAACACTGAATGGCGCAGGCGATCGAGACCGTAGTACCTAGCGAATCGATCCAAGAGGATGGCGCGACGGCATAATCATTTTTAGCCATGAAATTCCTCCAATCGGCGCAAAGCCGACGAATGCAGAACGGGCCGCGGGAGCCATGCGATCGGAGCGCACATGGCTCCGTTCTCTCAAAAATTAACTGAAAAGGGAGAAATGAAGATCGGGCTACGAAACTGGCGGCGCACGAATAGATAGGAAGCTGACGACAACTTGTGAAACAAGCTGTGACTGCAAAGACTGGTACAGAACAAACTGTAACGGGACTGCCCACTGGACCAAGACGGGAACGACTCCCGTTTGTGCGCGGGTGCCGTGGTGGCAGGCGCATTCGTGATTGATATTCGCTGCGGCCGTGGCGGCGTGAAAATGAAGCGGCAGGAAGAAAACTGCAAGAACCAGAAAAATTGTGATCGAGCGCCGTGGAAGCGCGAGTTCGGACAGGAATCGCTCGATGATCATACGCCCTGATAACCTGGCGCTTGGCGCTTGTCAAAGCATGGACGGCAATTTTTTTGCCACGCGACGAGTTCTACAGGTCTTTCGCGGTTGGTGAATGCTACGTCAACGGAGTAAGATCAGGGCGCTTTCGCTGATCTAAGATCGGAAAGTAACAATCGAATTCCGCGCAAGCAGGCTGGCTATGATGACTGTGTAAACCTCCTGGGCATTGGCGCGTCTAAGGCCATTAGACCGCATCAAAACTTCAAGAAACAGGGGGATTTAGGTATGATCAACGAAAATCGCTTTGCGCCACTGGGGTGCTCGCCGCGGCGCTGGCAATAGCCGCTTCGCCGGTGCTAGCCGCCGAAGGGACGATCACCGGGCCTGAGAGGCATGAGTTACGCCATGACCGGCGCGAGATTCGGCGTGATCGAAGAGAAATTCATGGCGACCGCAGAGAGATTCGTGGCGATCGGAACGAGCTCCAAGGTGATCGCCGCGAATTAGTCCGAGACCGCCACGAACTGCGCCACGATATTAAGAGCGGCGCCGGCAAAGCAGAGATCGCTCAGGACGTGAAGGAAGTCCGTCAAGACCGCCGAGAGATCGTCGGCGACAAGGTGGATCTTGCCCGAGACGCGAAGGATATTCACGGCGATTGGCGAGAGCTGCGCCAAGACCGCGGAGAATTTCGCCGCGACGCAAAGGACGCGCTGAGGAATTAACGGGGAGCGAGTGTGACTCCGAATGAACCGGCGGTATCGACCCTCGCCGCCCGCGCCCCTTTCTCCATCTTTTCCGGTGCGCCGGCAATATCGAAAGCTAGGAGTCGCTTGGTGAATCCCGGAGACGAGGAGTTAGTGGCGCGGGCCCAGCAGGGCGACCGCCGTGCGTTCGAGGAACTCGTGGAACGCCATAAACAGAAGGCCTATTACATCGCCTTTGATTTTTCGCGCGACCGCGAAGACGCCAAGGACCTGTCACAAGAGGCGTTTTTGAAAGCTTTTACGAATCTCAAAAAATTTGACGGGCGATCGAGCTTTTATACCTGGTTTTACCGCATCCTCGTTAACCTCTGTCTGGATTACAAGCGGCGCCAAAAACGGGCTCCGACGGATACCTTTGACGAGACCCTGGAGAGCCACATGGAACCTTCCCATGAACCTAAAAAACCACGATCGCCCGATCAACAAGTTTTCGCCGGGCAGATTTCGCGCCGGGTTGGCGAAGCGCTCGAAGCCCTGCCGGCCAGGCAGCGAACTGCGTTCATACTAAAAAATCATCAAGGGCTGTCGATCAAAGAAATCGCCGAGTTAATGGAGACCGCGGAAGGCACGGTCAAAGTGCACCTGCACCGCGCGGTGACGGCGCTCAGACAGAGCCTGGCGGAATTCGCCTAGGAGGTGGATATGGCGAATCGCGATAGAACACCGAATCCTTGCAAAGAATTGGAAGAAGATCTCGTGCTGCTCCATTACAGCGACCTCGCCGGCGCCGAACGCCATGCGCTGCAAGATCATTTGGTAAGCTGCGCCGGCTGCACCGGTTATTTAAAAGAGCTGGCGACGCTTTTACCACTGACGGTTAAAGCGGACGAACCGTCACAAACTTTTTGGCATGATTACAGCCGCGAACTGCGCCACAAGATCGATGCGGTGAGCGAAAAGCAGTCTTGGCGCCAGCGGCTCAGCGGCTTTTTTCACCCTTGGTCCATTCCCGCCCTCGCCGGCGCCGCGGTCGTCATGTTGGCACTGACGTTGACCTTCGGCAAAGGAATCTGGCAGAGCAATGATCTGCCGAAAGACGATGCCGCCATGATCGAGGCGCTGCCGGTAGCGGAAAATTTGGAATTTTTCAAAGCGATGGACGTGCTCGATGACCTGGATCTTTTGGAGTCCATGGGCAACCAGGGCGACGCCGCCTAGACTGACCCGAGGACACAATGCGGTTCTGCGCATGGGTGTTGGCTCTCACCCTAGGCATCTCAGCGGTCGGTTTTGCCGCGACCAAGGACTCAGAGCCGCCCGATCGTGAGATGTTAAAGATGATGGAGCTCCTGCGCGAAATGGAAATGATCAAACAAATAGACATGCTGCAAGATATGCAACGTCTGGGAAATAACGATCCGGTAAAAGACTCCGCGCCGCAGAAATCCGCTCCCGGCAAGAAAAAGGAGACGCCGAAGTGAGGTCATTGAAAACGACCGCAAGCTTTCTTTGGCTTTCGGCTCTTCTCATCGTGCCTGCGGCCTGGGCCCAGCCCGCGCCGCGCACCGAGACGTTGGCGCAAAACGACAGTGACACGTTGGAACGCTGGCAGCGCATGACGCCCGAGCAGAAACAGGAGCTGCGTGACCGATTCCAGCGCTGGAAAAATCTCCCCCCCAGTGAAAAGGAAGAACTGCAGCGGAAGTTTGACAATTGGCGCCGCTTGCCGCCGGAGGAGAAAGCCACAGCGCGGCGCAACTTCGAGCGTTGGCAAAAGTTACCGCCCGAACAGCGTGAGCGCCTACAGGAACGCTGGCGCCAATGGCGCGAGCTGCCGCCGGAACGGCGCGAGGAGCTGCAGCGGCGATGGCAACGCATCGAGAATTTACCCCCCGAAAAGCGGGAGCAATTGCGGCAAAAGCTCCAAGAGTGGCAACGGCGCTCACCGGAAGAGAAGGCGCAGATACGGGAAAAGGCGCGGGAGCGGATGGAACGACTATCGCCGGAAGAGAAACACGAGATAAGAGAAAAACTGCGGGAGATGAAGCAGCGCGGCACGATCGAAGAAAGAAAACAGTTTCGCGAACAGTTGCGCGAAAAGATGCAGCAGCGCAACGAAAAGGATTAGACGATGAGCGCGTCATTGACCCAAGAGCAAAAAGTCGTACATTTTTTGAACCGCACAAGCTTCGGACCCACCCGCGAATCGGTCGAAAGGACCAACCAACTCGGCGTGCGCGCCTATCTCGAAGCGCAACTCGAGCCTGAGACCATCCCCGACCGCCTCGCCGAAGAGAAAACCGCCGGGCTCAAAACCATGCGCCTCAATAGCGGCGAGCTGTTCGATCTCTATCCGCCGCCGAAAGTGGCCAAAGAGCGCGGCATGATGGCCGACGAAATGCAGGCCCAGGCGCCGCGTTTTATCATCCTCGAGCTTCAGCAAGCGCGGCTGTTGCGCGCCGTGCACAGCCAACGGCAACTCTACGAGTTGATGGTCGATTTCTGGAACAACCATTTTAATATTTTTGCCGCCAAGGGCGCCGACCGCTGGATGACGAC
>Ga0163162_10002449_pt1 | contig 17510 bp, 11 predicted proteins | sample S55metaG_FD_115310 | JGI IMG/M metagenome (GOLD analysis project Ga0163162, IMG submission 115310) | Switchgrass rhizosphere microbial communities from Kellogg Biological Station, Michigan, USA - S5-5 metaG | ecosystem: Host-associated > Plants > Roots > Rhizosphere > Soil | place: USA...
AAGTTTCCGGAGGTGTTGATAAAGGAGAAGATACGGGCATTGCATACCTGATTTCCGCGACCACCGGAGTCTCCGAAGGCAGAACCTTTGTCCGATCCTGGCGAACTAACAGATGCGATGCAATTCCGCAAAGAAATGTGAGAGTGATAATTGCCATCTTGAGCGTCAGGCGATTCATACGACTAGCCTCCCAGTGGTTAGCACAATACGCTGCGGGATTAACGTTGCACATGTTCAAATCCCCAATGGCTCACTGTGGATACCATCAGGCCGATGCTCTAGAGGATGCAGCATTTACCACCATCGAGTTAGTGGAAACTCGTTTTTCTGACCAGATTCCAACACCTTCTGTGTAAGAATCGGGCTGGAAACAAGAAGTTGTCGGTTTTCTTACACAGAGAAGGTTCAGATCAGGCTCTGAGATCTCTGTCGCTCCATGGGTATGGTTTTCTTAGGGACTTTGCGCACCACAGAGTCACAGAGGACACAAAGGTTGCACAGAGTAAGTCAAGCTTCGGGTCAGTGTTTTCCGCTAAACGATCTCGATGATGAGAACGTTTTCAACGTGACGGTACTCGCAATGGTGAGTCGAAGTTCAGGCGGCACGGATCGTCGCCCGCGGCTCTTCGGCGCGCGGCGCGCATTGCAGGAGTCAAAGTTCTCTCGTCTACTTTTGCCAGGCCGCATTCGACATCCGCCAATCGACGCTGTAGCAAGTCAACCTCTGATCGTAACAAACGCACTTCGTCATCGCTGCCATTTCGCAAACCACCACCCGAGCCTCTCGACTGTTGTTCGAGACTACGTACGCTCGACTCCAGAGTGTAGAAGCGCTGTTCCATTTGATTCAACCGCGTCTCGAGTCGGATTACATCTTGTTGTGTCAAGGGAACCGACTCAGCGTGAGTGCCGGCAAACGATGCAAGTCCAGTCGCCGTCGCGCCCAAACCCAACACCGCTAAGATCGCAACCGTCCATCCGCGCAATCTGGAGCGTCGATTGGTGTCTGTCATAAAAATCACCTCTATTTGGATGTTACGCAGTCGCCCTATTTGATGCGTTGTGGGCCAGCCGGGTCTTGGTACGGGGTTAATTTCCGAGGGGAAGCTCTACAGTAAACTGACTGCCTTTTTCCGGCGTGCTTTCTAACGTTACTTTTCCTTCGTGGGCCTCCACAATCCAACTTACTATCGACAAACCCAATCCAGTTCCGCCCAGCGAACGCGAACGTGCCTTGTCGACGCGATAAAAACGATCGAAGACCTGCGATTGCTCAGCAAAAGGAATTCCGATCCCTGTATCACGCACAACCAGCCGAGCATTTCCGTTTTGACGAGTGAGGAGCACGAAAATACTTCCGCCGGCAGGCGTGTACTTCACTGCATTATCAAGTAGATTCAGCAGCATTCGTCTGAGTAACTCTTCATCTCCCTTTAGTGTTAGCTCGTTGCTGGCATTCTCAAGGTCTACCCTCAAAGCTTTTCGTGAACCGAGCAGGCGGGCCGCTCTAACGCAATCACTAACAACCTCATTCAATACAAGTGGTTCTTTCAATAAGACTGGTGGCATCTCAGACGACTGATTCGCCAGGATGGACAGATCTTCGACGATGCGCGACAGACGTTCGGCTTCATCCTTTATAAGTAACAACGATTCCTCGTACTCATCGGTCGACCGTTTCTTTCCCAGGGCAACTTCAGTTTCACTGCGCAATACAGCAAGCGGTGTGCGAAGTTCGTGCGAAGCATCGGCAATGAATCGTTGTTGTTGTCTAAACGATTCCTCCAGCCGCGTCAGAAGATCGTTGATCGTGAGCGCCAGTCCTCCGAGCTCGTCACGAGGATTGGTCACATTTAGTCGTGACGAAAGGTTTTGAGCCGTGATTACCCTTGTCTGCTGATTCATTGAAGCAATTCGAAAAAGACTCTTACGCGCGAGAAAATAACCACCTGCAGAAGTAAGCAATAAGACCAGGGGTACGCCTGCATACAAGTTACGTCGCAGCCGAGTAAGCGATCCTTCGATGACGGCGAGAGGCTCTGCGACCACTGCAAATCCGAGGTCTTGAGTAGACGCGAGCGGAACCACAGCGACTCTGAGATTGTTGACGACTCCGAAGCTGCGACCATCTCGGCGAGCGTTATTTAGAGTTTGAGCCGGAATCGTGATCAGCTGACCTTCGATATTGCGCGACCAGCCAGTAGCGGTACCGGAATTATCGGTAATCTCAACGAAGCGATCGGGGAAAACCAGTTCTGCTAACACTACCTGGCTGGCCTTACTGGCGGATTTTTGTTCGTCAAACTCTTCTAAGTAGGCGCTCGCTACAGTTTGTCCAGTTGAACGCAGGGATTCATCGAGGCGTTCGCGAAAGATGTTGGCGGTGATGTAATAGAGCAGGACAGCAAAAGTGATCAGCGAAAACGCAAGCACTCCCGTGTACCAGAGTGTAAGTCTTGTGCGCACGGAATCGAACATAACAATCGTTGCTTTAATGAGTTCACTCCGCCAGGAATGACATGTTTATAGCCAGGCATTGTCCTGACCTCCGGCGCCTTACGGAGGAGCGGGAATTAAATTGCACTATGACGGCCAGATGCCTCCCGCTCCTCCGAACGGCGCTGGATAGGCTGTTTGTCGTAGGCTATAGACATGTCACTCATACCGGAGTGAATTAATAATTCTCAATTATCAATTCATAATTGACCATTATTCACATTGAAATCTTATCCCGTGACGCCTTAAAACTTCCAGAGGAGTGCGACGCCATACTCCCTCAAATGGCGGTTATATTGAGGTTCAATTTCTGGCCAACGAGTCAGGTGCTTCTCTTCCTGATCGGATGAGTCAAAGTTTTCAACGTGATGTGCATGATAGACATACTGGCCAATGCCAAAGCCTATCAAACTCCCCACCAGAACATCTGACAGGTAGTGGTTCCGCCCCGTAAACCTGGAAAGACTCACGGCGCTGGCCAGACCGTAGGCCGCGAATTGCACAACCTTGTGGTCGTGATACTCATCGGCCACAATCGCGGCCGTGGTCCATGCCTGAACACTATGGCCTGAAGGGAACGAGCTTCCACCGTCGAAAAATTCACTACGGTCTTCTCCGGTCAAAGGGCGACCTCGTTGTGTGACTGCCTTCAAGGTGGCGTCAACAATCAAGCCATCGACTGATGCTTCTGCGATAAGCAACCCTGTTTCTCTCGCTCGCGAGTTATGCGTAGCTCTTCCAGTGAGATAGAAACCAGCAGCGGCGGCTCCGGCGGCATAGGCCGAACCGCCATAACTGATTACTCGACTAGTATTCAACTGAGAATGAAATTCGCCAATCTCATCGCCAGTGATTCGATCGGTGGTAATAAGGGCCATCGTGCCCAACCCTATTGGAACCAGCCACTTCGCATCACTGCGTTCCAGGTGCAATGGTGCCGTCCAGATTGCTTTTTGATCGAGCAAGATATTCTTAAAGAACTTACGTTCAAGGCTCGATGTTCCCGACACGAGCGGAGTTGGTGATGGTGTTGGAGAGAGCGTTTGCGCCTGCACGCTCATTGTGGATGAAAAAAAGATTGCGAGTACGGCAATACCGAACTTCCAGATCAAACTACTACTTCGCATATTACACCCCTTACCTAAATGCTCGCCGTGGCTCTATTTGCTGACAACCAAAACGACAAATGAGCCTGGCTTGACGGTACGTTGCGGCCTACCGTTAGGAGTCGTCGCCGGTGTTTCAAGATATTCGGCCGCACTGAGGAATATCTTTTTTGTCTTGGGATCAAAGGCCATTGTCTTGGCACTGGGCTGAGTTTTGACGGGTTCAAGAGCTTCATACGAGTCGGCAGATTTTTCGTGAAAAATGTTCAAAACACCCTCGCCGCACGAAAAGAAGATGAGATTTGATTGAGGATCGAACGACGCGTAATCTACACCACGGCCAATCGGAAAACTATTAATCACTTTCCCAGATTCCGAATCCATCACGACCAGCTTCGGTTCGTTTCGACAAGCGACGAACAGCCGCTTAGTCTTTGCGTCATACGCCAGACCCGTCGGCGTTTTAGCGCTGCCAATGGGGAAGCGTTTTTTGACCGACAAAGACTTCGCATCGAACGCAACCACTTCGTCTGTATCTTCACTATTGACGTAGATCAAATCATGAGTGACCACAGCTTGCTCGCCGTCTCCTGCAAGTGCTACTGTGCCGACTACTTGACCACTCTCAGCATCGATTGCCGTAACGTCGTGAGAGCCGTGATTATTTGTGAAGATTCTTTTGATTTCAGGGTCGTAGTAGATTCCATCCGGACCTTTGCCTACATCGATCTTTTTTATTAGTTGCAAGGTGGTTGGATCAAACATCGATACTTTATTTTCGCGGCCGTTGCTGGTGAATCCGTGTTTGAATTCGGAAGCGATAGCAATGCCATGAACACCTGGAGTATCCGCAATCGTCCCAATTAGTTTTCCGCTGTCTGCGTCAACGACATCTACCTGTGTGCCGTGCGACAAATAGAGCCGTCGCGTCGCACTATCAATCGTGACGTAGTCAAAACCGCCATTACCCGGAACAGAATATCGAGTCTCCACTTTGTACCCTGATCCTCCTTGAAAGAGAGAGAGGGCGACGAATAAGACGAGGGTTGCGGTCTTCATAACTTAGTCCTTTCTGAATGAGATGGCGGTCGGTTTAAGGTTTACTCGGTTCGCAACATTGCATAGACCGTCGGCGTTACTATCAACGAAAGGCCCAGCGCCACAGTCAGACCTCCGATGACCGCAATCGCCAGTGGTTGCAGTAACTCTGAGCCCGCGCCGATTGCCAGCGCCAACGGCAGCATTCCGAGCATTGCAGCTAAAGACGTCATTAGGACAGGTCGAAATCGTCTTCGACCAGAGCGCAACAATGCCTGTCGTAAATCATCCCCTGCACTAAGATGCTCTTCGACGGCGTCGAGCATTAGAATTCCATTTTTGGCGACGATCCCCACGATCATGATCATTCCCATCAAAGACACGACATTTAGCGTTGATCCCGTGACGAGCAGTGCAAGCAGCACACCGCTAAGTGCGAGAACCGCACCGGTGACAATCGCGATGGGATGAGCAAACGAACGAAACTCGATTAAGAGAGTGATAAATACAAGCATTACTGCCAGCACCAGGGCCATTGCCAGTTCGCGGAAACTGCTTTGTTGCTCCTGATACAGACCACCATATTCGACGGTCATGCCTGGTGGAAGTTTTATCTCCTTCGCTAACTGACTTTGAATTTCACGAATAGCTGTTCCGAGATCTCTTCCTTCCAGCCGTCCAGTTACCGCGACCATCTGTCGTAGATTTTCTCGCTCGATTTCAGCTTGTCCCTTGTCGTATTCGATGTCGGCGACTTGATCGAGACGAAACAGTTGGCCCGAGGTTGAACGAACCTGTAATGCCTTGACTTTATCGAGTGAAGTGCGAACGTCGGCTGGGAAAATTACGCGAACAGTGATCAACCGATCCTGTTGCAAAATCGAAGAGGCCGCCTCCCCAGACATCGCCGTCGTTATCGTGTTTGCAATATCACTCGAGGTGACGCCGAATTGAGCGGCTCTCAAGGGATCGACCTTGAATGTCACTGCTGGTCCGCTAATCACCACGCCATTGAGAGTGTCGACAACTCCCGAGACTTTTTTGATCGACGCTTCAACCTCGTCAGCTTCTGCTTGTAACGCATTGGCATCTTCGCTGAATAGTTTCACTTCGATCGGTTCGGGGTTCCCCTGCAGATCTCCTATTACATCGGGCAGGATGCCAACAAATTCAACGTCCAAAGAAGGTTCTGATTCGGCAATTTGCTGGCGCAATTCAGCGATGACTTCTTCGGTGCTACGCTTGTGACCGGGCCTGAGTTTGACGGCGAAATCTCCGGTGTTTGGCTCCGTGACAAATAGACCCATCTCAAGTCCCGTTCTTCTTGAGTAACTCTCGATCTCGGATGTCTTTAACAATAGCTCTTCGATGTGTTTAAGCATCCGGTCCGTTTCGGCCAGAGAGGAACCGGCTGGGGCCCGATAGTCGAGCACGAACGCACTTTCATCGAACTCAGGTAAAAACTCAGACCCGAGTGATCGGTAGATCAAATAGGAACCTGCGAGCACAACGGCGATTGCGATAACCACAACCCAGCGATTGTCCAGCGCGAAGGATAGTAACGATTCATAACGGGAGATGATCGCGCCGAGAAGTCGACCATGATTCTCTTCATCGAGACCTTCGCTCTTAGCTTTAACAAATCGTTCGGCAAGTACTGGCGTAAAACTCAAAGCAAGGACCAGGGAAGTAAGCAGCGCCACGGTCATGGTCAAGGCAAGCGATCGAAAAAATACACCGGTCACTCCGGTCAGCAACGTTAAGGGCAGAAAGACGACTACGGGCGTGATCGTCGAACCGATAATGGGCACCGTGATTTCGGAAACAGCACTTTGAACTGCCGCCCGACGAGACTGCCCGCTCGCCATGTGCGTATAGATGTTTTCTACAACGACAATCGCGTCATCGATAACCAGACCGATTGCCGCCGCCACACCGCCGAGAGTCATCAGGTCAAAACTAAGTCGGGCCAGCCACATCGCCAAAAACGTGACCAACACAGTTACCGGAATCACGAGGATTGCGACAAAGGTCGTTCCCCAGTTGCGCAGAAATGCAAAGAGGATCACGACCGACAGTAGCAAGCCGATCAGGATGGAATCTCGTACCGAGTTGATCGACTCGCGAACCAGCAGAGACTGATCGTAATAAGTTGCTACGCGAACGTCCTTCGGGAGTTGACCCTGCATTGACGATAGCGCCGCCTTAACTTCATCGACTACAGCAACGGTATTCGCATCAGGCTGGCGATTTATATTGACGAGTGCCGCGGGATGACCGTCTGCGGTGACAATCGTATATTCAGGCTCAACTCCTGGTGCAACAGTCGCAACATCAGCAACGCGAACAGGAGCGTTGTTTACGGTGGCGACCACAATATTGTTTAGTTCGTCAGATCGTTTTGCCTGGCCGCTGACCAAAGCGAGCTCCAGCTGGTGGTTTTCTTCAATTAGACCAGGCGAGACAATGATGTTCGCATTTCGGATTGCTTCAACCACCTGTTGTGAAGAAACGTTGTGAGCGATCAGTCGTTCCGGATCGATCGTGACGTGGAACTCTTTTGTTTTACCACCCGCAACTCCGACTATTGCTACACCGGGCAGTCGAGCGAGTTGCGGCCTTACGATGTAAGTGGCCAGATCGCGCAACGTTGAAATATCGCGCTTGTCAGAAGTTAGGCTGTAACCGGTTACCGGGAAGACCGCGAATGTCAGTCGTTCAATGTTGCGAATCTCGGCGCCTTGCGGGAGTGATGGCAGCAGTTGCGACATGCGGGCCTGGACCAGTTGCAGTTCCTGGATAATGTTGCCATTCCAATCAAAGTAGAGGTTGATTTCCGATGAGCCCCGCGCTGTCTTCGACTTGATTCTCGCGATGCCGGGAATACCATTCATCGCCTCTTCAATCGGTCGCGTTACGGTGACTAAGGTTTGTGATGCGGGGGCTTCACCGTTATCAACGATGATGACAATGCGAGGAAAGTCGGTTTGCGGAAAGACAGCAATCGGAAGTCGCCAGGCCGCATAGATACCTGCTGCACAAAGGAGCCCCACAATCACCACAATTGCGCGAGATTGATTTGAAACTAGCCGAGCAAGTCCCATTTATACACTCTTATGATCGAAGCTGGCTCATTCCTCTTTGTCCTTCTCTTCGGTTTTCTCTTTATCGTCTGTTGCTATCTCTACCTTCGTTCCATCCGGCAAGGAATAATTGCCTTCAACGACGACTGTTTCCCCGCCTTGCAATCCATCGACGATTTCAACTTTGTCACTTGTTCGAATACCTGTCGTTACCTTTGTTTCATGAGCAACGTTTTGAGAATCGACAGTCATGACGGTTCCTTCGTCAGCATTACTGGATTCAAGAGTTACAGCGGATAAGGGGACCACGATCGCATCGTCTTTTGAATTTGCAAACACGGTAACCTGGGCCGCTCCATTTGGACGGAGCTTTCCATCTTCATTCCCGAGTGTTATCCAGACTTCAACAGTGCGATTCGACGGATCAGTCGAACCACTGAGTAAGGTGATCTGCCCTTTACGTTCTTCCGACGCAGAATCTGTTGGGAGAACAGTTGCGGCATCACCCGTCTTCAATTGAGCTGCCGCACTATCCGAGAAAGGTGCCTTAACGATCACTGAGCTCGAGTCGGCGATCGTGACCAACTTTCCTCCGGCGGACGCGAATTCACCTTCGTATTGGAACTGATCTGTCACGATTCCGGTGATGGGTGCCCGGATCACGGAATAACTGAGTTGAGCATCTAAAGTGACAAGTCGTTGTTCAGCTTGTGCAGTCCTTGCGTTAGCGAGCGCGCGATCGTTTGGATTGAGTGAGCGAGCGCGCAGCGAAACTGTTTGCTCCTGCAAACGCAGCTCATCTTCCGCGGTAGTAAGCTCGAGTTGCGCAGCCTCCAGATCTTTTTTAGAGATACCGCCATTTGCGTAGAGTGCACGGCGTCGCTCATAGGTGGCCCGCGTATTGTTCACTTTGGCATGCGCGTCGAGCAGTGCCTTTTGATCCTCAGCATTAGTTTTGGGAATCGTACCGCTGACCATGCTACGCTCGTTGGCCCGGGCTTCGTTGAGTGCCGCGGCGGCTTCTGCGCGTTGTGCTTGAAGGTCGCGCGACTCAAGTACGGCTATCACCTCACCAGCCCGTACCAGTTTATTTTTCAGCAGCGACATCTGTTTTATCTGCGCGCTGACCTTTGCTGCGACGTCAGCTTTCTCGCGCGGCCAGATGGTTCCAATTGCTGAGATCTCAGCGGCGATGGGACCCTTCTCAGCCTTCACTACTTTTACGCCCACGGTAGGCGTTACTTCCGCCTCGTTTTCCTTCGCGGATTTTTTCCACCGCCAGATGAGAAATGCGACAACGACTATCGCCAGGAGTGCGATCGTGACCAGAACTATATTTCGTTGACGGACCACTCGTGCTCGCCGAGCTCGCTGCATTTCCTCTTCAAAAGAAATATCGGCAGACTCTTTATCGTGAATGTCGTTCTGGTCCTGACTCATATTCGCTTTAATGGCCGGTAGACTGTTTCAGCCGTGCCAATCCCACCTGATAATCAAAGATAGCTTGATGGAGAGCGCTCCGTTGCTCGACTAAAGTTGTTTGCGCATCTGTAACTTCAACGATCTGGGCCTCACCCGCTCGGTATCGCGCGATTGATGAAGCGAGATTGCTTTCCGCTTTAGTGACACCTTGACGCGCCAGATCGATTCGCCTTGCTGCGCTCGAGGTTTGAGCACGAGCCGCGTAGAACTGTTGCGTAAATCCGCGTAACGCCATGGTCCTTTCATTTTTCGCAAGATCAGCACGCAGACGTGCCTGCGTCTCCTTGCTTCGGTTTACTCCCCAATCAAAAATTGGAATTGTAAAACTGATCGTGGCTGAAACTCCGCTATGTTCCTTCAAACGCGGACCCTTTAAAGAATCCGAATCGAAGCCGCCAAAAACCGAGTACGACAGAGAAGGTAAACGGTCAGCCCGGGCGATCTTTACATCCTGTTGGGCGGCCAACAGCTGCTGATCAAACTGAATGAACTCCGGCCGATTTGAAATTTCGGTTGCTTTGAATTGTTGATCTTCCGCGTGCGTGGGAATTGCCAGAGAGAGGTCGGTAGTCGAAATGGGATTGGTAAACTCAAACCCGACGAGTACTCGCAAGGCACCGGCTGTTGCCTCTTCATTCGCTCGAGCCCGTTCCAATTCATCACGGCGTGAAAGTGTTTGCAATTGAGCTCGGGTGAGATCCACTGAAGCAACTTCTCCTCCGCTTAGTAAGAGCGACGTGATGTGCTCGAACTCTTCAGCGGAAACGAGAGCGCCTTCAGCAGCCTGACGTTGCGCCGATGCGAGCGCGAGACCGTAATAGCTTTCGATCACTGCCTGGGCCAACGCACGTCTCGCTACTTCAGTCCCGGCGTGAGCGGCGGCGAGCAGTGCTTTGTTCCTTGCTACCGTCGCTCGGAGTTTTCCGGCGATATCGAAGTCACCGGCAACGTTAACTAAACCTTCGTAGGCACTAATGGCATCGCTCGCGATAAAACTGGGTGCGCGGGGCTCACCTGGCGGCAATCCGTTGGCCGGTGTGTTGTAGATGTAACCCAAAGGCGCGGTGACCTTCGGGAGAAACGCGGCTTGTGCTTGTTTGAGGTCCTGACCGGCGATCCCCTCGTTAATTGCTGCAGTTTGGAAGGTTGATGCCTGAGCATTGGCCAGACGTAAAGCTTCATCGAGAGTGAGAGGAGTTGTTTGTCCCGGTGTTGTTGGTTTTGGAACTGGCGAGGGTTGGACCGTCTGGGCTTGCGACGTAAAAAGGCAAACGAGCCCAAACAGTACCGTAAGGGGGATCACCTTCGGTTTCGCAAGCACGTACATAACTCGATAGAGATAAATTCGAGTATACGCATCTGTACCTTAATGGAAGATTAATAGACCGTCGCGAATTAGTTACGGGATTCGAGGATGTAGCCTTCGCCGCGGCGAGTGTGGAGCAACTTGTTTGAATGATTTTCGTCGATCTTCTTACGCAGACGATTCATATACACCTCAATAGTGTTTGAGAACGGATCAAACGAATCATCCCAAACATGAGTCGCAATATCCGCGCGAGAGACCAATTGGCCCATGTGTTGCGCCAGATATTCCAGTAGTGCGTATTCCTTTGCAGTCAAAGCCACTTCGCGATTAGCTCTGGAGACCCGATGGCTCGCCGAATCGACAATGAGATCGCCGATTTGCAGCACGTCCGGACGAAGTCGAGTCTCGCGACGAAGTAAAGCTTTAACGCGGGCGAGGAGTTCGCGAAAAGAGAAAGGTTTAGTCAGATAATCGTCGGCACCGGCTTCAAAGCCTTCAACGCGATCATCAACTGCTGCTCTTGCAGTCAACATCAGAACGGGTGTTGTCTCTCCACGACCTCTGATTTCCCGACAGACCTCAAATCCGTCTCGCCCTGGCAATAGGATATCCAGAATGATCAAGTCATAGTCATTTATAGAAACTTGATAGAGCGCCGCATTACCATCGGTCGCGATATCAACCGCATAGCTATGTTCGCGCAGACCCTTGGCGATAACGTTTGCCATTCGTGGCTCATCCTCTACCAACAATATGCGCATTTAAGTGACTGCGGTTAAAGTGACCTGATTCTTTACTGCATCCCGAACGAGTCAGAACCACTTCGCGGTAGCGTGTCGCTCCTCGCGCTGCGACACACTCCAGCAGCAGTCGGTGTTTGGACCGTGAGGAGCCACACGCTACCGCGAAGTGGTTCTGACTAGCACAGATTTTACTCCAGCAATGCTTTTCGTTTGGAGGAGCGGGGAGGCCACGCAACCTCCGGGCTGTAAATAAAATGGCTCAGCTCAGCAAAAAAGACTTGACAGATCGCCTCTCCCTGAATATGTTCCCACTTGGAACAATATCGTTCCAATACCCGGGCAACTGACAAATCGAGTTTTTCCAAGATAACCCAACGAGTTCAAATCGAGGCTTACTGCTTTTGACCAAATAGCTAAGTACCTGAATTGAACCGACAAACTTAGCCCGGTAAACGATTCGCACCAGGGGAAGAAGTCTATCTTTCACGTTCGGCTCTGGATTTTGTCCTAACTCCGTCCAAAAGCCCAAACGTGAAACTCAAAAAATAAAAGGTTCGCCCAATACCGTGGATTGGTAAAACCGTAAGCAGTCACTAAATAGCGTCGAGATCCGAAAGCTTTTTATCCCCATGAACTCATGCCCATGCTGTTCGCCATTTGGAGGTCACTGACATGTTACGCCTAAGAAAAATTGGTTTTCGCACAATCCAGTTTGCTGTACTCGCAGCGTTATTCGCTATTCCCCTCTCAGTCGTTGCTCAGGTTACCAGTGCAACGATTGTTGGTACCGTTTCGGACCCAAGCGGCGCCAATGTAGGTGGAGCCCAAGTCACGGCACGAAACATCGATACTGGACTCACTCGCACCGTCACTTCCGGCGAAGATGGTAGCTACCGTCTGGAATTTCTTCCGGTGGGTAACTACGCCGTTGAAGTGACTACTTCTGGTTTCAAAAAGGCGTATCTCAGCGGCATCGTTCTACAGGTTAACGACACGGTTCGCGTTGATGTGGCCCTCACCGTAGGCCAGCTCAACGAAACTGTGACCGTAACCGAAACCGCTCCACCGGAGGTCAACACCAGTACTCCGGAAATTGGGCGCACGATTCAATCCGCCGAGATAGCGACACTTCCGTTGGTCGAAAGAAATGTCTATACACTTCTCGATCTAACTCCAGGCGTCCAGTCGAACAATAACGGCGTCGCAGCTGCGTCCACGGGCACCAGTTCGTTGATTCTCGGTTTTCCCGAACAACGAACATTGATAAACGGTGGTACTGATAGTGGAACCGGTTCGGTCAATTACTATCTCGATGGTGGCGTTAACATGACTGGACTGCGGAACACGGGAAACATTCTGCCTAATCCTGACGCCATTCAGGAATTTCGTGTGCAGACGAATAGTTACAACGCCGAGTACGGAAGATTTGCGAGCGGCGTGATCAATGTGCTCACCAAATCCGGGACTAATGATTTTCATGGTTCGGTCTTTGAATACGTTCGCAACACTGTATTCAATGCCAACGATTGGGGCTCAGCGCTTGAAAAAGCCCCTTTCCATCGAAACCAATTTGGTGGCGCGATTGGTGGTCCAATCAAACGCGACAAGACATTCTTTTTCTTTTCCTATTCGGGACTGCGTCAAACGACGAGCACATTCTTAAACGGCGCTGTGGTTCCAACCGCACTTGAACGCGCCGGCAATTTCACGGCTTCCGGTACCAAACCAATCGACCCGGCAACGGGCGTTGCCTTCGTTTGCAATGGCGTAACCAATGTCATTTGTCCCAATCGAATGGATCCAGTGGCCGTAAAAATAATCAACGATTTCATTCCGGCTTCCAACGTTACCGGCAGTCGTTGGCAAGGAAATGTTCCCAGTCCATACGACTCTGACGACTTTCTAGTGAAGCTCGATCATCAGCTCAACGGTGCGCACCGTCTTAGCTTCAGTTATTTTGAAACTTCCGGATCGAATACGGTGAGGGCCGGTGGCGGCAACCTGCCATGGGCCAGTCAACAGTTCACGTGGCGCCAACATAACGTCAATGCCAGTGATGTCTGGATTATCGATGCGACCAAGATCAATCAGTTGTGGGCCACTTACACGCGAAACTTCGGCGGTCGCTTGAATCTGCCGGCAACTTCACTTGGCGATCTTGGTTCAGCATTCACGATTCAGGGAACACCTTCGCTCCCTCAAATCACCGTCACCGGCTTCTTTACCTTGACCAATGCGATTGGTGGTCCGACTGCAGGTACCAACTTCTATTCCATCCGCGACGTGTTCAGTTGGGTCAAAGGTCGTCATGCGTTAAAACTTGGCGGCGAGATTTCGCTTAACAAAGACATTCAGCAAACACTACTCAATAACTACGGCGTCTTTACTTTCAATAACGGCGCGACGCGAAACGCTTTTGCCGACTTTTTGATCGGCATTCCCAGTGCGGTCTCACAGGACGCACCGGTCACCGGCTACACCAACAGCTGGTACTCAGCGGCGTTCGTTCAGGATGATTTCCGCATTCATCCCCGGCTGACGTTGAATATTGGTATGCGCTGGGACGTGCAAACTGCCCCAACCGATCCTTTAAACCGGGTCGTAAACTACGTTCCCGGGGTGAAGTCAACCGTAAATTCGCTCGCTCCAGTGGGCGCTCAATTCTTTGGTGACCCGGGCGTGGAACGCGCCGGTATTCCTACTGACTTTAGCCACTTTTCGCCGCGTATCGGCGGCGCCTGGGATCCATTTGGCGATGGTAAAACTTCGCTTCGAGCCGCAATCGGTGTGTTCTACGGCAGCATCTCCGGCAACGAGTGGAACACTATGACGAACTTCCAGCCATTTTCCACTCGCTTGACGTTTTCCAACATCAATCAGAGAACCAATGCGGCAGGCGTGCCTCTCGGAGCAACGTTGCGCAATCCATACAACGCGTTTGTCGGTGGTAATCCCTTCCCATACAAGGGAACGTTCGCTACTGGCGGCGGTTTGTTTCCAGTCTCTGATGAGTTCAACTGGCCATACTCGTACCAGATGAATGTTTCAGTGCAACGTCAGTTAACCCAAAACTTAACGGTGGGCGCGGCGTTCGTTGGTACTCGTGGTCATAATCTCCCATTCGCGCGCGACGTCAACTACCCGATGCTAACTCGGACGGCGACGAGTGCCGGTGCGAACATTCTTGCTAGACGACCAAATCCAGCTTTTGGTGCCATCCTGGAGTTAGACTCCGACCAATTTGCAACCTACAACGGTTTGCAGATCACCAGTAATATGCGAATGAGTAACCACGTAAGCTTTAATGCTTTCTATACATACAGTCACACCAACACCAGTGTTCAGCTCCAGAACAACACGACGCAAGGGCTGGCCCAGAATTACAGTAATCTGGCCGAAGACTTCGGTAGAGCGGACACGGATCAGCGACACGTTTTCACGATGAGTCTGAACTTCCAGCCTGACTACTTCAATAATAGTCATCCCGTCGTTCGGGCATTGCTGAATGGTTGGAGCATCGCGCCCATCATCAAATTGCGCAGTGGCCTTCCGTTCACTATCACGAATGGCAACGTGGATGCTAACCTCGATGGTCAAACAAATGATCGCGCTCAGTTAATTGGTGATCCACACATCGACAACCCTACTGCTGAAAGATGGTTTAATACCGCCGCCTTCGTTCAGAATAAGGTGGTTACCGGTGTGGCAGTTGACGGCAATTCACCGCGCAACCTGCTGGATGCTCCGGGTTATCGGAATGTGGACCTTGCCATCTCGCGCGACTTCAACTTGAACGAGCGCTTCAAACTCCGGTTCAGAGCGGAGGCGACCAACGTGTTCAATATGGTCAGTCTTGGACAACCAGGCGCCGCCGTTCCCTCAGGTGCAACCTCTGCCACCTTTGGCGTGATTACTTCTGCACTCCCGATGCGGAAAATGCAGTTTGGATTGCGTCTGACCTTCTAACCATTTCTAAAAAGGTAATATAGCTCTCGAGGGCGCAACTGGTGTGGTCACACGTTGCGCTGCTCGAGAGCTAAAGATCTTCATGATCCAATTATCATTCTTCGAAATCGGATCACGCTGTTGCCATTGATATTTTAAGGTCGAGAGAGTTTGAGAATCGCATAATGAAAAGCACTCGAGAGAGTAATGGAAATCCACTACACACCGATTGGGCCAAAATCCCAGTTGAACATCTTGAAGAGGGTATTGAGCGCCAGATGGTCGTGGGTGAGAATCTAATGATCTGTCGACTTCGTTTTGCCCCACACACGGTAACGCCCGCCCACGATCATCCTCACGAACAAATGACGATTGTTGAAAGAGGCCGAGCGCTCTTCACGATTGGAAAGGAACAGACAGTAGCTCAGGCCGGTGATGTCCTGCACTTTCCGCCGGGTGCCTGGCATGGCGCGTCAATGCTTGATGAAGAGGTAGTGCTCGTAGATATATTTTCTCCTATTCGAGAGGATTTCCTTTCCGAAACCAAGTAGTAAAGCTTCACTTGCTCTGTTTTGTATGGTTTCGTGAATCGTTATTTCGGGCCCACGAATTTACACCAATTCACACGAAACTACACGGCGATAAATCACGCTGACAAAGCTATAACGTATCGATACTGGCTCTATTTGAGTGTTGTTTTGTGTGGTTCGTGGATCGTCATCTGGGGCATAAGCGATCCACGAATTCACACCAACTCGGCCCAGCCGCAGGTTGAAAAGGTCACTTACCAAAACGGGATATCTCACCCATCCTTCGCATTACTCAAGCGTTTAGATTCTTCCTACCATCGTTTCAAAGCCAGGTAAATTCCGCACCTCCGAGCGGCGCCGGAGGGAAGCGCTACGATTGGCAAACAGGATTCAGGATCGTCAAACATTGCTTCTCAACGCTTTAATCACGAAACAGGAACAATGATGTGGCTGGATGATGGCAAGACTATCACAGCGTTGTCGTACTGACTTTTACTCCGTGTCCTAATGGCGAAAAGCGTAGATGCAGAATCCAAAACCGCACTGATTGCCGCAATACTCGGCAATGTTGCGATAGCCGTTACCAAATTTATTGCAGCTTCATTTACCGGCAGTTCCGCAATGATTTCCGAGGGAATTCATTCAGTTATCGACACTGGCAATGGTGGTCTAATCCTGCTCGGCATTCATAAAAGCCGCCTACCTCCTGACTTCGAACATCCTTTTGGTCATGGAAAGGAACTCTACTTCTGGTCGTTGATTGTTGCGCTCGCCATCTTCGCGGTCGGCTGCGGCACTTCCGTTTACGAAGGACTGCGACACCTGCTTTACCCAAAGCAAATTGAACATCCGTTCTGGAATTACGCAGTGCTGACCTTTGCCTTGATTTTTGAAGGTAGCTCTTGGTTCTTCGGTTGGAAAGCCTTCCAAAAAGCAAAAGGCAAGTGGGGAGTCCTGGAAGGCATTCGCCGCAGTAAAGACCCTTCGACTTTCATGGTGCTTTTTGAAGACTCAGCAGCGATGCTTGGGCTGACAATTGCTTTCTGCGGAGTGTTTATCGGGCACCAGTTCGGAAACGTATATGCAGACGGTGTAGCTTCAATTTTGATCGGGCTGGTGCTTGGTCTTGTTTCGTTCTTCCTCGCTTATAAGAGTAAAGGATTACTGATCGGCGAGGGCGTCGAACCAGATGTATTGAGAAATATTCAGAAGCTCGTCGAGGCGGATCCGGCCGTCGAACATAGTAGTTGTTTGTTGACTATGCATTTTGGCCCACATGAAGTGATGCTCACTCTCCAGGTAAAGTTTCGCGACGAACTCTCGGCAGTTGATATTAGAGAGGCTATAAGTCGGATTCAGCTGCGAGTGAAAAAGGAACACCCGGATATTACTCGAATGTTTTTCGCCTCGGAATCCGTTGGCCTAAGTCAGCCTCAAGTGGTTGCGGCGGATTAAAAAAATGCCCCGGTCTTGGGGAACCGGGGCTCGTTAGGGCTTACGTTGCTGGTGGGATGCTCCGGTTGCAGAGTCCGTGATGCCTTGCAAGAATCAGAGACGGGCGAAAGCGCAACGGGAACACTGAAAGAATGTTTACACGATGATTGCTAATACAATGTTAAGGCTTTCTCAACTTGAGGTTACAGATACTCGGTCGATACCGTAGGTCCGGTGACTAAGAGATAACGGCGTAGAAAGGAACACTTATGCCAGCGGAATTCAAAAGCGCCTGGGGTTATAAAGGCGACAACCTGAATTTGCCTGTAGCGGATATCGACACT
>Ga0163162_10002450_pt1 | contig 17500 bp, 16 predicted proteins | sample S55metaG_FD_115310 | JGI IMG/M metagenome (GOLD analysis project Ga0163162, IMG submission 115310) | Switchgrass rhizosphere microbial communities from Kellogg Biological Station, Michigan, USA - S5-5 metaG | ecosystem: Host-associated > Plants > Roots > Rhizosphere > Soil | place: USA...
ACGCCATTGGTGGCAAAGCCGCCCATCGCCTTGTAGAGCGCCGCCGGAACATTCTTCACCTGGAAGACGAAACTGGTCACCACTTTTCCAATATTGGGCGCGCGCTCATCCTCGCGCGACATGATCAGGAAGCGGGTGGCGTTGTGATGCTCGTCCTCGATATCGGGCTTGAGAATCGCAAGACCGTAGAATTCCGCCGCCAGGGTCGAGGCGATGGCGGCGACGCTTTTGTCTCCCAGTTCGGCCACATGCTTGGCCGAGCCTGCCGTGTCGTACCAATGGTGCGCCACCCACTTGCGCTGGCGCAGCACCGCGCGGCACTGGGCCAAGGCCGGCGCCTGGCTGTAGACGCTTTGGATATCGTCCAGGGTGGCGCCCTTGAGCCCCAGCAGTTGGTGGCGGATGGGCAGGAAATGCTCGCCCACGATATGCAGGCCGGAATCCGGCAGCAGGTGATGGATGTCGGCGATGCGGCCGATCAGCGAATTCTCTACCGGAATGATCACCAGATCGGTGTCGCCGGAACGCGCCGCGTCGATGGCTTCTTCAAAGGTCGGCTTGGGGATGGCCTGGGCATGCGGCACCGCCTGCAGTGCTGCAACATTGGCGTAAGCCCCCGGCTCGCCCTGAAAGGCGACACGCCTGGCTTTTTCGATGGCTTTCATCACGACAGCAATTTCCGAGCTTTTTCCAAATCGGCGGGAGTATCAACAGACAGGGGGGCTGCGTCCACACGTGCCACCGCAATGCTCATCCCCGCTTCCAGCGCCCGCAGCTGCTCCAGCTTTTCGCGCTTTTCCAGCGGCGAGGGCGGCAGGGCGACAAAGCTTTCCAGCGCCTCCCGCGCATAGGCGTAAAGACCGATATGGTGATACAGCGTGCCCTCGCCGGTCGGCGCCGTGGCGCGTGTGAAATAGAGCGCATGGCCCAGCCGCTCGCGCGCATCCCAGGCCACCACCGCCTTCACCACCGCAGGATTGTCCCTGTCGGCCTCATTATCGATCGGCGCGGCCAGGGTGGAGATATCGGCGCCGGATTTGTAGAGACAGGCGACCACGGTTCTCAACTGCTCGGGATCCAGCGCCGGCAGATCGCCTTGCAGGTTCACCACCACATCATGCGCCGAGGTGGGATCGGCCAGGGTCAAAGCCGCCCAGATGCGGTCGGAGCCGGACGGCAGTTCGGGATCGGTCAGGACGGCCTGGCCTCCCGCCCTTTCGACCGCTGCCACGATCTCGGCTTCCGCCGCCGCCACCACCACGGGACCGAGGTCCGCGGCTACGGCCCGCTCCCAGACGCGCACGATCATGGGCACGCCGCCGATATCGGCCAATGGCTTGCCGGGAAGCCGGGTCGAAGCCATGCGCGCGGGGATCAGCAGGATAGGGTTCATGATGGTTCCGTGGACGTCTGTGTTTAGGCCCGGATTCGCGCTAAAGCCAGCAAGGTTGGTCTTATTTGCCATGGGCTTGGCGGGTCTCATTTGCGCATTCATTTCGCGACCAAAATTGCCGCCAACCCATGGCAGGGCCTAACATTTATGCGACGCTTCGCCGCAATGACGCGAGGGCGGCGGCGGGTAATGTCCCCCCGTATTTTCCGCCGGGACCCCGCCCGGCTTTGGGGAGCTTCTCGGCCATGGATTCCTTCGAGTGGAACAAGATCATCGGCGCGGTCCTGGGCACGGCGATTTTCATTTTCGTCGTCCGCCTGGTCGCCGAAAAGATCTATGAGCCGGAAAAGCCCGAGAAGCCCGGCTATGTGGTGGAAGGCGTGGTCGAAACCCCGGCCGGCGGCGGCGCTGCCGCCACCGCCGAGGAAGCGATGCCCGATTGGGGCACGGTGCTGGCCAGCGCCGATGTGGCTGCGGGTAAGACCCTGTCCACCAAATGCGAGCAGTGCCACGACCTGAGCAATGGCGGCCCCAACAAGATCGGCCCCAACCTGTTCGGCGTGGTGGACCGTCCCCGCGCCAGCCATCCGGGCTTCTCCTATTCCAGCGCCATGAAGGGCAAGCCGGGCAACTGGACCTATGACGAGCTGTTCAAGTTCATCAAGGCGCCGGGCGTCGATATCCCCGGCACCAAGATGAGCTTTGCCGGCCTGCGCAGCGACAAGGACCGCATCAACCTGATCGCCTATCTGCGCACCAATGCGGCCTCGCCCGCGCCGATCCCGGCGCCCGCGCCCAAGAAGGAAGCGGCTCCAGCTGCTGCTCCTGCCGCCGGCGCCGCGCCGGCCGCTGGTGCCGCGCCTGCTGGTGCCGCCGCCCCCGCTGCGGCCGCCCAAGGGCCGGCTAAGGGTCCCGCGCCTGCCGCTCCGAAACCCCAATAACGGATCGTGACGGGGCTCTCAGGTAAGCCCAATGTCCTGTTCCTCTTGCCGCCGGGATGGGACGCGCTGAGCAAGTCGCTGTTTGGCCATTCCGGCTTCAACAGCTTCCTGCACGGCAAGGATCACTATGCGCCGCAGCAGATCGACTATTTCGTCGGCTTCCGTCCACCGCACGGCTTTCTGAAAACCTTGCCGCGCCTGAAGGCGATCTTCTCGCTGGGCGCAGGCGTTGACGGCTTTCTGCGCGATCCGGAATTTCCCCGCCACCTGCCGGTGGTGCGTTTTGTCGACCAGACCCTGCAGCGTGAGATGGCGCAGTATGTCGTCATGCACGCCCTGATCATCCACCGCCAGCAGCGCGCCTTTGATGCCGCGCAGAAAGAGCATGTCTGGCAGCAAAGGATGCTGGCGCGACCCTCCCGCGAGCTGCGCGTCGGTATCTTGGGCATGGGTGATATCGGCGCGGTGACGGCGGAACGGCTGCTGATGTTCGATTTTCAGGTCTTTGGCTGGAGCCGCAGCCGCAAGAATGTCCCTGGTGTCACCAGCTTTGCCGGGCCGCAGGAACTTGGCGCCTTTCTGGCGCATTGCGATATCATGGTCTGCATGCTGCCGCTGACGCCGGAAACCGAAGGCATCGTGGACGCCAAACTGTTCGCCGGCCTGCCGCAAGGCGCCTGGGTGATGAATGTGGGCCGGGGTGGTCACTGCAACGAACAGGATCTGGTGGCGGCGCTGGACAGCGGGCATTTGTCGGGCGCCGTTTTGGATGTCTTTCAGACCGAGCCTTTGCCGCCGGACAATATCCTGTGGAGCCACCCCAAGGTGACGGTGACGCCGCATATCGCCGGCATCACCGATCCGCGCAATGCCGCGGCCTTTGTGGTGGACTGCGTCATCCGGGCGGAAAGCGGCGCGCCCTTTACCAATGTCGTGGATTTGAGCCGGGGCTATTAGCGATGGGAAAGTTCGCGAGCCGGATCAAGGACTGGGCGGCGGAACTGTTCGTGCGCGCCGAGCAACGCGGCAGCTTTCGCAAGCTGCCCGCCTTCGAGCGGAACTTGCGCGAATATCCCGAGCTATCCGTGCTGGCGGCGAACTATCCAGTGATCCGCAGCGAGTGCGAGAGCCTGATTAGAAGTTCTTTGCGCATTCCCGGTATGGAAGAACTGACCAGCTACACCTCCGGTGGCATCCATCAGATCGCCTGGAAGAGCTTCATGTTCAAGTCCGGGGAATTCATCGAGGAGAATTGCGTGCTGGCGCCGAAGACGGCCGCGCTGCTGCGCGGCATTCCCGGCGTCTACACCGCGTTCTTTTCCGTGCTGGAGCCGAACCAGCATATCAAGGCGCATTGGGGCTACTGGAAAGGCTTTGTCCGCTATCACCTGGGCGTCATCATTCCGGACAATAACCGCGAGAACAACTGCTGGATCCGGGTCAATCCGGACGCCCAGTCGCGCACCGGCGACCGCGCCGCGATCGAGCAGGGCGAGAAATATCACTGGCACGATGGCGAAGCGGTGCTGTTCGACGACACCTTCCTGCACGACGCCGCCAACCAAAGCGACCAGGTGCGGGTGGTGCTGTTCCTGGATGTGGCGCGTAAGATGAATTGGCGGCTTTCGCTGCTCAACCGGCTGTTCCTGTGGATCGCCCACCGGGACAAATCCGTGCGGGAAATCCGCGCCAATGCAACGGTTCGGGCGAAATCCTAAGTCTTCTCTTCGTCATGGTCCGGCTTGTCCGGGCCATCCATAACCCTCTCACCGTATGGATGGCCCGCATGAAGCGGGCCATGACAAAGAGGCTAGATCAAAGTCGCTTGATGCTGGTTACCGGGCCGGCGATTAATTCAATTCGCGCCATCGCCTCGGCCAGCGGTTCGATGGCAACTGCCATATGAAACGCGTTGGCGTGCAGCAATCGGTTCTCATCCAGCATCACGCCCATATGGCCTTTCCAGAAGAAGAGATCACCGCGGCGGATATCCGCCAAAGCCACGGCGTCGCCCAGCGCTTTCTCCATCATGTCGGTGTCGCGCGGCGCTGTCTTGCCTGTGGCCTGCAAGGCGGTTTGGATCAGGCCCGAACAGTCCAAGCCCGCACAGGTCTTGCCGCCCCAAACATAGGGTGCACCCAGAAATCGCTCCGCCACCGCGACGAAATCCTTTTCGGCGTCCGGCGTCAGGTGGCGCTGGTGCACAAAGCCGATGCCGATATCCACATAATCGCCCTCACGCGAAACAACCGGGACGGCGGCATTCATGGGCAGGAGATCGCGCACCGGCGTCTTGAGACCGGCCGCCGAAAACACCGGCGCGATCAGCGCACTCACGCGCAGGGTTCCGGTTTTGGTGTCGCCCAGCGCATCGGACCGGACATATCCGACATACAGATCGTTGCGCGACTGCACCCAGGCCCAGCCGTCTTTTTCCTCGTACACAGTGACCTGCTCGCCGAACAGCAATTCGCTGTCTTGCGCCGCGTCTTCCGAAGGACGGACACGCAGCGACACACGGCCTTTTGCGATGCCGGCCTGCCATCCTTCGACAAAGCGCTCCGCCTGCACTTTGTCCTTCAAATGTGCCGCTGCCAGGTCGGGTCGCGCTGGTGTGAGCCTCTTATCCGCCATAGCGCTCTTTCAGCAGCGCATACAGCGCGCGCGCGGCATTGGCTTCGCCACCAATCGGCCGCCCCGGCTTGGCGCGGTCGATCCAGGCGGGAATATCGAGATGTACCCAGCTTTTGGTTTTGCTCACAAAGCGGTTGAGAAACAGCGCCGCGGTGATGGCGCCCGCATAGTTGTAGGCGGGATTGTTGTTGAGATCGGCCACCCGGCTGGTCAACGTATCCTCATAGCCACGCCATAAAGGCAATCGCCACAGCGGGTCCTGCACCGCCGTGCCAATGCGCATAAGGTCGCCGGCCAGCACCTCATCATCGGTGAAGAAAGGCGGCAGCTCCATGCCGGTGGCGGCCCGTGCCGCACCGGTCAGGGTCGCAATGTCGATCAGCAATTCGGGCGTGGCATCATCGGCATCGGCCAGGGCATCGGCCAGGATCAACCGGCCTTCCGCGTCGGTGTTGCCGATTTCCACCGTCAGGCCCTTGCGGCTGGTGAAGACATCGCCGGGACGCATGGCGTTTCCGGATACCGAATTCTCCACCGCCGGAATCAGGATCCGAAGCCGAAGATTGAGCTTGGCGCCCATCACCATGCCCGCCACGGCCAACACAGTGGCAGCGCCGCCCATGTCCTTCTTCATGGTGAGCATGGCGGATGACGGCTTGAGGTCGAGCCCGCCGGAATCAAAGCACACGCCCTTGCCCACCAGGGTGACCAGCGGGCCGCTTTGTTTATTGGAAGGGGCCCAAACCATATCGATCAATCGCGGCGCCCGCGGTGAACCGGCGCCCACCGCCGCGACCAACGGGTAATTTTTGGCCAGCGCCGCACCGCTTGTCACAGTGACCTTGGCGCCGTGCATCTTGGAAAGGCTGCGCGCGGCAGCTTCCAGTTCGGCCGGCCCCATATCGTTGGCAGGCGTGTTGACCAGATCGCGCGCCAGAAACAGATTTTCTGCAATGCGCGACACCTCGGCGCCATCGACGCCAGACGGAATCACCAGCCTGGCTTTCGGCGCCGCCTTCTTCTTGTAGCGGTCGAAGTGGTAGCCGCCCATCAGCCAGGCCAGCGCCGCATTTGCGCCGCCGCAGAAATCCGGCACCTCGCCCAGACGGTAAAGCCCAGCGGGAAGTTTTTCAGCCGCGGCCGCCAAACCAAAGGCGTCCCTGCCCTCGCCCAATCCCAGCACCCAGGCGGCGATCCCGCCTTTGGCATCCGGCAGCGCCGCCAGCGCGCCGGACGCGCCGGAAAAACCGGACGCCGTCACCAAGCCGGAGCGCTTTTGCCGGGAGAGCCAGGTCTTGGCGTCCTTGGCCGGAACGGCGTGCAGGGGAATGGCATTTCTGCCGCCGCTTGCAAGGCTGGGATGCATATTGAACTCTATCCTTTGTTGCCGGCGACTCTAAGAATCACCATCGCCAACCGCAAGCCGCAGGGAGTGAGAATATATGGCCCGCTATACACTGATCGTCGGCACCCGCAGCTGGTCGAGCTGGAGCTTGCGCCCCTTTATGGCGCTGAAAGCCACCGGCGCGCCGTTTGAAACCGTGGACATCCGCTTGCGCCAGAAGGATGCCCCCACCACCCGCGACCAGATCCTGAAATTCTCGCCTTCCGGCAAAATCCCGACCTTGAAGATCGAAGATGCCGGCAAGACGCTGACGGTGTGGGACAGCCTCGCCATCTGCGAGACCCTGGCCGAGCGCCATCCGGAGGCGAAGCTTTGGCCGGCCGACGCGGCAACACGCGCGGTGGCCCGCAGCTATGCAGCGGAGATGCATTCCGGTTTCCCCGATGTGCGCGATCAATTGACGATGGATTTCGCGCGCAAAAAGCCGCTTCCGGACTTGCGCGAGGACACCAAGATCCAGATCGCGCGCATCCTGGATGCCTGGCAAAGCGCGCTTCAAACCTGGCAGGGCGGCTTTCTCTTCGGCGCTCTGAGCGTCGCCGACTGCATGTATGCCCCGGTGGTGTCGCGCTTTGAAACCTATGGCGTGGAGGTGCCCGCAAGCGTGCGCGCTTACATGGAGCGTGTGCTGGCGCTGCCGGCGATGCGGGAATGGCGTGCGGTCTGTGAAAAGGAAATCGAAGCCGGCCTGCCCGCAACCATGCCCTAAGACGGCGCTTTGCCTTTTTCGCGATAGAAGCGCGCCGCTCCAGGGTGCAACGGCGCAGGCGGATTTAAGGCGGCATTGTCCAGCCCAATGCCGCGGGCGCTGGGATGGCTGGCGACCAGGGTGGAGCGGTTCGCCGGATTGAACAGGGCGCGCGTCAACCCATAGATCAGGGGATCGGGCTCGCCGTCGCGTGTTATCCAATAAGCGCGGGTCGCCACGGTTTCGACCGCGCCGGTGCCGGGATAGGCGCCGGCCGCGATGGTGGCCGGGGAGAGCTGCGGTACCATCTGCACCAGCCGGTCGCGGCCTTCGCCGTCGATCGGCACCAGGCGCGCGACGTGATGTACCAACAGGTCCCGGATTGAATCCAGCGGCACGCCGGCCACGGTGAAATAGGCATCGATCCGGCCGTCCTTCAACATCTGATCGGCAGGTTCGTCGGAAACGATTTCGCGCACGCGCAACCGGTAGGCGGTCAGGATGGCGCGGGCGCGTACCAGCCCGCCGCTTGCGGGCGGTCCGATCAACACTCTTTTGCCGCGGAGGTCGGCGACCGACTGGATAGAGGACTTGTCCGCCACCACCAGATGGGTGTCTTCCGGAAACAAAGCGGCGATGATGCGCAGATGCGTGGCTGGCCGGCGGAAAACGCCGCTCCCCGCCACCGCCGCGGCAATCACATCGCCATCGGCAAAACCGGAATCCACCAGCCCCTGATTGACCGCACGAAGATTGTCGGTGGAGCCTTGGCTGGTACGCGCCGACAGGATCACACCGACCGGCCCGCAGACGGTGGCGGTATCGCAGCGCCCCACGCCCAGCGGATGACTGATCAGGCCCGCCATGGCCTGGCCCACCGGAAAATAGACGCCTTCGGTGGATCCGGTGGCGATCTGGAAGGAAACGCGCGTGGGCCCGGAGTCGGCCAGACCCAGATTTCCGCCCGTCAGCAACGCACCAACCACCAGCACCACAAAGGCAAGCAGGGCAATCAGGGCTAACAGACGCTGCGACATGATCGGAAAAGTTAAACCTTTATTGCGTCAGGAGTTGGGCGTTAATCGGGTTGAAACGTCCTCGCTGTGACAGGAACGCGCCATGCGCCGGCACTGGTTCTATATGCGCCGATATACTTAAGGGTTTGTTGACTGGACAACTGGCACAGTCACCGCAGCGTTTTTCGAAGGCTGCCCCACATGGCTTTGTCCACTCTCCGTAAAGCCCCTCTGGCTGTCGCATTGCTGCTGAGTTGCGCGCCCGCGCACGCCGGATGGTTCGGTGACGATTCCAAACCCGCGGCAACGGCAAAGGACACCGCCAAAAACACCTCCAAGGACGCAACGAAGCAACAGGATAACGCGGCGGCGCCTGGAGTGACGCTGGAAGACAGTATCCGCCAGGCGCAGATGCTCAGGCTGGCCGGACAATATCCCGAGGCCATCAGGCACCTTTCGCAGTTGATGATGGTGGCATCGGACGATCAGCGCATCATCGGCGAGTATGGCAAGACGCTGGCCGCCATGGGACGCGCTTCCGATGCGGTGAGCTTTTTGACGCACGCCCAGGAGATGCAGCCCACCGACTGGACCATCGCTTCCGCTCTGGGAGTGGCCTACGACCAGGTCGGCGACCAGGCCAACGCCAAGCTCGCCTATGAGCATGCGCTGAAGATCAAGCCGGAAGAGCCCAGCGTGCTCAACAACTATGCCCTGTCGCGCATGCTGGCCAAGGATCCCGAAGCCGCCAGCAAACTGGCGGCCCGCGCCGAACGCGCCGGCGGCAATGCCGACGCCAAGATCGCGCGCAATATAGACATGATCCGCTCGCTGGCGCCGGAGCCCGTCGTCGCTGCCGCGCCCGCGCCGCAGGCCCCGACGCCGGTGGCGCAGGTGCCGGTGTCGCCCGCGCCTTCGGTCGCCAGCAACGCCGCGCCGCACCCTCAGACGCCAGTAGTGCACAATGAGACGCCGGTTTCGCACACGCCTTCCGTCGCCAGCGCGCCGCAAGACAAGAATTCCGCCGTCGCGGTTGCCAAGCCGGTGCCGGTGCAGAGCCAAGCCTTGCCGCCGGCTTCCGCCGCAGCCGAGAACCGTGTTGTGATGCAGAAAGTGCCGGTGGATCCGCTGGCCGGTCCCGTGTCCGCTACCCATGCGCCGCGGCCGTTGCAGTCTCCCGTCGCCGCCGCCGTACCTGCCCCCGTGAAGATCGCCGACGGCATCAAGCCGGTCGCGCCAGTGAATGCCGCCGCGCCAATGACGGCGCCAGTCAAAGCCGCGGAAGCCGCCAAGCCTGTCTCTTCCCCCACGCCGGTAAAGGCGGCTGACGCCAAACCCGCCGAGACCGCCAAGTCCGCTTCCGTTGCGGCCGTAAAGACCGCCGAAGCCAAGCCGGAAACTGCGAAGCCGGCTTCTGCTGTGACCGCATCTGTGAAGCCGATCGCCGCCACGCCCACCCCGATCAAGGCCGCGGAAGCCGCAAAGCCTGCCACGCTCTCCACGCCGGTCAAGGCGGCAGACGCCAAGCCGGCCGAAGCTTCCAAGCAGGCCGCTGGCACACCGGCGCATGTTGCCACACCGGTCAAGGCGGCAGATGCCGGCAAGCCCGCCGCCAAGACGGCGGCTGCGTCCGTCACTTTGCAGATGGCCGCATCGCCGGCCGCGGAAAACGGCAAGCCCGCCGCCGCGCCGAAGGTCCTGTCTGCCACGCCAGTGAAGGCAACCGATGCCAAGCCAGCCAAGCCGAAGGATGCCATCCCCGGCCTGCGCATGAGCGCCAACGCCTACTAGCCATCGCGCATATCGCTATCAGTTCGCGATCCGGTCTGTCTAAGACTCGCGGCACCGCGCGGTCAGCCATGCTTGAAATGCCGCCATGGCGGGTGTGGGAGTTTTTGAAATCAGCCGGGTGAGCCAATAGGAGCCGACATCGACTTCCATTCGGAAAGGTCGAACAAGCATCCCCAAGTTCAATTCGCGCCGGAACATGGATGGCGGCGCCAGCGCCACGCCTTCGCCGAGAAGTGCGGCCTGCACCATCAGCGAGGAAGCATCGAACACCGGCCCGCGCGCGGAGATATCCCGTGCGCCGGCTTTTTCCAGCCAGGCCGGCCAATCCTGCGTCCTGTAGGATCGCAGCAGGGTGAATTTTCCAAGATCAGCGGGCTGGCGGAGTTGCGCGGCAACCGCGGGTGGGCAGAGCGGCGAAATTGGAGCCGCCATCAACCGCTCGGCATGCACGCCATGCCAGGCGCCCGGCCCAAAGCGGATGGCGAAATCGAGGCTTTCGGTCCACAGATCGACCTTGTTGTTGTTGGTCATGAGCCGCAGATCGACAAAGGGATGCTGCGCCCGGAAATCCGCGAGCCTTTCGACAAGAAAACCAATCGCGAAAGTCCCGACCACGCCCACCGTCAGGACTTCGCGCGGCGCACCTCCCGAGATCGCACCCAGCGCCCGCTCGATGCGCAAAAAGGCATCCTCCACGGTGGGCGCGAGCGCTGCCCCTTCGTCTGTCAATACCAGTCCCCGTGTGGTGCGGCGGAAGAGAGCCGAGCCCAGATATTCTTCCAGCACCTTGACCTGATGGCTTACCGCCGCCTGGGTCACACACAGCTCTTCCGCAGCCCGGGTGAAGCTGAGATGCCGTGCGGCGGCCTCAAACGCCCTTAAGGGATTCAACGAGAGTTCGCTCAGGGGCACGGCACGCTCCATATAAAAAGTATGGACGGCACCGAATTATCATCGCTTGAAGCATTTCACAATCGTTCGCATTCTTCGCTGCGACGGAGAAACCGCGGCCGGATACATAAGATTTCGTAAGGTCTGGAAAGGCACCACCGTCCGGCGATCCGCTTCTCTTCAAGGGATGACAAATGTACTGGCGACTCGCTTTGATGATCGGGCTGGGAATCTCTCCGGCCATTGCAAAAGCACCAGCGGCGCGGTGCGCTTCCTGCGCGGAATGGAACATTCCCCAACAGCCGTTCCGCGTTTTTGGCGATACCTATTATGTAGGGACGCGTGAGCTCAGCGCGATCCTGATTGCCTCCGACCGTGGGCTGATCCTGATAGACGCGGACCTGCCGGAATCTGCGCCCCAGATTGCAAACAATATCCGCGCCCTGGGTTTTGATCCCAAGAGGATCAAGCTGATCTTGAATTCACACGCCCATTTCGATCATGCCGGCGGTATTGCCTGGCTGCAGCGGCTCAGCGGCGCAAGGGTCGCCGCAAGCCCGTGGAGTGCGCAGGCCCTTCGCCAAGGACACGCCTTGCCGGACGATCCCCAACATGATCTGGCCCCTTCCCCGATTGCCGCTGTCGACAATATTGAAACCATCCGCGACCGCCAGGTTCTACGTGCCGGCGGATCTGCCCTGACGGCGCATTTCACGCCCGGCCATACACCAGGCGGCACCAGTTGGAGTTGGACGTCCTGTGAGCAGGCGCACTGTCTTCACATCGTCTATGCCGACAGCCTGACGGCGGTATCGGCTGAGCCGTACAAATTTTCCGCCCATCCCGGATTGGTGGCGGGCTTCTCCAAAAGCTTTGATATCGTTGAAGCCTTGCCCTGTGACATCCTGTTGACGCCGCATCCGGGCTTTTCCGGGACGCTCAAGAAACTTGCCGCCCGCGAGCACGGCCAGCCGGATGCCTTCGTCGATCCGCAATCCTGCCGCAAGTATGTGGCTTCAGCGCGCGACGGATTAGCAAAACGTCTGGCGCAAGAAACATCAGCAAGAAATCGGTAGCCGACGTCGACCTACCAGCGCGAGGGATTTTGCGACCTGAGCAGGAGCGTCGCGCGGAGCGGAAAATCCTCAGATGCGCCCGCGCGAGGAATTTTGGTCGATGGGCAGGAGCGCGGAGCGAAGTGGGCGAAAAGCCCATGAGCGATCGCGCGACGAACCCAGCGGCCAAAAGAACCGCGCGGGCTAATGCATCATGTGTTTGATGGTGATAATAGCCGGCCCCATAATCACGACAAACAGGCAGGGCAGGAAGAAGATGATCATGGGCACGGTGAGCTTGGCGGGCAGCGAAGCCGCTTTGCGCTCGGCGGCCTGCATGCGCATCTCGCGATTTTCCGTGGCGGTGACGCGCAGCGCCTGGCCCATGGGCGTACCGTATTTTTCCGCCTGATTGAGAGCGGTAGCAACGGCCTTGACGCCGGCATGGCCGCAACGTTTGGCCAGATTGTCGAAGGCCTGACGGCGGTCGGGAAGGTAGCTGAGTTCGGCGGTGGTAAGCGCCAATTCCTCGGCCAGCTCTGCCGACTGGCTGCCGATTTCGCCCGCCACCCGGGTGAAGGCGCTTTCGATGGACATGCCCGATTCCACGCAGATCAGCATCAGGTCGAGCGCGTCGGGAAAGCCGCGCATGATGGACTGCTGGCGCCGCGCGATCATGTTGTTGACGAACATGTCGGGCAGGTAATAGCCGATCAGGGCGCCCGCAAAAGCCGCGCAGATCTTCTGCATGGGCGGCCAGGACAGGTGCAGGACCACGAAAAGATAGAACAGCGTCACCAGAAACACGATGAACGGCATCACGAAGCGGAAGAACATGAAGGTGATCAGCGGCGCCTGGCCGCGATAACCGGCGCTTGCCAGTTTTTCGCGACTGTTCTCGCTTTCCAGCATATTGCCCAGCTTGAAGCGGTCCAGTGTCGCCTTCATGTAGGAGACGGGCTCGACCCGCAAACTCCCGCGCTTGGCATTCAGGGCGGCATGATGTTTGGCGCGCAATTCCTCGCGGCGGCGGGCGACCGATTTGAGCCGGTCCTCCAGCCCGCCGCGTTCCAGGAACGGCACTCCCAGCGTCACCACGGTGGCGAAAGCCAGGATGCTGACAAACATCGTGACCAGGAAATTCCTGTCGAACAGGAGGTTCATGACCGTATTCATGGCGTCCCTCCTAGTGTTTAAAGTTGATCATTTTGCGCATCACCATGATGCCGGTGCTCATCCAGACCACGCAGAAAGCCAGCATCAGATTGCCCGAGCGTTCGGTGAAGAGCTTGGCGATGTAGGCGGGCGTGGTGAGATAGACGATGCCCATCACCCCTGGGGGCAGCGAACCGATGATCATGGCGCTGGCCTTGGCTTCCGAGGACATGGCCTTGATCTTGCCCTGCAGGCGCTTTCTGTCGCGCAGCACCGCGGCAAGATTGCCCAGGGCTTCCGACAGATTGCCGCCCGACTTGGCCTGGATGGTCATCACGATGGCGAAAAAGCCCACTTCCGGGGTGGGCATGGATTCCATCATCCGCTTCAGCCCCTGATCCAGTGTGACGCCCACTTTCAGGCTTTCCACCAGACTATGGAATTCGCTGCCTACGGGATTGGGAATCTCGCGCGCCACGATGCGCAACGCCTCGTTGGTGGGAAGGCCCGACTTGACCGAACGCACAATGACGTCGATGGCGGTAGCGAAATGATCGGTGAACTTCTTCTTGCGGCGATTGGTGAGGAAGCCCAGGACCCAGCGCGGCAGGCCCAGTCCCACCACGAACATCGCCAGCACGATGACCAGCGGCTTCTGATGGGTGATGAAGGCGGCGCCGGCGGCAATGGCGCCGGCGACGCCGCAGATGATCCAGAAGGTACGCGGGCTGGCCTTGGGATAGCCGGCCTGTTCCAGCCGCCGGCGCATGGTAGGCCGTTCCTTCTTGGCGGCACGGTTCTTTTCCACGTCCTTGAGCAGGACGGCGACATTCTTGCGCTTCTGTGCGGCGTCTTGGACGGTGTTGGTGCGGCCTTTGCCCTGCGTCTTGGCGACGGCCTGAACGCGCTTCCTGGTCTTCTCATCGCCGCCGGAGAAGGCGAACGCCGCGCCGCCGAGCGCGAGCGCAAACAGAATGCCGACCAGAACGATCATTGGTTGACCTTGTCCAGCGCGTCAGCCAGTTCTCTTTCCAGATTGTAGTAGCGGGCGCGCTCCCAGAAATTGGGGCGCACGATGCCGGTGCCGATATGCTTGCCCTTCAGGCGGCCGGTCTCGTCCTCGCCCGTCACTTCATAGGTCACCAGATCCTGGGTGATGACGACATCGCCTTCGGTGCCGATCACTTCGGTGACCCTGGTGATGCGGCGGGAACCGTCGCGCATACGCTCGGCCTGGATGATGACGTCGATCGAGCCGACGATCATTTCGCGGATGGTCTTCATCGGCAGCGCGAAACCGCCCATGGTGATCATGGATTCCAGTCGCGACATGGCTTCGCGCGGGCTGTTGGCGTGCAGCGTTCCCATCGAGACGTCATGGCCGGTGTTCATCGCCTGCAGCAGGTCGAAAGCCTCGGGTCCGCGCACTTCGCCCACGATGATGCGTTCGGGACGCATACGCAGGCAGTTCCTGACCAGGTCGCGCATGGTGATCTGGCCCTGGCCCTCCAGGTTGGGCGGGCGGGTTTCCAGCCGCACCACATGCGGCTGCTGCAACTGAAGTTCGGCGGCGTCTTCGCAAGTGATGACGCGCTCTTCGGTGTCGATATAGGCGGTCATGCAGTTCAGGAGCGTGGTCTTGCCCGAACCGGTACCGCCGGAAATCAGGATGTTGCAGCGGCACCGTCCGATCACCTGCAGCACCCGCGCCGCGTCCGGGCTGATGGAGCCGAACTTGACCAGGTCTTCCAGCTTCAGCTTGTCTTTCTTGAACTTACGGATGGTGAGGGTCGGCCCATCCAGGCTCAGCGGCGGCCCGATGACGTTGACGCGGGAGCCGTCCAGGAGGCGCGCGTCGCATATGGGCGAGGATTCGTCGACGCGGCGGCCGACCTGCGACACGATGCGCTGGCAGATGTTCATCAACTGCGCATTGTCGCGGAAGCGGATATTGGTGAGCTGCACCTTGCCCTGGACTTCGATGAAGACCCGGTTGGCGCCATTGACCATGATGTCGGCGATGTCGTCGCGCGCCAGCAGCGGCTCGAGCGGCCCATAGCCCAGAACGTCGTTGCAGATGTCCTGGAGCAGGTGTTCCTGCTCCGCAATGGACATCACCACCGCTTTGATCGAGATGATCTCGTTGACGATGTCGCGGATTTCCTCGCGCGCCGAATCCGGATCGAGCTGCGCCAGCTGCGCCAGATCGATGGTGTCGATCAGGGCGTTAAAGATCGTGGACTTGATCTGGTAATAGTCTTCCGAACGGGTGTCGACGATCGGTTTCGGCGCCGGTTTGGACGCCGTGGGGGCTTGCTGAGGAGATACAGCTGGTGCCGGAACGGCGGCATTGGCGCGCGCCTGCACGGCAGCCTGCTCACGCGGGGCGGGAGCAGGCTTCAGGGCAGGCTCGGAACCAGTGCGCTTGCCGAAATGCGACAATGTTTAAGCTCGCTTTTTGCCCTTGAGGAATGAGAGCAGCGACACCGTATTCTTGCTGCTATTGGCCTGTGCGCCGCGACCGGTGATCTGGCGGCACAGTTCGCGCAGGGCGTCGGAGACCGGCGCCTTGGGCGCCACTTCCATCACCATCTGCCCGTTATTGGCCGCCTGGCCGAACACCGCCGGCTCAAAGGGAATAACCACGACAGGCTCCACGCCAACGGTCTCGGCAAAATCCTTGGCGGCGATTTCGGGCCGCTTGGGGACGCCGGCCTGATTGATCACCAGCCGGGGCGGGTTGTCATTGGGACGCGCCGCCTTGACCAGCTCCATGATGTTCTTGGCGTTGCGCAGCGAGGTAAGATCCGGCGTAGCCACGATCACCACGTCATCGGCCGCCAGCAGGCAGGCTTTTTTCCAAGGCGTCCAGCCATGCGGCAAATCCAGGATCACGCAGGGAATATTCTGGCGCACCACATCGATCACCGTTTCAAAGGCCTCCGGTGAGGCTTCGAAGTCGCGTTCCAAAGTGGCGGGCGCGGTGAACAACGACAGGCGATCGCCCCGCTTGAGCAGCAGGCGGTCCAAAAGGACATCGTCCAGGCGTTCCGGCGTGCTCAGCGCATCCGCCACGCCCTGGCTTGTCTCGTCATTGAAATCCAGCCCCGCGGTGCCGAAAGGCAGGTCCAGATCGATAATGGTGGTGTTGATGCTGAATTCCTCGGCGATGCACCAGCCCATATTGTGCGACAGAGTGGAAGACCCGACGCCGCCACGGGCGCCGACCACCGCAACCACACGGCCGATCGGCGTGGAGCTGGGATCCAGATAAAGGCCGGAAATCACTTCGATCAGCTGCAGAGGCGTCAGCGGCGCCACCAGATACTCGGACGCGCCCCGGCGCATCAATTCGCGATAGAGTTCGACGTCATTGCTGCGGCCGACAACCACCACCTTGGTGGAGGGATCACAGACCTCCGCCAGCCGGTCCAGAGCGCCCAAGGCATCGGCGCCGTGCAGGCTGGTTTCCACCACCAGCAGATTGGGCGTCACCTGGCCGGTATAATGCTCAACCGCCCCATCGATGCCGCCAAGCTGCACCGTGAGATGCGCCTTGGCCAGGCGGCGGTCGGCGCCCGCGCGCTGCAGGACAGCGCCGGTATCGGGCTGTTCGCAAAAAGCATGGATGGAAATGCGCGGCACCGGGCGCTCGTGCGGCGCGGCGCCAAACGTTTCGTCTTGCGGTGACTTGCTCATGTTGTGTTCCGTTCGCGCGTTACTTGATGATGGCCGAGGCGCCTGCCGACTGTTCGGTTGCCTTGTCGAAGGTGTGCTTGTCCGCCTGGGTGATTTCACCCTTCTCGTAATGATCCAGGACCGCGGACCGGCGCGCGGTATCCACCGGCCCCTGGCCGCCCGGACCCAGCAAGTCACGCGGATCGGCCACCATGGCGGCGATGTTCTGCTGCACCGAGCAACCGAAATTCCTGGGCGTCTGGTTTTCGAGCGTGAAAGCCTCATTCTCGGACCAGTCGCCGCAAGACTGGGTGCGGGCGGTATAGGCGATGTAGCTGACATCCACCCGTCTATCGCCATTGGCGGCGTCATGGGTGGAGACCAGGATCTTATCGCGGCTGATGCCGCTGGCGGCGGCACGCTCGCCAAAATAGGTGATGGCGGCGCGGCTGGAAGCGCCCGAGGGCACGCTGATGCCCAAGCTGCCATTGCCATGGAGGCGATAGTCGGTCAGGAAGGAATCGAACTTGGCCGCATCTTCGGGGCTCATGCCATCCGCGCTGGCGGCAAATTGCACTTTCAGGTCGCGATAGCTGGGCTCCACCGTGATGGGATGATTGCGGGCGCCGTCTTCGGAAATGGTGGTGCCATCATTCATGACCGAGCAGCTGCCCGCCACCAGGATGGCGCCAACAGCAGCAGCACGAAGCAGATAATCCAGTTTCATGGCGACTCTCCTAGCGCACAACAAAGCCGACCGGCGCGGACGCTTGCGGCGCCACGGGCTTGTCGTCTTTCTTCTTGTAGGTCGCGTTCAGGCGGCCCAAGAGCAGGGTTTCCGGATCGGTCGGGG
>Ga0163162_10002452_pt1 | contig 17499 bp, 14 predicted proteins | sample S55metaG_FD_115310 | JGI IMG/M metagenome (GOLD analysis project Ga0163162, IMG submission 115310) | Switchgrass rhizosphere microbial communities from Kellogg Biological Station, Michigan, USA - S5-5 metaG | ecosystem: Host-associated > Plants > Roots > Rhizosphere > Soil | place: USA...
AAACGCGCCTGGGGGGCAGTCGCTTGTTTGCCGTTTCGAATCGCGAACCGTACGAACACTCGCACCGAACCGGCGCCATCGAGTGTTCGGTGCCGGCCAGCGGGCTGGTTACCGCGATGGAACCGATCTTGCGCGCCTGCGACGGCACCTGGGTTGCGCAAGCAACCGGCGACGCGGATCGTGACACCGTCGATGAATACGACCGCGTTCGCGTCCCGCCCGATCACCCGCAATATTCGCTGCGCCGCGTGTGGCTGACGGAAGAGGAAGAACAAGGTTTCTATTTCGGTTTTGCCAACGAAGGCCTGTGGCCGCTATGCCATATCGCTCACACACGCCCGCTGTTTCGCGTGGAGGACTGGGAATATTATCAAACCGTCAACCGGAAGTTCGCCGAGGCGCTGCTGGAGGAAATGGAATTCGAAGACAGCCCCGTGGTGCTAGTGCAGGATTACCATTTCGCTTTACTGCCGCGCTTGATTAGAGACGCCCGGCCCGACGCGCGCATTGCCATCTTCTGGCACATTCCGTGGCCCAACGCCGAGGCGTTCGGTATCTGCCCCTGGCAGTCGGAATTGCTGGACGGCTTGCTGGGAGCCGATTTAATAGGATTCCATCTGCAGGCCCACTGCAATAACTTTCTGGATACCGTCGACCGGGCACTCGAATCCCGCATTGAGCGAGAGCACTTCGCCGTCAATCGCAACGGGCGATCCACACTGGTCCGGCCGTTTCCGATCAGCGTTGCTGGAACTTTCGAGGAGCCGGCCGCGCCAGTCGAGTTGCCGCATGTGGAACGTGTCCGGTTGCTGGATAAACTTGGCGTGCGTGCCTCGTTTCTGGGAATCGGCGTCGATCGCGTCGATTACACCAAAGGTATTCCGGAACGTTTCCGCGCCATCGAACGCTTCTTCGAAAAGTACCCGGCCTACCGGCGCGAGTTCACGTTTGTGCAGATCGGATCGCCAAGCCGCACTCAAATCCGGCGCTACCAGGAGTTGATGGATGAAGTGATCCAGGAAGCCGAGCGCATTAACCGCCGTTTCCAGACCAGCGACTGGAGGCCTATTGTATTCCTGAATCGCCATCACAGCCACAAGGAAATTCTCCAGTATTACCGAACAGCGGATTTCTGTCTGGTTACGTCTTTACACGACGGCATGAACCTGGTGGCGAAGGAATTCGTTGCGTCACGCGATGACCTTCACGGCGTGTTGATCTTGAGCCGCTTCGCCGGAGCCTCGCATGAGTTGGGCGACGCGCTGGAGGTGAACCCTTACGATACCGAGCAGATGGCCGACTCCATTCGCCACGCTCTGGAGATGAGACCCGAGGAGCGCCGTATGCGAATGCAAAGGATGCGTGCCATCGTTCGCGAGCACAACGTGTACCGCTGGGCCGGGAATCTGATCGGAGAGTTGTGCCAGACCCGGCCCGCCAAAGTTCCGGCGGCGCCTTACTTGGTCCCCACGGTGATGACTCGCAGTGCTTCATGATAAAGGCCCAGAAAGTGCGTCATCTATTCCATTCCTGGCCCCAAGTGGTTCGTCGTTTTGAGGCTAGACCCACCATTGCGCTATTCCTGGATTTCGACGGCACCCTGGTCCCGATTCAGTCCCGACCCGAAGACGTGTGGCTGGACGATGCCACTCGCCGTACGCTCTTGCGCCTGGTGCGCAGCCCGCACTTTCGCGTGTGGATCGTGAGTGGACGCCGCCGCGCCGACGTGCGCGCGCGAGTTCGCGGCCCCGGCATCCGCTACCTCGGCTTGCATGGCTGGGAAGGGCGTGACGCTGGGGCGATCACGGAAGATGCGCGCGAGGCCGTGGCCTGCGCCAAAAGCTGGCTGGCCTGCTTGATGCTGAGTGTTCCCGGGGTCTGGCTCGAAGACAAAGACCTGACGCTGGCCATTCATTACCAGAGCGTGGCCGAAGAAGGCGTTCGCAAAGCCCGCAAGTTTATGCAAGGGGTCCTCGCGCCTTTCGCCGACACGCTGCAGCTCATTCGCGGCAAGAAGGTTTGGGAACTGGCGCCGCGCGAGTTGGGCGATAAGGGCGTGGCCGTGGCGAGCGAGCTATCCGCCTCGGGTTCCCGCATGATGCCGGTCTTTATCGGCGATGACCGCATGGATGAGCCCGCCTTCTCCGCGCTCGCTCGCGGCATCACCGTGCGCGTAGGGCGCTCGTGCCGGACAAATGCCCGCTACCGGTTGTCTTCGGTCCACCAGGTTCATCAGTTTCTCGAAAAACTGGAAGGAGAATTCGCGTGAACGACACCCCACAACCGTTTCAGTTTGTTACCGCGGCGTACCTGATTCGCATCGAAAACCAACGGGCTATGACCATTGCCGAACTGATGGCAAGCCTGGATCAGGCCAGCGACGCCGCCATTTTCCACCACACTTTCCAGACCCTCGGACAGCATCACTTTTTGACCGAGGGGTTTTCCAATGACTTCGCGCAATGGGTCCTGGCCTCGCTGAACCAGCCCGTGCTGGCGGAAAGGCTGGCCAGCATCGACATTCGCGATTACGTTTCGATTGCCGAGCTGCGCGGCGACCTGCGGCACATCGTGGCTGAGTTCTGCGAGACTCATCCCAAGCAATCCGAACAGTCCGCGTTTGAGCCGTTTTATTTTATCCAAGCCATCGAGGTCACCCGTCCGCTGCCCTGGGATGCCAAGACGCTGCCGGGCTTCCGGGCCGGTCTGGAACGGCTGAGCCATGCCTCGTTTTATTACCACTTCGTGGCTTCGCGCCTGCGGCTGCAGCTGCGCACCAACGACTTTTCGCACTGGTTCGAGCAAGCGTTGGGGCTGCCCCAACTCGCCGCTCGCGCCGACCGCATCGATATTTACATCAACACGCTCGACACTGCACGCAAGGAATTGATTGAGCTGGTAGACCAGGAGATCCTTCAATGATCGCGACTCCTCAGATCGCTCCACTTACGCTCGACCAATATGTTCCACTGCTGGGCGCCGCAGAAGTTGAAGAGCTGCGGACTCTGGCTGGTCCGTTGGAGGGCAAGATAGTTGACATGGTGAATTCGACGGCCGTCGGGGGCGGGGTCGCTGAAATTCTTACCCGTTTGATTCCGCTCGCGCGTGAGCTGGGTCTGGACGCGCGCTGGCACGTCATGGAGGGCGGCCCGGAGTTCTACGACATCACCAAGGCGTTCCACAACGCTTTGCACGGGAACACATACACCGTCCGGCCCCACGATTTCGAGATTTTCCTCGATTACAACCGCCGCAATCGCGAACTGATGCCGCTCGACGGACGCTTTGTGGTGATTCACGATCCGCAGCCGGTGGCGTTCATCGACACGCGTCCGCTAGGAGACAAGCAGACCTGGATCTGGCGCTGCCATATCGACCTTTCGCGTCCGGACCCGGCGGTGTGGAAGTTTCTCGAGCCGTATGTCTCACGCTACGATGGCGCGATTTTCTCATCGCCCGAATTTTCACGGCAGCTTCCCATTCCGCAGTATCTGTTTTATCCGGCCATCGACCCGCTGTCGGACAAGAATCGCGACCTGGATCCCGACTTCATCGAAGACGTGCTGGTCCGCTTTGGCATCGATCCCCGGCGGCCCATCTTGACCCAGATCTCCCGCTTCGACCGACTCAAGGACCCGCTGGGTGTCCTGCGGGCGTATCGCATCGTGAAACGCTATTTCGACTGCCAACTGGTGCTTGCCGGGGGTGGCGCATCCGACGACCCCGAGGGCAGCGCCGTCCTGGCGGAGGTTCGCGAAGCCGCCGGCAAGGATCCCGACGTATTCATCCTCGAGTTACCGGCGGCAGCGCCTCTGGAAGTCAACGCTCTGCAGCGTGCCTCTACAGTGGTCATCCAAAAAAGCCTGCGTGAGGGCTTCGGGCTGACGGTCGCGGAAGCTCTGTGGAAGAAGAAGCCAGTGGTCGCATCCGCGGTCGGCGGTATTCCCACCCAGGTGATTCACAAGCACACCGGCTTGTTGGCTCATTCCGTGGAGGGGACGGCGTATCAGATTCGCTTCCTGCTGGCGCATCCAGAGATTGCGCAAAGGCTGGGCGAGCAAGGCCATGAGCATGTGCGCGAGAACTTCCTGATCACCGGTAACCTGAAGCGTTACCTGACCCTGTTTCTGCACGAATCCGGGGCCGGCAATCCCCCTTCGGGATCTTCGTGATTATGTAAACGAGTACTCTGCGGTTACCGTTTCGGGGGATGCGGCGGGATCGACTTGTGAACATAATAAACGCATGAGCCGACCGGTCGTCGCGCCACGACGGAGAGCTGAAGAGGACCGGAACAACGGTGCGGTTAGCGATCCGAAGCCGGACGCACTGATGTTCGGATCGTCCTTGGCCGATGTTTTCAAAGCGCCGGCCTACGACTGCAGGGCGGTTGGCCCGTACCAAAAGGCAGAATTTGCCGTCACCCGGCTGCGTTCGGGTCCACGAGAAATGGAGAAGGCGCCGGTCTATCCTCCGGATGAGGCAGTCCTGATCTGTGTGGCCCTCACGCCCTCGGCAATCGGCCAGTGGCAAGCCCTTTATAACGGGAAGCAGGTCGGGGTCACGCGAGCGATACCGTTCGCCGCGACATTCATCGATCTGAATTGCCGCATGGAAATGTGGGTGCGCGGGCCGTTCGACTACTTGCACTATTACCTTTCGCGGGGACTGCTTGAGAGGATCGCGCTAGACAACGGCGTGTCGCCGTCGTTCTGTCTTCAGGAAGCATTCTTTGTTGAAGACCTGGTTGTCGCGCAAATAACCAAGAGCATTCTCACCCCTGTCGAGCATGGAGAGCCACTCGGCAGGCTTGCGCTCGACCAGATTGCGATGGTGCTCGGCGCTCATACGTTGCAAGCGCATTGCGGAGCGCCAAAGTTCGCACCGGCCCCCCGGCGCGGGTTGGAAGCGTGGCAAAAGCTGCGAACCGAGGAGATGTTACGCGCGCATCTTGAAGGAAATATCACGATCAAGGAACTCGCCAGCGCGTGCTCACTTTCGGAAAGTCATTTCGCGCGGTGCTTCCGGGCAAGCTTTGGCATGCCGGTCCATCAGCGGCTTATTCAACTGCGGGTGGAGCATGCCAAAGACTTGCTTTCGCGGACGAGCAAGTCTCTGGTAGAGGTTGCGTTGCTTTCCGGCTTCTGCGACCAGGCCGCCTTTACGCGGAACTTCAGCCGCACGGAGCATATAACTCCGTCACACTGGCGGCGTGCCAACCGCGACGGACCCGCCACGAAAAAACCACGCAAAGCGTTTTCACGGAGTAGCGGCAGGTTGTAGCTATCACTTCAACGCCCGGCGCGGTCCTCATCCGTGAAGTCGAGCAGAACTTTGCCACCGCCGCCCAGAGCATGACGAAGAGCTTCCGGGAAGTGTCGCACCGGATACACCGCGGCGATCTGTAAGCGAAGCTGATAGTTGGCGACCAACTCCGCTGCGGCACGAATCTTCTCCGGAAGTTTGGGCACGTTGTCCGGATAATGCATGAAAAACGGGTGGATGGAAGCGCGCTTGGCAACCAGGCCAAACGGGTTCAACTTGATGAGGTCGCGCGTCGGAAATGCATAACAAACGATTTTTGCTTCCCAGCCGACGATTTCCAAGAGTGTTCCCGTCGCGTCAGAGCCGACCCCGTCAAGCGCCAAGCGCACCACAGCGCCGCCAGTGGCGCGGTTCGCTTCCGCCGCGGCATTGGGACCCGCCAAAAGAACGACATCGGCGCCTATATCTTTGAGTTCCTGGATGAGTTCGGGACGGCGAACGATATTGATGGTCCGGACGCCCTTTTGTTTCGCGAAGGCGATTACGGATCTCCCCACTCCGGAATTCGCGGCGTTCTGAACAATCCAATCACCGCGCTTCAGAGAAACGAACTCCTCGAGAAGGAGCGCCGCGGCGGGCGGATTGATACTGAGCATCGCCGCTTGCTGGGGATCGATCTCAGCCGGTAACACAATCGCTTTTTCAGCCGGCGCTAATACTCTCTCCGCCCAGGAGAAGACACCCAGAGGGACTACGACACGGTCGCCTATTTTGACGTTGCGCACGCCATCACCGATGGCCAATACCTTCCCAGCTCCTTCGTTCCCGACGACGCTGGGAAGTTTCGGTTGGATCGTGTAGAGCCCGCGGACCAAGAGCATGTCGTTATCGTTGATGGGCGCGTACTCGACTCGAATCAAGATCTGACCCGGTTTGGGACGGTCCGGCTCCGGAATCTCCGCGAACTGAAGACCTTCCTCCGGTTCACCGTATTTCGTCAACTGGATGGCTTGCATCAGCCTCTTCCCTTCGCGCGTTCCAGCTGCTTGATCTCGCGATAACGAAAACAATCGACGAGGTGATCGTTTACCATTCCAATCGACTGCATGTACGCATAAACGACCGTCGAGCCTACGAAACTGAATCCCCGCTGCTTGAGGTCTTTGCTGAATGCATCGGATTCAGGCGAGGTCGCAGGAATCTGCCCTATCGCCTTCCACCGGTTCAGCTTCGGCCGCCCGCCGACAAAACGCCAGCAGTAGGAGTCAAAATCGCCGAACTCTTCCTGGGTTTTTAGAAAGGCACGGGCATTGCGGACTGCGGCTTCAATCTTCATCCGGTTGCGAATAATCTCCACATCGGATCTGAGCTTCTGGATTCGTGCCTCGGAGTACCGCGCGACCTTCTCAGGATCGAATTTGTCGAATGCGCGGCGATAACCCTCGCGCTTTTTCAGAACGACTGAGAAGTTCAATCCAGCCTGTGCGCCTGAGAGCACGAGAAACTCGAAGTGTTTGCGGTCATTGTGGACCGGGACGCCCCATTCACGATCGTGATATTCGAGCATCAGCGGATTATCCACGCCCACCCAAGTGCACCGATTCGCTTTGTCGGTCGACATCCGCATGATCCTCAACTTGCGCTCTCAAGCACCCTCTTCACTTTCGCGTCCAGATCCCGCGCGATCCTTAGGGCCTCGGCATTTCCGTACGGGGCGAGAAAGCTCGCCATCTCGTCGTAGCTTATGTGGACGCCATCCGGCCGTTGATCAATGAGCACGGTCACTGGCGCATACGACCCTGCATCCGGGACAAGCCTGGCCATTGATTGCATGATGAGCGGGTTGCCCATAATCAGGCGGACGATCTTCGGATCGCCTTCTACCCCAGCTTTCGCGAGAACGGCGCCGAGATCAAGCCGCATGAACTCCATGAGACCGATCTCGCTTGTGCTGCCACGCACGACGGTTTGCATTTCCTCGTAGGTCTGAGCGGCGGCCAACTTTGCAGCGAATTCGCCCATGTTCGGCCTGCCGATCGCCGCTTCCACGGCCGCGACAACGGCGTCAAATGGCTTGTGCGAAATGATGGTCCAGCGCAGCACATTGACTTGACGAGTTTGCATGTTCCTTCTCCTCAGGCGTGGGACGACGCGGAAGGAGCGACCGAAGTCATCTCAGTTGATGATTCAGAAATTCGCTGGTACGCCCGTTGGCGAGCGCGGCCGCCGCGGCATTGTAGTGCGCTCCATTATGCCGAGCGAAGGCATGGCGCTGGCCCGGATAGCTGTAGACCGTCGCGTTTGCTTTGCTGGCGAGTGCCGCCTTGATCTGAGCTTGCGCAGGCTTGGAAATGAACTCGTCCTCCTCTCCCAGGTGCATAAGCAGGGGCGCACTAAGATTGTCCACCTCGCCCAAGTACTTTTCGGTTTCAGCGCCGTGATAAGCGACGGCGGCATCGACGCGGCGGCGCACGGCCGTCAGAAAGGTCATCAAGGCACCGAAGCAATAGCCTTGGACGGCAATCTTACCCGTGCAGTCAGGCAGCTTGGCCACAGCGTCCAAGGTGTCGCTAATATCTCTGACGCCAGCGTCACGATCATAGGCTTGATAAAGGCGAAGGCCGTGCTGCCAGTCAGGCTCCGAGTTGACGCTAAGGTCAACGCCCGGCTCCTGATGCCAGAATAGGTCCGGCGCGACCGCGACAAAGCCTTGCTCAGCCAGTTCGTCGCAGGTCTTGCGGATGTCCGTGTTCACACCGAACACTTCGTGCAGTACGACGACGGAGGGTGCAGGCGAAGCCTTCGGTCGTGCGATATAGGCGTTAAACGTGCCATCTCGGCCTTCTATAGTGATGCGATCTTCCATTGTGTTCTCCCCATGCGACTCCGTTCATCCCGGGTTCCGCCGATCTCGTCAGGATCGGCGGAGGTCTATCTTAGAACGGACCGGGCTCATGGCAGGCACGAGCCGCGCCACGAAGCCGTTGATCGAGACTGCACGTTATCGATGGGCTGGCGCAGAGGTGGCAACCTCTGCAGCGACCGAGTTGGCAGCCTCTTCGATGAGCTCGGCTGTCTCCTTCGGGTGCGACATGTAGGCCACATGGCTGGAATTCACCTCGACCGTCTTGGCATTGGCGCGCTTCGCCATCATGCGCTCCTGATTTGGATTGATGGATCGGTCTGAGGTAGCCACCATGTACCAAGTGGGCTTGTTCTTCCAGGCTGGAGTCTTAACGGGGGACGTGAACGAGTCGGCGGAGATCAAAACCTGGGATTCAGCCATGAACGCCGCCTGAGCCGCCGGAAGATCCGCTGCGAAGTCGGCGTGGAAAACTGCCGGATCAATATAGAAGTAGCCGTCGGCGGTTTGCTTGATCCCCGTGGTGGCCGGCGGTACGCTCTGCTCGATCGTAGCGCAGCTTTCCCCCGTGTCCAGCGCGAATGCGGCAATATAGACCAGCGCCGCAACCTTGGGATGATTGCCGGCTTCAGTAATGACTGCCCCGCCGTAGCTGTGACCCACCAGAACCACCGGCCCGGACTGCCGGTCGATTACGGCTTTCGTGTACTTCACGTCGTCGGCATACGAGGTCTCTGGATGTTGCACCACCGCCACTGTGTATCCGTCCTTTTTGAGGATGTTAAAGACGGCTTCCCAGCCGGAGCCGTCGGCGAAAGCACCATGCACCAAAACCACGTTCTTAATAACCTGTTTCATGACGATTCTCCTTTTCAGTTAGGATCCACTCGGACCGTTTCATTTCGAATGCGAATGACTTCGTGCAAACCGTCTCCCAGCGACGGTCGCACACAGGTTAAGGCGGGCGGCATAGGCCGTTCTTGTGCGATTTCGCCTCTTTTGTCGTTTCCTATCGCGGCATGAGAGGCGGCGCACGCCCGAGTTGTAAGGAAGCGACAGCGTTTTATCTGGAGCGGCGAAGAGGGAGTGAAAGCTCTGAAGCAATGCTGGCTGGGATGGACAGGTGGACCTCCGTACCAGCCGCTGGACTACTCAAGATTTTGAGCACCGCGCCGATTCTGGTTGCCCGTTCCCGCATGCCGGCTAAACCCCAGTGCCCGTCACGCCCTTTCTCCAGCACCCGCGGCTCGATTCCACACCCGTTGTCGCGAATCCGCAGGCACAGCTCACTGCCGGAGTAGTCAAGCTCCAACTCGATGCGTTTCGCTCCGGAATGACAATATGCGTTAACCAGAGCCTCTCTGCCGATGCGGTAAATCTCATGCTGGATCTCTGGTCCCAACGGCTTTTGGCGGCCGGTGACGGTAAGACGAAAATCGATATCGGGCTGTACCTTGAGTTCGTCCTGAATGCGAGATAAAGAACTAACCAGGTCGGAGGTTTGAGAGTCCGGCGAACGAAGGCCCTGTATCGCGTTGCGGCCTTCCGCGATACCTTGCCTCATGATGTCAAGGATCTGACCCAGCTGGTTTTTGACCGGTGAATCCTGGGCTATGCGAAGGGCTGCCGCACTTAGGTGCAATGAGGCGCTCTGAAAGGTTTGAAGCAGGGTGTCATGGAGTTCCTGGGCAATGCGAGTGCGTTCCTCCAGGCGCACATTTTCCTGCTGGGTCCGTTCTTCCTCCTGCTTACGGGATTCAATTTCGGTCGCGGTCAAGTACCATCTTCTCGCTCGCCCTTGCTCTACTAACGGGTTGTAGCGCGCCAGAAACCAGCGGTAGATGCCGTCCTTTCCACGCAATCTTGAATCATGTTCAAACGGCACACCCGCGGCAATCCCCCGATCGCGTGCCGTTTGCATCTTCTCCAAGTCGTCGGGATGAATTAGGTTGATAACCGCGTCCGCTGGCCGCAACTCCTCAGGGGTCAGACCTGTGTATTCCCGGAAGACTCGATTGGCGTAAATTCTCTTGCCGTCCGAGTCCAACACAACTATTAGCTGGGGAACTAAATCAACCAGCTGCTGAAGCTGCTGCTCAGCCTGCTTGCGCTCCGTGACATCCATCACGGTACCAATGAACTCGCTAAGATCGCCGGATCGGTCGAGGACCGCGTGGCCTACAACGTGAATGTCCCTGACGCCTTTATCCGGATGAACGATTCGGTAGCCAAACTCGAAATCCGCCTTGTCGCGAATGGCTTTCTCGAACCGTTCCCTGCTCGCGGCCTGATCGTCTGGATGGAGTCGCTGGAAGAATTCTTCGAATGAGGGTAACGGCCCAGCGTGATCGAACCCCACCACGCGGCGGCACTCCTCGGACGCGTACGTGATCTCACCGGTGCCAGGGTTCCATGCCCAGCTCCCGGTTTGGCTTAGCTTCTGCGCTTCCGCCAGATATGCTTCGCTTTGACGCAGCCTTTGTTCGGCGCGTTTGCGTTCAGTGATATCACGGTAGATTACGTACTCGGAAATCCGGCTTCCCGAAATCGAAACAGGTACGCAGACAATCGACACCGGCAAGCGGGTACCATCCTTGCGCTTCCGCACTGCTTCGATGTTCAGGATGCTCTCTTCTCGAGTGCCAAGATTGGTGCACTCCCCCAACTCAGCCCAAAGTTCCTCGGGAATTACCAGCTCTTTGATCGGACGCCCCAACGCTTCCTCTTCGGCATAACCGAAAATTCTGGTGAATTCCGGATTGACCCGCAGAATGCTGTCATCCGTGTCGAGCAAAACGATGGCTTCACGCACTGTCGCAAACAGTTTGTCGAGCAGGGCTTCTTGCCGGATGAGTTCGCCGCTCAGCGGAACTTCCGCGCTTACCCGATCCGTCGGCACAGCGTGATTATAGCGCTGCCTGAAATCCGTTTCCAATTACGGCACCACAACGCCGCTAAGGATAGCGTCGGCGCCAACAAATGCTTGCCGATCTCGCTCTTGATAGGTGTGGTAACCGAACCTCGCCGACACTTGGGAGATTCGCATCGAGAGCGGCCATGGCAGGAGCGTGTTGGCAATCCGACTCTTACTGCAGCGGGGACGTTTTCTTTACTTCAGCTTCACAACACTCACCAGCACTGGTTATGGAGATATTCTTCCGCTGCATCCGGCGGCGCGAAGCACCGCAATACTTGAAGCGCTCATCGGCCAGCTGTTCCCAACAACGATCGTGGCACGGCTGGTCACGCTGCAAATAAATGACCGGCGTTCCCGATCCTAACTTAGGCAATAATTAACTACACTGACCAAAACGTGATACACTCTACCTGACAGGCAGAGTTTGAAATGTTCTAGGTTGGGCGTCCGACGCTGGTAACCTTGGCGGGTGAAAGCAGCGGCTGCGGCCCCTTTCCGGTGGGACGTCATAAGTGTATCTCATGGCGCTCTCACTTCACAAGCCTATACGGACGAAATGGCGCGCCATGCTAACCGCGTATTTTGATGAGAGTATCTACGAGAACAAACTCGCTCTTGCTGGCTTTATCGGTCGCGATGACCAATGGAACAATGCTCTAGCTGGATGCAATAAGATTCTTTCGGATAATGGCATTCCGTTCATTCACATGACGGATTTTTGTTCCCCGTTTTCATCGCAGTATACAGGCGTCTCAATGGGTGATAGGGAAATGGTCATCGAATCCCTGGTGGGCCAGATCCGTACCAACATTCCCCTAGCTATCTCCGTTTCGATCGATGCTCGGAACTTCGAAGTGGCGATCAGCCAAAGATTCAAGAGTCAAATTGGGACCGCTTATACAATTGCCGCCGTGACCAGCGTAATGCTTGTTGGCGTTCTTTTCAACAAGGAGGACATTGATCTCGATGTGACTTGGAGATTTCACGGTGGGCATGTCAACAAGGAACAATTAGCGCAGCGTCTTACCGTACTGATGAGCGCCGCCGGTAGGGAAATGAGGATTTCCGACTTCGGTTTCAGCATTCCGCAGCCCGGTGTTCCACCCCCGTTGCAGTATCAACTGGCCGATATCCTTGTCCATTCCGTTCTTCAAGGCGTTGACTGCTTGCGAACAATGGATCACTTTACCGCAGAACAAAATATTGAGTCCGAAGATGATCTCGTATTCCATTATTACCATTTGGATCTGGGCGTTCCCCTGATTCAGAAGGCATGGAATCCTATAGCGGAACTCGAAGCCAGCCTTCGAAAGAAAAGGAAGCTCTCCAATAAAGCTCTACGCCTATTAGACGCGATACCGCAGAGCAGTATAGACGCGCACAACGAAGCGGAGATGGATGCCGCGCGTACGGCGGTCGCTAAGATTAATCGGGTCATGCGGGAACTGAATTTGGAAGAGGGGTTAAAATTGGTGAGCAGGGAGCCAAATGAAAACACCAGTCATGATTGAAGGCCCAGAAGCCTTCACGCGATTCCGCAACGCGCTTAAGGCGGTGCTCACCGTCCCCAAGAGCGCGATGCCTCCCAGCCCGTTCAAGAAGGCTGCGGCTGCGGCAAAAACGAAAAAGTCAACGGCACGCAAAACTCGGTAGTGGGCTACTTTGAATCCGGCGCATGCCCTCGGCCAAGCTTCTCAAAATCTTTTGAGTCTTTCGCGAGAGCGGTACGTGTACAAATGTCTGTGAAGTATGCCGCTGGAGAGCCTAACTGGAAAGCATAGACCAACAGATCCTTTCCAATATTCAGGAATGGTGGCCAGAAGCCAAGACAGGCGGATGTTTCCTCGAATGCTAGCATTTCAAAGGTTTGCGGAACCTTGCCTTTCCATACGCGACTCACACGAAAGACGGCGAAGCGTTCTCCATTGCTAGCATTCCGAAATGCAGTAATAGTGCCGCGAAAGACAATCTCCGCATTTTCCTTCGCCTCATTTACAGTTGGGGCGGAACAAGTGCATGCTTGTGCCACGCACATTGAAGTCAAAATCGTTAATACGAGGCGTGGCAGCAAAGTGATTTCATTCTACAGCGATTTACGCCGCTCTTTCTAACCTCCGTTAGTCGGCTTCCGTTTGCCGCGCTTCTGTCGCTTCGCTTCTTTCTCAGTGCGGGAGCCGTGTTTCTAACTCCAGACCTTTGCCGGTGACTTCATTCCAGGTAAGGCGTTTGCCGACGATCTGAGACGCGGCCAACTTGAAGCGGTCAAAATCATTCATCTCTTTTCGATTATTGAAGCGGTAGGCTTGTTCGTCAAGATAGCGAAACAGGTGATACGGTTCGACAGAAACGTAAGTGCCGCTGATGGTCCGTTTCAAAAGGCTCCAGTAGTTCTCAAGGCCATTGGTATGCACATTGCCGTCCACATAGGCTACGGCGTGATCCACAACTTGATGGGCGAACTCACCGGCCAATCCATCGTAGGAAAGCAGCGCATCGCTGTATAGCGACGATCCAACTTCAACGTGCTTTCTGACTTCCGCTTGGAGCGCTTTCTTTTTGCGGTTGGGAACCACGGCAGTACGAACCTTCCCACCCCGTTCCAAAATGCCCATGACTGGAACTTTATCCTTGGTGCCGGTGCTGGTGATCCGACGCGCACGTTTCGCAACGTGCATATTGCGCGCTTTGCCGCCGATGAAGGTTTCATCCACTTCAACATGGCCGGACAGCATTTTCTCGAACGACCCCTGATGCAGCGCGTAACGAAGGCGATGGACCAAATGCCAAGCCGACTTCTGAGAAATTCCCAAATCGCGCCCGACTTCATAACTGCTGATTCCGTTCTTGCAGTTCACCAGCAGCCATAGCGCGGTAAACCACTTGTCCAAGCTGATCGGGGAATCCTCGAAAATGGTTCCAACTTTCAGCGAGAACTTCGCCTTTTCATGCTTGCCATAGCACTTGTATACGCGGGCGCTGACGAGATAGGTCACCTTCTCGGAACCGCAGTAAGGACAGCGCACTTTGGCATCCGGCCACCGCAGATCAATCATGAACCGCTGGCAGTTGTCGAAATCCGCAAAGTAGATGATCGCATCCTGAAGGGTCTTTGGTTCGTTTGCGCTTGCCATGAACCAAGTATGCCCTAAAACGCTTGGTCAGTCAAGTTAATTATGCCCCTAACTTATGCGAAGACTCCCAGGCGCGCGCGACAAACAAATCCTTGTCGTTCCGGGTCTGTGTTAGTGAAGTGAATCCGGTCGCAAGAACCGGCCCCTTGGGTAACTCAACGCGATGAAGCACAGTTCACGACAAAAGTTCGCTGAACTCAGTTAGAAATGAAAGGGAAAAAATCCATGTCTCAAAATAATGGGCGCGCGAAGCGCAGCGAAAAAGGCCTCCTCACACCGGATAACTGCGTGGTGGCGTTCATCGACCATCAACCCCAAATGCTGTTCGGAACCTCGAATTTCGACCGGCAGTCAATCATCAACAACACCGTCGCCCTTGCTAAGGCAACGCGCATCTTCGAAGTGCCGGTTGTGTTGACTACCGTCGAGACAAAGAGCTTCAGCGGGAACATGTGGCCACAGCTCAAAGCGGTCTTTCCCGATCAGCAGCTCATCGAGCGGTCCTCGATGAATTCGTGGGATGACAAGAACTTCGTTGCGGCAATCGAAAAGAGCGGCAAGAAGAAGATCGTTCTCGCGGGCCTCTGGACGGAAACCTGCATCGCTCTGCCCTCAGTTCAGGCGATCCACGACGGCTATGAGATTTATGTCGCCGAAGATTGCTGCGGCGACGTGAGTCAGTTGAATCACGACAACGCCATGCGCCGGGTGATCCAAGCCGGAGCGAAACCGGTGACCGCGCTTTCGACCATGCTCGAATGGCAGCGCGACTGGGCGCAGCGCGACACGTACGATGCCGTCATGGACGTGGTGAAGAGCCACCTGGGTGCGTACGGCATCGGTGTGGAATACGCCTACACGATGGTTCACGGCGCGCCGCCCACCGTCTTTCCGGAGTATGAGGTCCCGCAACCTGCAGTAGCCCACAAGTAGTCAATACACGGCCCATCCGAATTTGCAGGAGAAAGAAAGGATGAGAACACCAAATATTGCGGACAAGGTGGTTGTGATTACCGGAGCCAGCAGCGGCATCGGCGAAAGCACTGCACGACTTCTCGCCGGAAACGGTGCGAAAGTCGTGCTCGGAGCGCGGCGAAGGGATCGCATCGACGCGCTGGTCAAAGACATCACCGCCAAGGGGGGCACCGCACTCGGTTTTCAGACCGATGTCACAAAGCGCAGTGAGGTGGAAGCTTTAGTCCAAGGAGCAATCGACAAGCACGGCCGAATCGACGTGATCCTCAACAATGCCGGGATCATGGCCATCGCGCCGATGGCGGCGCTCAAGGTCGAAGAATGGGACCGGATGATCGGCGTAAACATCAAGGGCCTCTTGTACGGGGTGGCCGCAGTGCTGCCGATCATGCAGAAGCAAAAGCAGGGCCATATCATTAACATCTCTTCTGTCGCGGGCTTCAAAGTCTTTGCGCCCGGCGGCACCGTATACAGCGCAACGAAATTCGCTGTCCGCGCTCTAACCGAGGGTCTGCGCATGGAGCACAAAGCCGACAATATTCGATGCACCATAATCTCTCCTGGTGCGATTGCTACCGAGCTTGCTGAAGGCAGCTCGGAGGAAGACACCAGAAAGAATTTGCGCGAGTTCTACAAAATGGCGGTCCCGGCCGACTCAGTCGCTCGTGCGATCGCTTACGCCATCGAGCAACCAGCCGGGGTGGACGTCAATGAGATCGTCATCCGGCCCATAAAGCAGGACTTCTAGCGGACGAGTAAAAATCATGAGCAAACAAACTGCAGATCTCAATGCCTACAACGGCAAAATTGCTACGCAGAACGAGCAGCGGCCGATGGTCGAGGCCGTTGCCGTTCTCGACGGAAAGTTTCTCGCCATTGGAACAGATCGTGAGGTAATGGCGTGGCGCGGCGAGCAGACCCAGCTTATTAATCTAAACAAACGGACCGTCATTCCCGGCCTGAATGATTCGCATACTCACCTGATTCGTGGCGGGCTCAACTACAATCTCGAACTTCGCTGGGATGGCGTGCCGTCGCTCGCGGACGGTTTGCGAATGTTGCGCGAGCAGGCTCAGAGAACGCCATCTGGACAATGGGTCCGGGTGGTGGGCGGCTGGTCTGAGTTTCAATTCGCCGAGCGGCGCATGCCGACACTGGAGGAGTTGAACCAGGCCGCGCCGGACACACCGGTGTTTGTGCTTCATCTTTACGATCGAGCGCTGCTGAATCGCGCGGCCCTGCGCACCGTCGGTTACACGAAAGAATCGCCGAATCCGCCCGCGGGCGAAATTGTTCGCGACGCGGCCGGCAATCCCACCGGGATCCTCATCGCTCGGCCGAACGCGATGATCCTCTATTCCACCCTTGCCAAGGGGCCGGCGCTGCCGCCCGAATATCAACTCAACTCCAGTCGTCATTTCATGCGTGAGCTGAATCGGCTCGGGATCACCAGCGTCATCGATGCAGGTGGCGGGTTTCAAAACTATCCGGAAGACTATCAGATCGTCGAACAACTGCACCAACGTGGCCAGTTGACGGTCCGCATCGCTTACAATCTCTTCACGCAGAAACCCAAAGGCGAGTTGGCGGACTTCGAACGCTGGACTGGCATGCTGAAGTCGCGGCAGGGTGACGATTACCTTCGCCATAATGGCGCCGGCGAAATGCTGGTTTTCTCCGCTGCGGATTTTGAAGATTTCCTCGAACCGCGGCCGGACCTTCCCGCCTCGATGGAGCAGGAACTCAAGCCCGTCGTCACTCTTCTCGCGCAAAACAGATGGCCGTTTCGTCTCCACGCCACCTATGACGAGTCCATCACTCGGGCTTTAGATGTGTACGAAGCGGTGAACCGCGAGGTCCCCCTCAAGGGATTGCATTGGTTCATTGACCACGCTGAGACGATTTCGCAACGGAGCATCGAACGAATCGCCGCGCTGGGCGGCGGGATCGCGATTCAGCACCGCATGGCGTACCAGGGCGAATATTTCCGCGATCGATATGGGGACGCGGCCCTGCGGCGGACGCCACCGATTCGCGAAATGCTCTCTTCAGGCGTGCCGGTTGGAGCTGGAACCGATGCCACTCGTGTCGCGAGCTACAACCCGTTCGTATCGCTGTATTGGCTGACTACCGGGAAGACCGTCGGCGGTTTGTCCATGTACGACGAAGCGAATCGGATCGAGAGGATGGAGGCGCTGCGGCTCTGGACTGTGGGCAGCAGTTGGTTCTCCACCGAAGATGGCAGCAAGGGGTCGATCGTTCCCGGACAGCTCGCAGACCTGGCCGTGCTGTCGGCGGATTATTTCTCGATTCCCGATGAGGAGATCAAGCACCTCGAATCGGTCCTG
>Ga0163162_10002453_pt1 | contig 17497 bp, 15 predicted proteins | sample S55metaG_FD_115310 | JGI IMG/M metagenome (GOLD analysis project Ga0163162, IMG submission 115310) | Switchgrass rhizosphere microbial communities from Kellogg Biological Station, Michigan, USA - S5-5 metaG | ecosystem: Host-associated > Plants > Roots > Rhizosphere > Soil | place: USA...
CCCAGGATCGTGGCGTGGCGGCGGTTGACGTGCCGGTGCGGGTTGATCGCCACGTCTCCCGCATCGGTGTACTGGCCGACGACGACGGAGCGGCCGCCGTCGCGGAGCATCTCCAGTCCCTCGGGCACGGCAGCGGGATTTCCCGAGGCCTCAATGACGACGTCCGCGCCCCGGCCCGATGTGCGATCCCGCACCCAGGAGACGCGATCTGCCGGGTCCGTGGCCACCGTGATGTCCAGCGTGTCCTCGGCCCCCAGCCGCCGGGCCGCTTCGAGCCGCGCGGCCGGCGCCCCGACGACCAAGACACGCAGTGCGCCGGCGAGCTGCGCGAAGATCGCCGCGTTCAATCCGACGGGACCGCTGCCCTGGACGACCACCGTGTCGCCGAGGGCGACGCCCGCCCGTTCGACTGCATGGAATCCGGTCGGAAGGCCGCAGCCACCACCCATGAAGTCGAGCGCATCGAGCCCGTCCGGGATCGGCAGCAGGCGGACCCCGGACTTGATCTCGATCCGCTCGGCCCAGCCTCCGAGCAACCCGTCCTCCGCGGACGTCGTGATGCCGTACACCCGTCGACTCGGGCAGCGCGTCGCCGTTTTCGCCACGAGGCAGTGCCAGCAGCTTCCGCAGGTCCCGAAGACGTCGAAGAAGGTGACGAGAGAGCCCGGCCGGATCTCCCGCCCGTCCACGTCACGTACGGGACCCCGGCTCTCGAGCAGACGCCCGCAGTTCACATGCCCGGGAATGATCGGATAGGGGACGCCGGAGAGGCGGCCATGGTGGAGGTGTACGTCGGTCCCGCAGACTTCGCTCGCCACCATTTCGAGGACCGCTCCGCCCTCCTCGGGCCGCGGCTCGTCGAAGCGACGCCGCTCCAGCGCCTGGCCAGGACCCGGCATGACGACGGCTTGGACGGTCATCGGGCGGCTCCAGTTTCTCGCGGATTCACGCGGACAGCCGGAAGGATATGATCCGCTGACCTCTGGATCCCGGACGGTTTCTGAATTCCAACCAGTTTCAATTCAAGAAGGAGGAGTCAATGCGGAAGAACCTGCTCAGAATCTCCCTGGCAACTTGTTGCGCCATCGTTCTCGCGAGCTCCGTCGCCCTCGCGGCCGATGCCTGGCTCGGCACCTGGAAGTTGAACACCGCGAAGTCCAAGTACAGCCCGGGACCGGCGCCGAAGAGCCTGACCCTCACGTGGGAGGCCACGGCGGACGGGATCAAGCACGCTTCGGAAGGGGTGAACGGCGCGGGGGAAGCGATGCACTCGGGATACGTCACCAAGTACGACGGCGCGGATGTTCCTTACACGGGCAACCCGGACGCCGACATGGCGGCGGCGAAGAAGATCAACGACCACAGCTACGAGAACATCTGGAAGATGGGGGGCAAGACGACGATCACCGCGAAGGTCGTCGTGTCCAAGAATGGAAAAACCATGACCATCACCCAGATCGGAACGAACGCGAAGGGTCAGGCCGTCCACAACGTGGCGGTGTACGACAAGCAGTAAATCGAGCTCAGCAACGGAGAAGCCCGCGCGTGGCGCGGGCTTTTTCTTTTGTCCGAGAGCACGCGTTTCCCGGCTTTCGAACCGGAAACAGGGCCCTCGTCGCTCACGCGGTGGCAGAGCGCCCGTTCCGGTGATCTGGTCCTTTTCCAGACCCGGCTTCGATCGGAGGCGGGGTCAGGATCCGGAAACAATCTGAGTCAATTGGGAGGTATCACGATGCGCGCGTCGAAAGCCCTCGCAGCGTTCGGCCTCGGAACTCTCCTCGGTGTCGGTGTCGCGGCCGCCCAGACGTGGACGCCCCTCGTCAACCAGCCTGCGTTCGCGGCGAGCAATCAACTCCTCCTGACGGACGGCACCGTCATCGCGCACAACGGCTGCGACCGCGACTGGTGGCGGCTCACGCCGGACGCCTCGGGGAGCTACGTCAACGGGACGTGGAGCCCGATCGCATCGCTGCCCGCGGGTTACGGACCGCTCTACTTCGCTTCCGCCGTGCTCGCGGACGGGCGCGTCGTCATCGAAGGTGGCGAGTACAACTTCTGCAGCCCCGTCTGGACCACCCTCGGCGCGATCTACGATCCCCTCGCGAATTCCTGGACGTCCGTGGATCCTCCCACCGGATGGAGAAGCATCGGCGACGCCCAGAGCGCCGTTCTGGCCGACGGCACGTTCATGCTCGCGAACTGCTGCACGAAAGAAACCGCGCTGTTCAATGCGAAGAGGCTGACTTGGACTGCGACCGGCGCCGGCAAAGCCTCCGTCAACGACGAGGAGGGGTGGACGCTGCTTCCCAATGGCGGGATTCTGACGACCGATGCCTACGTGTTCGAGTACCAGGCGGACGGCACGAACTCCGAGATCTACGACCCGTCGACCGGCACCTGGTCCAGCGCCGGGAGCACGATCGTGCAGCTGTGGGACTCGTATCTGAAGGCCGGTCGGGCCTCGCACGAGGTCGGACCCTCGGTGCTGCGTCCGGACGGGACCGTCTTCTTCACCGGGTCGAACGGGCACGGCCCCGGACACACCGCGATCTACGATACCCACACGGGCGCATGGAGCGTAGGTCCGGACTTCCCGAACTCGCTCGGCATCGCGGACGGTCCGGCGGCGCTCCTTCCGAACGGCAACGTGCTCGTCGAAGCGAGCCCCGGGATCTTCAAACCCGGCGCCGTGTTCTTCGAGTGGACCGGCCTCGCTCTCATGCCCGTTCCGGGCCCGCCTCCCGCACAGCACGAGCCGTCCTATCTCGGAAACATGCTCGTCCTTCCCACCGGCGAAGTCCTGTGGACCGACATCAGCGGGAACGCGTGGGTCTACACGTCCAGCGGCGCTCCGGACCCGGCGTGGGCGCCGAGCATTTCGAGCAGTGCCTCGGTGACCAACGTCAACCGGGGGTCGACGTACCGGATCCAGGGGCGCAACTTCAATGGCCTTTCGCAGGCCGGCGCCTACGGGGACGACGCGCAGTCGGCGACGAACTACCCGATGGTCCGGCTGACGAATCGCGCGTCCGGTCACGTGTTCTACGGGCGCACGCACGATCACAGCTCGATGGCGGTCGCCTACCCGGGGCTCGTGTCGACCCAGTACGACGTTCCGAGCGGAATGGAGACCGGGCTCGCGGACCTCGTCGTGGTGGCCAACGGAATCCCGTCCGCGCCGATCTCGGTGAACGTGCGCTGAGATCCGGGCAACCCGGATAACGAAGGGGTCGGGCCCTCCGCCCGACCCTTTTCTCTTTGTGTTCCGCTAGCTGATTCCGTAGACCAGGCGGACGCGCCCATCCGGAAGCTGCTCAGACTTTCGGAGCTCGAGCGCCCGACGTCGCGCCGTCGTCCCGAAGAGCGCCTTTCCCTCGCCGGCGATCAGCGGGTAGACGAGCAGCCGCAGCTCGTCCACCAGTCCGGCCTCGATGAGGCTCGCCGTGGTTCGAGCGCCCCCGACGAGATAGATGTCCTTGCCCGGCTGCTGCTTGAGGGCCTCAATCTCGTCGAGCCCGCGAACGAAGCTCGTGTTCGGCCAGCGGGCCGAAGTCAGGCTGCGCGAGAGCACGTAGTGCGGGGTCTTCGCGGCGAATCGCGCCCACTCGAGCTCGGCCGGCGTGGGTGCGCTGTCGGTGATCCACGCCGGCTTTTCCGGCTCGTTCTGGATCCCGGTCCAGTAACCCTCGTAGCCGGGGTACATCCCTCCCCCCAGCAGGCACGCGTCGATTTGGGGCGTGAGGCCGTAGTCGTCGGACCAGGCGTGGACCCAGTCCGCCATGCCGTCCGTCCCCTCGATCTTCCCGTCCAGCGAGGTCTTCATCCCAGCGATGAGCTTCCGCATGACAGCACCCCTTTCACTTGCATGATGCAAGCATCCTATGGTGGTTGCGTGATGCAAGTAAAGGGGCTATTTTGGGGGTGTGCTGGGACGCCTTTACGAGAACCAGGAGTGCTCGGCCACCCGGACGCTGGAGCTGGTCGGCGAACGCTGGAGCCTGCTGATCCTGCGCGACGCCATGTTCCGCAACTTCACGCGCTTCTCGCAGTTCCAGAAGAGCCTGGAGATCGCCACGAACGTCCTCGCCCGGCGGCTGGAGGGTTTCGTCGAGGCCGGACTCATGGAACGGGGGCGGTCCGGAGCCTCGGGCGAGTCGGCGGAGTATCGGCTGACGAAGAAGGGACTCGAGCTGAAGCCGGTCATCATTGCCCTGACCGAGTGGGGCGACAAATGGGTGCGGCCCGGCCCGGTCGTGTTCCAGGACGAATCCGACGGCCGGCGGGTCAAGCTTCAGCTGCGGCGCACCGGCGACGACGCTCCGGTCGCCGTGGCCGACGTCGTCGCGCGGAGACGCTAGGTCCTTCCGCGAAGCATCGACGAAAAGAACCCGAACACTCCGGGTGTAGGCTCGCGGCCGAGGGAGGCGAGCGCGCCCACCATCACGAGGAACTTCGCAGGGACCGACGGAGGTCCCGACTTCCGCCGTCGAAGCGGGGTCGAAGCGTCCGATTCCGGGGCTTCGGCGAACACGCGACGCATCCGAGCACCGCCGTAGCACCGCGAAAATCCACCATGGGGCCGCCACATCCGGTGACGACCACAACCACTTCGAGAAAGCTTTCGGCGAGCAAGAGCGCGCCGCGCTTTTTCGTTCAAGAACCAGGAAGGCCCTCATGCCCACGATCACGACTCAAGACGGAACGCAGCTCTATTACAAGGACTGGGGCACTGGACAGCCTGTCGTCTTCAGCCACGGCTGGCCTCTCACTGCCGACGCGTTCGAAGACCAGATGTTCTTCCTGGCATCGAAGGGATACCGATGCATTGCCCACGACCGTCGCGGCCACGGTCGCTCGAGCCAGTCGTGGAACGGCAACGACATGGATACCTATGCCGATGACCTCGCGGCGCTCGTCGCGGCGCTCGACCTGAAGAACGCGATCCACGTCGGCCACTCGACGGGAGGCGGCGAAGTCTCGCGCTACATCGGCCGGCACGGCACGAAGCGGGTCGCCAAGGCCGTGCTCATCAGCGCCGTTCCGCCCCTACTGCTCAAGACGGCCGCCAATCCCGACGGGATTCCGATCGAAGTGATCGACCAGTTCCGCGCCGCCATCGTTGCCAACCGCTCGCAATTCTGGAAGGACTTCGGCCTGCAGTTCTACGGCTACAACCGCCCGGGCGCCAACGTATCGCAGGGCATCCTGGACTCCTTTTTCCTCCAGTGCGCGATGGCGGGTTTCCCCGCCTCCTACTTCTGCATCAAGGCATTCGCGGAGACGGACTTCACGGAAGACCTGAAGAAGTTCGACGTACCGACGCTGATCCTGCACGGCGACGACGACCAGGTCGTGCCGATCGGAATTACCGCCCTCCGTTCGGCGAAGATCGTCAAGGGCGCGACCCTGAAGGTCTACCCCGGCCTGCCGCACGGCATGTGCTCCACACACAAGGATCAGATCAACGCCGACCTTCTCGCCTTCTTCCGAGAGGAGACACGAGCGGCGACCGGACGGACCCTGGCGCGCCCGGAGGACGCCCGGCCCGAGCCTCGCGCGTCATCCTGAGATGACCGAGTCGCAGGCGCCCGAGCGTCTGCGGCCCGGCCGAGTGCCGTGAATCCGCCCGCTCCCAGTCGAGCGGGCGGATCTCACATGCCTCATCGGCTGCCGTAGCGCTCGAATCGGTAGGCGACTTCGGGGCCTTCCTCTCCCTCGTAAGCCAGCTGCCCCATGAGCAGCGCGAAGGGCTCCGTGTAGCGCGCGATCCGGAGCGGTCCGGCATCCACCGGGTCGAAGCCGGCATCCCGGATGAGCGTCGCCGCCAGGCGCTTGGCCTCGTCGCTGTCGCCGCAGTACACGAGGCTCGGGCGAGGCTCGCGCGCGCGCGCTTCGAAGACGTCGAAGAGCACCTCGCTGGGGACCGTCTGAAACGCGGCGACGACGTCCAACCCCGGAAATTTCTTCGCCAGCGTCTCTGCGCCGGACGACCTGTGCGCGACGACGAGCTCGGTATCGGTCGCGTTGAATGGCAGTGAGCAGGTCAGCATGACCTTCCCCGAAACGTCGCCGCCCTGCCGCAGAACGTCCTCGACGCGGGACCAGTGCACCGCGAGAAGCAGGGCATCCGCGCTTTCCACGGCCTCGCGCGGCGTTCCAGCCCGCGCCCGCGGACCGGCGCTGCGCGCGAGCTCCCGGAGCTTGTCGTCGCTCCGCGCGTAGCTGAACACGACGTCGTGTCCGGCCCGGGCGAAGATCGTCCCGAGCTTCCCGCCCATCGACCCGGAGCCGAGGATGCCGACTTTCATGGTGCTCTCAGACGCTCGAGATCGACTTCCAGTCCTTCAGACGCGCGGCGATCAAATCGGCTCTTTTCCGATCGTCGCTGTCCAGGATGCTCATGTCCGCCGGATCGGCGCGCAGGTAGACACCGGACGTCCGCGCGTTGACCTCCGTTTGAGTCTGCGAACGAGTCGTGAAGTAACCGGCCGCGCGATCGGGGGACTCGTTGCGGATCTCTCCCGTCCCCTCCAGTTGCGGCGCGTTCGGGTGCCGCGGACGTTCCCCCTTCCAGTAGTAGAAGATGCCGGGGGGATCCTTCTTTTCCTTCGACGCTTCGCTCCAATACCGCGCGGAAAGGGAACCATCCTCCTGCCACGAGCGGCCGGCCACCTCCAGACCCCCGTTTCGATCTCGTGAGATCTGCAGGAGACTGACGGCCGACGGCTCCTGGGCGCTGCGCTCCGTCAGGGACAACTGCCACCACCACCCCTCGATGCGGGCAACGCGGCCCTCGTTCTCGATCGCCTTTCGGAGCTTCTGATTCACGCCTTTCATCTCGGCAGCAGACGTCGCTTCGCCGTACCGCACGCAGGTGAGACCGAGGAGATCGCTCGGGAGCTTCGCGCCGTTCGCATGGAGGATGAAGGTTCGGCGCATTCCCAGGACGCCGCCGAAAAGACCGGCCTCGAAAACCACGTTGTCGCGGGGCGCAGCCTGACCGGATTCCGTGGAATCGGACGCGGGCGGGCTGTTGGTCGTCCAGTCATCCCGGGCGAACACGAACGCGGCGAAATCCACCTCGTGCGTGAGCTCGAGGAGCCGTTCCAGTGTCGTGGTGCCGGGATTGAACGAGGTCGTCCAGGGCTCCACGTGCGCGACGTCTTCGAGACCCCGTGTCAGCGCCTGCAGCAGCTTCGCCTGCTTTCCCGACGAGCCCAGGAAGATGCGAGGCTTGTTCATTTCGGTCGCAGCGAGCTTATCGCCGCGCCCCTTCCCGTGTATGCCGAACGCCCGCAGGAAATAGACTGCAGCCCTCCAAGGAGGTTCTCATGAACCGTCCGTCCCGCCTGGCTTTCGCGCTGTCACTCTTCGTCACGGTATTCACCCGGCCGCTCTTCGCCCAGACCGCTCCTGCCCTTGAACCTCAGGGCGCATCGAAGGGGGCGCCCGCCGCGCCGGCCGTCGAACGTGCCGCCACCGACAGTCCGCGAACGACACCCGCGGGCACGACGTTCATGCTTCCTTCGGAGTGGTCCATGACGACACGCGGCCCCATGGTCGTGCTGGATCCTCCGGAGCCCGATTCTCATCTCGTGATCGTCGACGTCCCCGGAGCGAAGGATTCCGATGCGGCGATCGCCGCCGCCTGGTCCGCCTATCGCCCGGACGCGAAGCGTCCTCTGAAGATCGTTCAGCCTCAGGCCGCCCAGAACGGCTGGGAGGAGCGGAAGTTCTACGAGTACGAGACTTCGCCCAACGAGCGCGCGACCGTCTTCGGCCAGGCGTGGAGAGCGAAGACGTCCTGGGTTGCGATTCTCGTCGACGCCACGGACGCGACGTTCGAGAAGCGTGGCGCGCAGTTCCGCCTGGCCACGTTGAGCCTTCGTCCCAGGGGGTATCAGCGCGAGAGCTTCGCCGGGAAGAAGGCGCATCCCCTGGATGAGAAGCGGATCGCTCAGATGAAGGACTTCGTCGCCAGCGGGATGCAGCAGCTCGGTGTGCCGGGCGTCGGCTTCAGCCTGATCGATGGCGGGAAGGTCGTCTTCGAGGGCGGCCTCGGGGTGAAGGAGCTCGGCAAACCGGACAAGGTCGACGCCAATACGCTCTTCATCGCCGCGTCCAACACCAAGGCAATGACGACGCTGCTCCTCGCCGAGCTCGTGGACGAGAAGAAGCTGCGCTGGGACCAGCCCGTCACCGACGTGTACCCGGCATTCAAGCTCGGCGACGCCGCTACGACGAGTCAGGTGCTCGTGAAGCATCTCATCTGCGCGTGCACCGGCATGCCCCGCCAGGACATGGAGTGGCTCTTCGAGTACCGGGAGGCGACGCCGGCGTCGGCACTGAAACTCCTCGGGACCATGCAGCCGACGAGCCACTTCGGCGAGGTCTTCCAATACAGCAACCTCATGGCGGCCGCGGCGGGATATATCGGTGCGTCCCTCACCTACCCGGACAAGGAGCTGGGCGCCGCCTACGACGAAGCAATGCGGACCCGGGTCTTCGAACCGCTCGGTATGACCAATACGACTTTCGACTTCTCTCGCGCTCTGAAGGGGAACGTGGCGCAGCCGCACGCCGAGGACGTGGACGGAAAGCTCCGAAGGGCCCGGATCGACCTGAACGAATCAGTCGTGCCGGTGAGGCCGGCGGGAGGCGTGTGGACGAGCGCGCACGATCTCTCCCGGTACGTGCAGATGGAGCTGGCGAAGGGGATGCTCCCGGACGGCAAGCGCCTGGTGTCGGAGGAAAACCTCCTGGCGCGTCGCGCGCCGCAGGTCATGGTCAGCGAGGACGTCACGTACGGCATGGCGCTCACCGTCGACAAGCGGTGGGGCATCCCGATCCTGAGGCACGGCGGGGACCTCGCCGGCTACCACAGCGACATGATCTGGTTTCCGGATCAAGGCGTCGGTGCGGTGATCCTGACCAACTCGGACGCGGGCTTTGCTCTGCGCGGGCCGTTTTTGCGCCGGCTCGCCGAGGTCCTCTTCGACGGGAAGCCGGAGGCCGAGGAGCAGCTCCGGGTCGCCGCCGCGCAGAGGAAGGCAGCGATCGCCAAGGACCGCGAGCGGCTCGTCGTGCCGCCGGATGCGGGCGAGGCTGCGAAGCTCGCGGCGCGCTACGTCAGCAAGGATCTGGGAGAGCTGAACGTGAAGAAGCAGGGTCCGGAGGTGGTCTTCGACGTCGGCGAGTGGAGGAGCAGCGTCGCTTCCCGCAAGAACGACGACGGGACGACCTCGTTCATCACGATCGACCCGACGCTCGACGGGTTCACGTTCGTGGTGTCGGAGCGCGATGGGAAGCGCAGGCTCGTCCTCCGGGACGCGCAGCACGAGTACGCGTTCATCGAAGACTCCGGCAAAGGGGGAGGAAGCTGATCGAGACCGCAGAGAGAGCCCGGTCGGTTGGTGTTCCCGAGGCAAATCGGTAGAGTGCGCGCATGAAATCAGCCGTGAACGCCTCTTCGGGCACGTTTCTCCTCGCCGCCTGTCTCGTGGTGCTGTTCGCTTCGTGCCGGACGGCTGCGCCAAAGGCGCCGGCCGCATCGGCCGAGCCCGCGCCGGTCGCCGTGCCGTCCGCCCCATCCGCGCTCGACAGGGCGCGAGCGGAGGTCACGCGACTGACCGCGGTCGCGGACCAGGACCCGCTCCTCGCACCGTGGACCGGACCGTACGGCGGCGTGCCGCCGTGGGACAAGCTGAACGTCGCCGGCTTCGGCAAGGCGTTCGACACCGGCCTCGCCCTCCTCCTCGCCGAGGTCGACGTGGTCGCCGAGAACCCCGAGCCGGCGACGTTCGAGAACACGATGGTGCCCCTCGAGGACGCCGGCCGGCACTCGGATCGCGCCCAGACGCTCTTCTCGATCCTCACGAACAACCTGAGCACGCCGGACGTCCAGGCGGTCGACAAGGAGTGGTCGCCGAAGATCGCGGCGGCGTACGACAAGATCACGTTCAACACGAAGCTGTTCGCGCGGGTCGCCGCGCTCCACGATGGGCTCGACAAATCCAACCTGACCCCGGAGCAACGGCGGCTCGTAGAACTGAACTACGACCGCTTCGTCCGCGCCGGCGCGAAGCTGTCGCCAGAGGACAAGGCGAAGGTCGGGAAGATCAACGAGGAGCTCGCGGAAGCCTTCGCCGACTTCGGCAACAAAGTGCTCGCCGACGAGAACACGTGGATCGTTCTCGAGTCGAAGAAGGATCTCGCGGGCCTGTCGAATTCGCTGGTCGCGAATTTCCAGGCCGCCGCGGACGAGCGCAAGCTCCCGGGCAAGTGGGCGGTCGTCAACACGCGGTCGAGCGTCGACCCGTTCCTGGCCGCTTCGTCCCGCCGCGACCTGCGTGAGAAGGTGTGGAAAGCCTTCAAGAACCGGGGGGACAACGGTGGCGAGAACGACACCAACGCGGTCATCGCTCGCATCGTGAAGCTGCGGGCGGACCGGGCGAAGCTCCTCGGATTCTCGACGCACGCCCACTGGCGCATGGCCGACACCATGGCCAAAGACCCGGAGAAGGCCAAGGAGCTCATGATGCGGGTCTGGCCCGCGGCGGTCGCGCGCGTGCGAGAGGAAGTCCAGGACATGGAGCGGATCGCGAAACGCGACGGCGTGAAGACGTTCGAGCCCTGGGACTACCTCTACTACGCCGAAAAGGTCCGCAAGGCGAAATACAACCTCGACCAGGAAGAGCTGAAGCCGTACTTCGAGCTCGACCACATGATCAACGGCGCGTTCTACATGGCGGAGCAGCTGTACGGCATCACCTTCACGGAGATCTCCGGAACCGTGCCGGTCTTCCTCGAAGGCGTGCGCGTATGGGAGGTCAAGGACAAGGCGACCGGCGCCCACGTCGGCCTCTTCTACGGCGACTATTTCGCCCGCGCGGGCAAGCGCTCCGGCGCGTGGGCGTCGGGCTACCGCGGACACGAGACGTTCACCGGCAAGGTGATCACGCCGATCACGTCGAACAACAACAATTTCGTGAAGGGGGGCGCGGGCGTACCGATCCTCATTTCGCTGGACGACGCGAGGACCCTGTTCCACGAGTTCGGCCACGCGATTCACGCGCTCGTTTCGCAGGTGAATTACCCCGGCCTCGGGACGACCCCGCGAGACTTCGTGGAGTACCCGTCGCAAGTCCACGAGATGTGGGTCCTGACGCGGCCGATCCTCGACCGTTTCGCGAAGCACTACAAGACGGGGAAGCCGATGCCGGACGCGCTGCTCAAGAAGGTCGACGCGTCGAGCAAGTTCAACCAGGGCTACACGACGGTCGAGTACCTGTCGTCGGCGATCGTCGACATGGAGCTGCACACGAAGCCGGACGGCGTGGTCGATCCCGACGCGTTCGAGCGCGAGACTCTCCAGAAGATCGGCGCGCCGCGGGAGGTTGCGATGCGGCACCGCCTGCCGCAGTTCAACCACCTGTTCACGAGTGACTCGTACTCCGCCGGCTATTACAGCTATCTCTGGTCCGAGGTCATGGACGCGGATACCCGGGAGGCGTTCGTCGAGGCGGGCAACGTGTTCGATCCGACGGTGGCCGCCAAGATGCGGAAGTACATTCTCGAGCCGGGGAACTCGACGGACCGCTCCGAGGCGTACCGCCAGTTCCGCGGCCGCGATCCGGACGTGACCGCACTGCTGAAAAAGCGGGGCTTCCCGACGAACTAATCAAGGGAAGGCCGGATGCCGAATTCGGCCCACATCGCGAAACTGGTCGGTCCCGCCTCATCGGGATCACGGTCACCGAGTGGTTGAACCTCGACGTCTTCGCTGCGGCGATCGGAGTCGTGGGCGGCCTGGGCCGGATGGCCGCGCCGCCGTCCGCGCAGCGAGTGGGGGGGAACGCACCTGCCCGTGTACGCTTCGCTCGTCGTGCTCGTGATCGGCATCGTGGTTCTCACGATCAGGGTTATTTCCGAAGTTCATGAGTCCAGGCAACGACAACCGCCGGAGGTGCTGAAATGATGGACCTCGGGTTCCTGATCGCGCGGCTCGTGATCGGTCTCTTGATTGCGGCGCACGGTACGCAAAAACTCTTCGGATGGTTCGGCGGGCATGGCCTGAAAGCCACCGGCGAGTTCTTCGGAAACCTCGGCTTTCAGCCGGGGCGGCTGTACGCCACGAGTGCGGGTCTGGGCGAGCTCGTCGGCGGACTGTTGATCGCTCTCGGCTTTCTCGGTCCGGTCGGTCCGGCCATCCTGCTCGCGGTGATGATCGTCGCCGCGATCAGCGTGCACTGGCGGAACGGGCTCTTCGCCACCAGCAACGGTATCGAGCTGCCGCTTCTCTACGGCACCGCCGCCGTCCGATTCGCACTCGCGGGGCCGGGTCGCTATTCGCTCGACTCTCTCCTCGGCACCCACATCGAGTGGACGCCGGCTCTGATCTGGGCGGCCCTGGCGGTGGGGCTCGCCGGCGGCATCGCGAACCTCGCCCTGCGCCGGGAACCACCGATGCCGGCCGTCTGACGACGCCGGCGCGGGTTGCCTTCCGCCGCCTTTATCCCGGCGGGGCAGCCCCCACCTGCACGGCGAGCATCGAGATCGATCCGCCGTCGACGCCCTCGACCGGGAAGCGGACGGCGTCGGTGCTCTGCCGGGCGCCGAGGACGTAGAGCAGCGGCAGATAGTGATCGGGCGTCGGAATCGAAAGCAGGGCCTCACGGCCCATCGTTTCGTAATCCACGAGCGGCTGGTGTTCTCCGGAGAGAAGCAGCCCCTTCACTTCGTTCTCGAAACGGACGGCCCAATCGTACGGCTCCGGAACGTGGCGTCCCCAGGCGTACGCGTGGAGATTGTGGACGAGGTTGCCGCTGCCCACGATCAGAACGCCTTCATCTCGCAGGGGCGCGATCCTGCGGCCGATCTCGAAGTGGAACGAAGCGGGCTGCGTCTCGTCGATACTCAACTGCACGATCGGCACGTCGGCCTCGGGGTACACGTGACGCAGGACGGACCAGGTTCCGTGGTCCAGTCCCCACGAGTCGTCCAGCGTGACGTCGAGCGGCGCCAGGAGCTCCCGCACGCGCCGGGCGAGCCCGGGATCTCCGGGCGCCGGGTATTGCACCTGGTACAGCTCGCGAGGGAATCCGCCGAAGTCGTGAATCGTCCGGGGCGCCGTCGAGACCGTTACGCCGGTTCCGGGCACGTACCAGTGAGCAGAGACCGACAGGATCGCCCGGGGTCTCGCAACGGTCTCCCCGATGTGCCGCCACGCCGCGGTGTACGCGTTGTCGAGCACGGCGTTCATCGGATTGCCGTGCCCGAAGAAGATCGCTGGAAGCACGTCGGCCATGCGGCTCTCCTCGCCGACGGCTATCGGCCGAAGACCACGATCTTCGCGGTTTTCTTTTCCACCGGGCAGATCGGCGAGTTCGTGCCGACTGCGAACGCGACCCGCTGCTCTCCGTCGACGGCGTCGGTGATGATCCCGCCGCCGGGCGCGCCATCGAGCCTCGTTCGCCACAGGATCTTCCCGTCCTCGGCGGACGCGAACGAGACGAGACCTGCAGAGAGAGCGAGGTGAGAAAACGCCAGGAAGGCTCGGGAGGTGAAACGACTTCCGCCCATGGGAACCTCCGATGCCATCCAATCACACGCGGCCGCGAGACGCTGGCGCCGCGGTAGAATCCCGGGCCTCATTTCGCGCTGCGAATCCACGGCCGCCGGTGGGCCGTGGGAGAACACCGGGGTAGACGAACGTGATCGGCCGCACCCTCGCCCAGTATCGCGTCACCGCGTCGATCGGCGCCGGCGGCATGGGCGAGGTCTATCGCGCGACCGACACCCGACTCGGCCGCGACGTCGCGATCAAAGTGCTGCCGGCGTCCATGGCCGGCCATCCCGAACGTCGCCAGCGCTTCGAGCAGGAAGCGCGTTCGGCGTCGGCGTTGAACCACCCGAACATCCTGACCGTCTACGAGGTCGGCGAAACCGACGGGACGACCTACATCGCGATGGAGCTCGTCGACGGGAAGACCCTCCGTGAGCTCCTGGCCGCGGGGGAACCGCTTCCGACGAAGCGGCTTCTCGACATCGCCGTGCAGACCGCCGAGGGACTCGCCAAGGCCCATGGCGCCGGGATCGTGCACCGGGACCTGAAGCCCGAAAACCTGATGGTCTCGAAGGACGGATACGTCAAGATCCTCGACTTCGGCCTGGCGAAGCTGACCGAGCCGGTTTCGGAGGACGCGTCCGCTCTGCCGACGATGATCGGCGCCACCGAGCCGGGCACGGTGATGGGCACGGCCGGGTACATGTCGCCCGAGCAGGCGAGCGGTCAACCTGTCGACTTCCGGTCGGACCAGTTCGCTCTCGGCGCAATCCTTTACGAGATGGCGACGGGCCGGCGCGCGTTCCAGAGAAAAACGGGCGCGGAGACGCTGGTCGCGATCATGCGCGAGGAGCCGGAGTCGTTGAGTCAACTCGCGCCGAAGGCTCCGGCGCCGATCCGGTGGATCGTGGAGCGCCTGCTCGCGAAGGATCCGGAAGAGCGTTACGCCTCCACCAAGGACCTGGCGCGGGACCTGAAGAGCGTCCGCGACCATCTCTCGGAGACGTCGGGCTCCGGCTCACTCGCCGTGACCGAGCCCGCGCGCGCGCGCCGGCGCGGATGGGTCGTTCCGGCGGCCGCCGCGCTCGCGGTCGGCATCGTCGCGGGGTTCTTCCTCCGCGGTCTGACGAACGCGAAGCCCGGCGCGCCCGTCGCGCTCACGCAGCTGACGTACTCGCGCGGATCCATCATGTCCGCGCGGTTCGCTCCGGATGCGCAGACGGTCGTGTACGCCGCGGCCTGGGAAGGACTCCCGCTGGACATTTTCACGACGCGCCCCGGGAGCTCCGAGTCGCGCTCGCTGGGGCTTCCGGGGGCCGGGCTGCTCGCGATCTCCTCCACCGGAGAGCTCGCGGTCTCCTTGAACCGCCACTTCATGTTCGGCTTCGAAACGGCCGGAACACTGGCGCGGGTTCCGCTGGCGGGCGGGGCGCCGCGGGAGATCCTCGAGAACATCGAAGACGCCGACTGGTCGCCCGACGGCAAGAGCCTGGCCGTGTCGCGCCACGTCGGGAACCGCAACCGGCTCGACTACCCCATCGGAAAGACCCTGTATGACGCGCCCGGCTGGGTGAGCGACGTGCGCGTCTCGCCCGACGGTCGTCTGGTCGCATTCATCGATCACGCGTTGCGCGGGGACAACAACGGCAACGTCAAAGTCGTGGACACGGACGGAAAGGTGCGGATGACCGGTCCGTTCGCCATCTCCGGGCTCGCGTGGTCTCCCCGGGGAGACGAAGTCTGGTCGACCGGACGCGACAGCATCTCCGCGACCTCGCTTTCCGGAAAGACCCGGTCGGTCTGGAACATTCCGGCGGGCTTCCTTCGGGACGCCGCGCGAGACGGGCGCATTCTCGTCGGCATGAAGTCTTCCCGTCGAGAGATCGTGGGTTTTTCCGCGGCCGACAAAGTCGAGCGGAACCTGACCTGGCTCAACTGGTCGTTTCCCAAGGGCATCTCCGCCGACGGCAAGACCCTTCTCTTCGAAGAACAGAACATCGACCCGCAGGGCGTTTACCTGCGCAAGCTCGACGGCTCTCCCGCGGTCCGCATCGGAGACGGAGGCGCGTGGGGCTTCTCGCCCGACGGACGGTGGGCACTGACGGTCCGGCGGGATGGGCCGGGCTCCCTGATTACACTTCTGCCGACCGGAGCCGGAGAGCCGAGAACCCTGCCGAAGAGCGACATACTGGCGGGGGCGGCCACGTGGTTCCCGGACGGGCGCCGGATTCTCTTTTCGGGCAACGAGCCGGGGCACGGCTCCCGGCTCTTCGTTCAGGACATCTCGGACGGAAAACCGCGCCCGATCACACCCGAAGGGGTCGGCATCCGCTTCGACGTCATCTCCCCGGACGGGAAGTGGATCGTGGCGACCGGGACGGATCGCCGGATCGCCCTCTATCCGACGGAGCCGGGCGAGCCCCGCGTCGTTCCGGGAACGGAGCCGGACGACATCCCGCTCCGGTGGACCGCCGACGGCAACTCGATCTACGTCTATCGCCCGTCGGCGCCTCCGCTGCGCATCGAGAAGGTCGACGTGAAGACGGGATCTCGCACGCTCTGGAAGGAGATCCGTCCGCCCGACCCGTCCGGCGTCGAGCAGGTCGGCCCCGCGCAGATCACGCCGGACGAGTCGTCGTACGTGTACTCGTACCGGCGAGCGCTCGACGAGCTCTATCTCGCGACCGGGCTGCGCTAGAAAATTCAAGAGGTCCGGCGGAATCGCCGGACCCCTCTTCACGGAGACGGAACGCCGGATCTACGCGCAGGCGCGCTCGGAAGCGCATGCCGCGATCTGTACCGTCGTGCGGCGCGCTCGGGCGCGAGCGAGGATCGCGTCGACGGACAGGGGGCCGGGGCCCGTAATCATCAGGGTCAGCACGCACATGATCTGCGCGTATTCGGAGCGGATCTCGTGCAGGACGGCCCAAACGCCGACCTGGGGCGGCGCCGGCGGAAGCGGCAGCGGCGACGTTCCGAGATACAGAGAGATCTTCGTGGAGAGAATCGCCACGATCATCTCGACGACGAAGGGGACGGCGATGACCCGGGTGAGGAACCCGGAAATCAGGAGCAGGCCTCCGACGATCTCCAGGACGGCCACGAAATGGGCGGTGGGTCCGGGAAAGGGAATGCCGAGCTTCGTGAACCGCCCGACGCCCTGGTTCGTGTAGACGAATTTGAGGATACCCTCCCAGAAGAAGACCGCTCCTGCCATCACCCGGATCAGAAGGGTGGCCCGCGGCGCAGAGTCCGCTGGAAAGAAGAACCAATCGACCAACCTTTTCATGACTTCCTCCTGTTGCCATTCGGCGATTGACCTCGTGCGATATCGCGCTCGTCACTCCATCCGACCGGAGTGGGTCGGGTTCTATTCCGCGGCGGCGTGGTAGCGTGCCTCGGAATAATCGGAAGGCCGCTCCAGTCTCTATTGGTGCGGCCGGCCCAGAAGGGTTGCGTGGAGACCCGTCCGCCGTCCGACGCGTTCGATCAGGTCGTGTTGCCGCACCTGGATGCGGCTTACAACCTCGCGCGCTGGCTCACTCGGAACGAGCACGACGCCGAAGACGTCGTGCAGGAGGCGTTTCTGCGGGCGCTCCGATTCTTCAGCGGATTTCACGGCGGCAACGCGCGTTCGTGGATTCTCACGATCGTGCGCAACTCCGGCTACGACTGGTTGCGGCGCAACCGTCCTTCGGAAGTCTCCGCACCGTTCGAGGAAGAGGTCCACAGCCCCGTCGATCCGAGCCCGACCCCGGAGGATCGTGTGATGAAGGAGGTCGACCGGCGGCGGATCCGCGAGGCGCTCGAATCACTGCCCGTGGCTTGGCGCGAAGTCCTGATCCTCCGGGAGCTCGAGGGCCTGTCCTACAAGGAGATCGCGGAGGTCGCCGGCATCCGGATCGGCACGGTGATGTCACGGCTGGCTCGTGC
>Ga0163162_10002454_pt1 | contig 17497 bp, 12 predicted proteins | sample S55metaG_FD_115310 | JGI IMG/M metagenome (GOLD analysis project Ga0163162, IMG submission 115310) | Switchgrass rhizosphere microbial communities from Kellogg Biological Station, Michigan, USA - S5-5 metaG | ecosystem: Host-associated > Plants > Roots > Rhizosphere > Soil | place: USA...
ATGTTGCCCACGAAGCAGGATTGAATGCACCCAACGTCTGGGGAGCCGTCGATCACAAGCGCTACATCATCGAAGCCAAGGGCAGCGGCCTGGCTTTTTTTGATTACGACAACGACGGATGGCTCGATATTTATTTAACCAACGGCACCCATCTCGATGCCAACTGGCCCGCAGGTAAGGCCCCAACCTCGCATCTCTACAAAAATAATCGCGACGGAACTTTTACCGACGTCACGGAAAAATCCGGCCTTGGACGCACTGGCTGGCAGACCGGCATCTGCGTCGGCGACTACGACAACGATGGTTGGGACGATCTGTTCTGCTGCTTCTGGGGACATAACATTCTGTACCACAACAATGGCGACGGAACCTTCACCGACGTCACTCGCAAGGCCGGCGTGTACGACGAAAACTTTCGATGGGGAGCTGGTTGCACCTTTCTTGACTATGACCGCGATGGCCACCTCGATCTTTTCGTGTGCAACTACATAAAACTCGATCCCGCAAAAGCGCCTTCCACTAACGATCCTCTCTGTCAGTGGAAGGGCATCCCTGTGATGTGCGGGCCGCGCGGCCTCCCCGGCGACACCAACGTCCTTTATCACAACAACGGGGACGGAACGTTTACCGATGTCTCCGAAAAGTCAGGCATCCTGAAACCAGGTCCGCGTTATTCGATCACGGCTGTCTCTTACGATTTCGATAACGACGGCTGGCCCGACATTTATGTCGCGGTCGATTCACAACCCAGCATGCTCTTCCGCAACAATCACGATGGCACTTTCACCGATATCGCCGTTCTGGCCGGATGCGCCTACAGCGATAACGGTCATGAACAGGCAGGAATGGGCGTCGCGGTGGGTGATTACGACTGCGACGGCTGGTTCGACATTTTCAAAACCAACTTCGCCGACGACACCTGCAACCTCTATCACAACAACGGTGACGGAACTTTCACCGATGTTACATTTTCATCCGGTATCGGAATCAACAATCGTTACGTCGCCTGGGGATGCGGATTTCTTGACTACGACAACGACGGCTGGCCCGACCTCATGCAGATCAACGGACACGTCTATCCGGAAATCGAAGGCCACGACATTGGCCAAACTTTCAAGAACCCGCGCCTGCTCTACAAGAATCTGGGGAACGGACGATTCAAGGATGTCTCAGCGGACGCAGGCCCCGGCGTCAACGAACTCTTCTCCAGCCGCGGCGCTGCTTTCGGAGACTACGACAACGATGGCGATATCGACGTAGTCATCCTGAATATGAACGATTTACCGTCCCTGCTGCGCAACGACGGCGGCAACCTGCAGAACTGGATCAAGATCAAACTGGTCGGCACCAAATGCAACCGGACCGCCATCGGCGCCCGCGTGCGCGTGATCACTGGCAACCATATTCAGATGGACGAAGTTCACAGCGGCGCGAGCGTAATGTCGCAATGCGATCTGCATCTCCTCTTTGGGTTGGGAAAGGCCCAGACTGTGGATGTGATCGAAGTAAAGTGGCCGACCACGCAGAAGCTTGAACGCTTCACCCAGGTGAAGGCCAATCAGATCATTACCATTCGTGAGGGCAGCGGGATCGTCCAGCCCGACACGACCAAATAGTTACATTCGAAAAGGACTGACTGCAGAGGGCCACGGAGAAATTCCTTGGTGGATGTTCATGCCCTTGATGGTGTTGCTTCCTGTCTTGCAATCACTATCGCTTCAGCCCGAGTCTGCCACCGTTGTACAATTTCGAGCGCAGATTCAAGCAGATCGTTTCTCCGATCGTTTTCAAATGAGGTCTCGATGAAGTACCCCCGAACCACCTACCTTCTGCTCGCGCCACTTTTTGCTTGCGTTCTGGCGGCCGCTCAGTCGTCCGGCCCAGATACACGCCAAATCACCGACGCCAAAACCATCGTATCGGCCTCCAACGATAACGCCCGTCCCATCCCGATTGACGATCTCTATTTCACGCGCAATGTTTCCAGTGCATCCTGGTCGCCGGATGGTAACGAGATTGTCTTCACTACTGACATATCAGGGCGATCCAATTTATGGAAGGTGAACGCAAGCGGCGGATGGCCGATTCAGCTGGCACAGTCAGACGACAGACAATATGGCGAGACCTGGTCGCCTGACGGCAAATGGATTCTTTTTCAGCAGGACACTGCCGGCAATGAGCTCTGGGATATCTTCGCCGTTCCCAGCGCTGGCGGTGAGGTGATCAATCTCACCAACACCCCGGAGATTCGCGAGGAGAACCCTCGCTGGTCACCCGATGGCAGGACGGTGGCCTTGAACCACAAGCCGAAAGATGCCACGGTTTATAACATCGCACTGTTGGATTGGGCCACGCACAAGGTGACGCTACTCACTCACGAAAGCACACCGAACCACCTGTGGCAATCTGTGGCCTGGAGCCCCGACGGAAAAACACTATACGCAAACCGCTCGGAAGTCAGCTTCACCGACGCCGACATTTACGCGGTCGATATTGCAAGCGGGAACGCCACTAATTTGACCCCGCATCAGGGTAAGGCTCGCATCACAGCGGCTTCTCTTTCGGCGGACGGTAAAGCGCTGCTGATCACATCCGACGCCAAGACTGGTTATCAGAACGTCGCGCTTCTCGACATCGCAAGCCAGAAGGTCACCTGGGTCACCGACACCAAATGGGAGGCCAGTGCAGGGGATTTCTCTCCCGACGGCAAGCAGTTCACCTACGCGATCAATGCCGACGGGCGGTCTGATGTGTATCTCGGGAACACAGCCACGACCAAGTCAGAAAAGATTCCCATCCCAGGTGGCGTGAACAGCTTTGCGGCCTACCCAACATCGTTTTCTGGTGATCGCTTGCTCTTGGCGCACGAAAGTTCGGTGGAGCCAGCGGACTTCTGGGTTTACGATCTGACCTCGCGGAAACCTCGACAGCTCACCTATTCGGTAATTGCCAGCCTGAAAGCGGCACCGCTTCCACCGTCGCAGATCGTCAGCTACAAATCAATTGACGGAAAGACCATCAGCGCGTTGCTTTGGATCCCTTTCAATCTCAAACGTGACGGGTCGAACCCCGCGCTGGTCTTGCCACATGGTGGGCCCACCGGGCAATCGCAGGATTACTGGAATCCGCGCATTGCTGCCTTCGTCTCCCGGGGATACATCTGCATCGCGCCCAACGTGCGCGGCTCGACCGGATACGGTATCGATTTTCAAAAGGCGAACTACAAAGACCTGGGTGGTGGAGATCTGCAGGACGAAGTTTACGCGGCCAAATTTTTCGAGGCCACCGGCTACATAAACCCTAAAAAGATCGGCATCACCGGCGGCTCTGACGGCGGATTCATGACATTGATGGCAATCGGCCGTTCTCCGGAAGTCTGGGCGGCGGGCGTGGAACTTTACGGCATTATCAACTGGATGACTATGCTGCAACACGAGGACGCGATGCTGCAAGAATATGAGAAGAGCTTGCTGGGCGATCCTGTGAAGGACCGCGCCACCTACGATGCGGCTTCTCCCATCACCTACATCCACCAGGTGAAAGCGCCTTTGCTGGTCCTGCAGGGTGAAAACGATCCGCGAGTACCCAAAGAGGAAGCGGAACAGGTTGTCGAACTACTGAAGAAAGATGGAAAAACGGTAGACGCACACTACTACGCCAATGAAGGCCACGGCTTCGAGAAGCGCGAAAACCAAATCGATTCGATCCGGCGCTCGCTCGAATGGTTTGATAAGTATCTGAAAGGGAGCAATTGATTTGCTGGGGCGATTCTGCGAGGAAGGAGCAGAGAACACCGGGAAATTTCTACAATTCCTCCCCGGATATTCCGTCCCCTTGTGTCCTCTGTGTTTAAGACTTTGACGTCAAAGTGGAATGTAGTTGTGTAGGATCGGACTGACCAGCCCCGCTAACGAAAGCAAACGCCGCTCGGCATCTTCGGGCTTTTCCCCAGGCTGCAACGGCGTGTTCATTCGAATCAGCGCATTGTCGCTGCGATTCAGGCGGAGCGAATCAAATGCCATGTAGGCAGTCATCTTGTCCTCGCTGGCTACGCGCCGGCCACGGACCGAATACCAGAACAGGACGAGTTAGCGATCGTCGCCCTTGGCAATGAGGTAACGCTTGACGGAATAAGGAGTGTCACCGGGAAAGGCAAGAGTGGTTGTGCCCACCTCGACCGGTGACCACCCTGAACCTTCCAGACAATCCTGCGGCAGGTGGTTCACAAGTTTTTGCTGGCTCTTGCGATACGCCACATACAAATCGACGTAAGACGCGGTAACCGTCTGGTCGCGATAGGTGCGCTGCATGAATTCGCCCGTGCCGAGAGTTTTGAGAATGTCATCCGGAATGGGAACGTCGGCGCCAGCCCAGTTTTTCAACTCAAGCGGAAACGACGCCAGCTCGGTTCGCGGCAAAACGAATTCATGGCTGGCCCGGGCCTGCAGGAATATTCCGGTCCCGGCCAACAGCAAAGCGACAACGGTAAAGCGTGCGTTCCAGGAGATCATGCGTACTCCTCCTGCAATCGCTTTTCGTCCCTCGTCGAAAACAGGGCCTGAAACAGGCGGTGAAGCAGAAATACCAGCGCCAGTGATCCGGCAAAAATGAGCCATCCGGAGAGAAGATGCAGCGTGCCCTCGGCGCCTGCGATACCCCAGTGTTCCACGACCACGCCCGTAATCGCGATGCGCAGAGCGTTGGCCAAAACCGAAACTGGAATCGCCAGCAGGGCCAGCAACACTCGCACCCTGACTTTCGTCTCGGCCATGTACCCGTAAATTACTGTCAGCGTGATCAGCGAGAACAGCGACCGGATGCCGCTGCATGCCTCCGCCACTTCCAGGCGCGCGCTGGGCAAAAGAACAATGTTCCCTTCCCGCACCGCTGGAATTCCAATCAGCAACAGAATGGAGCTCGCGGTTTTGGAGGCAATCATCTGCAGGGGCAATGTGATCCGGTCCAGTAAGGTCACGGAAGGAATCATCAGGACCAGAAAGGCCAGAGGAAATGCGACTGCCGCGAGATGCCTCCACCCGGCGAGAAAGACCACCGTGCCCGCCACAAAGAACAACAGCGATACGCGGGAGAGAAAGAAGCGTGAATCAATTGTGCCCAGTACCAGCGACATCAGTGCAAATAGAAGAATGACCAGTCCCGACCAGGATGGCTGAATTCGAAGTGCCGCCAGTTTTTCCCGCCGCTCCCAAATCAAAAACAAAGAGAACAAGGGGACGAAGAAGCCGTGTGTGTAATTGGGATCCTGCCACCAGCGGGTCGCCAGTCGAATCGCCAGCGGGGCATACAGCCAGGCGGCCAGGGCAAACAGGATTCCGGTCTGAATAAAAACCCAAGCATTGGGTTTGAAGGAACGAGGCATCAACGGGGCCGAAGGTCCCACTTAGCGTTTGCGCCTCGATTTACGCGACTTCCAATACACTCCGACGAGTCCGCTGGAGAGCAACAGCATGGTGCCTGGTTCTGGAGCAACCGCCAGCGGTGTGTGCGATGAACCACCCAGTCCGGGCAAACCGAACACTGGCAGAATGAAAAATCGAAGTCCCCGTTTACCCTTGCTGGGCTGCGGAGCATTGGCCTGCGCCGGCGGAGCGCTTGGCAGCGCAGTGGCATAGGGTTCAGGCTGCGGGTCGGCTTCACGGGTTACCATGTCGTTCGAGAACAATGGCTGATTGAAATCCGATTCCATCGGCTCGACGATCGCCGGCGGCCCGAGCGGCGCCATCGCGATGCGATTTCCGCAGCGCGTGCGCGCCACAATCTTTCCGTCACTGATCAGGGTTTCGCCAGGATGCAGAGCCACTCTTTTTCGCGTCCAGTAAACCTTGTCTCCGAGCCGATAGGCGACATGCATCGATTGATTTTCCGAAACCGTAACCAGATGAGCGCGTTGAAAATCAAACCCATCAAACTCGCTCGCCACCACCGGGTCATTCTGCATGGATTGCCGCAGCTCATCCGCGCTTGCAACTCCTCCCGGCACTACCGAATACAAATACGATGGACGGCTCGGACGCATCGCCACAAAAGATGAGTACGTCTGTTTCGCGCCATCCTTCGCAGCATCTTCACTCTCATTTTTGGGTGCGGAGATATTCGATTGCGGAGCTGTATATGCAAAGCTCGAAGCCGGCTGCTGGCGTGCGAACTGCCAGGTGATTGCCGCGGTTGCCGCAAACAGAAGAGCCACCAGGAACTTGGTCTGGCCGCTTACTCGGCTGCGCCGATGGCGCCGATAGCGAACCAGTTAGTAGTGGAATCTTTCAAGTTTTCTTCTGTGAAATCGATGATTCAAGCTCGGGGGTAGGAAAAGAGCATTGGCAACATGGAATATTGCACGCCGGCTGCCAAACGCTGACGGTCATCCAATCATCGAATTACCCGCTGCGCCGGCTGCCATGTGAAGAGATTTGCATAAAAAGGATTCCTTATTGCACCGCTTTGCTCTTTCAGAAGGACCGCAGGTCCATCTGCAGCCCCCAAAATCACCTATTTGGTAATTAACCTGCGCTTTCAAGGGGATAGCTGCAAAAGTCTGCTGAATTTTGACCACAATAGGAAACTAAGGTGTCGTGTATTCCACCGTAAGTTTGCCCTGCACTCCACCGTCTTTCTCGCCATACCAGCAACCGAAGTTCGGTGCGTTCACGGTGTCGAGTGGGTTGCCGTATCCGTAGTAAAGCTCGGTCGCGCTGGTCAGATGCACCGCAATCGGGCCACTGTCGTTCATCGCCGGGTTCGTTCCCGGCGGATAGTTGGCATCGCCGCCCGACTTCAAACTCAGGCTGTACGCCGGAGTCTGTGGGTCTCCGATGCTGATGGAAGGTGCGGTCGTACATGGCAATGCCACTAGCGGCTGTGGTCCCGGAGGAAAGTTTTCCGCATTCAACATCGGACGTCCCGCGGCATAGACAAAAGTGATCCGCGTAATAGTGATCCCGCTGTTGGCCTTCAATAACGACATTTTGTCGAACTCTTCACCCGGACAAAAGTCGGCGTCGGAGACTGGCGCGCACGAGTATCCGGCATGAGGTGAGAACGTAACCGTAAGCGGACTGGACACGCTCGAAGAGGTGGCAGAACTCTGGGCCGTGGCAGACGCCATACTTCCGCCACCACAACCTGTGCAGGCTAGCAAACAGGCCAACGCCAGAGTTGAAACTCCAGCCGAACTTTTCATGGTACCGCCTCCGGTACCCTTGTTAGAGCAAGAGGCTTGCCATCGTTAAGTCCTTTTAGAGCAGTCGAATAACGCCGACAAGTGGAACGGGGATTCCCACGGTGGAAGAGGTTTGCCACTATTTCCAAGGTCGCAAAGGCCAATGGCGGGGGCCAGATTCCGGAGGGTGGAGCAGGCCTTCACGCCTGAAGTGTAAGCATCGCATCTGATCGGCGCGGTTCGATCTTGACCAAGCACCTCATCTGAAGCCAGCCGCAAAGTTGTATTTGATGTAGGGCTGAAGCCCTACTCCACCCTTCTTTAACCCGCGCAGCTCCGAGTTCCGCCTTGGGGGTGGTGTTCCGGCAAAATGCGGCGCTACTCGAAAACCTCACGAAATAGACCTAGGCCAGCCATTTCTTTAGCATCTGTTTGACTGGTTCGAGTACGGGAGTTGTTTTTGCGGTTCCGTTTTCCAGGACACAACAACCAGAAGCCAATCCCCATCTTAGTGGGGCGGTCTAGGTCCCCTTGGGGCGGGACCCTATCAATATGCGAACAAATCTGCTATTGATCAGGATTTATGCGACGTTGTTGGCAGGTTGCTTTCTGACAGTCGCACCGCGTCCTGCCTTGGCTTTCCACTGGCAAGCAGCTCAGCACGAGCCTGGCACGGGTGCGACCCCGGCGCCGGGCACGCCCCCTGCAGAACCGCCCGCGAACACAAATGCCGTGGCGAATCCGCCGGGTAGCAAAGTCTCCGCACTCCCAAGGATTCAGGCCTGGCAAACACTTGAAGATGCCTGCACCGGCGACAAGACGGGCGACCGGACAACCGCCGTACTTGTGCTGGGGCTGATTCCGAACGACGCGAAGAGCATTAAGCTTGCCGAAAAGGCGCTGACCGACGAAAGGCCAGAAGTGCGAGCCGCCGCAGCAGCCGCACTCGGCAACATGAAAGCCAGGAAAAGTATCTCTAAATTGAAAAGCGTGGTGGACGATCAGGACCCGTCTGTCGCCCTCGCTGCCGCCCACTCCCTCGATCTTATGCATGACAATTCCGCATACGAGGTCTACTACGAAATCCTGAATGGCGAGCGGAAAACGAGCAAAGGCCTGATCGCATCGCAAACCGCGATTCTGCATGATCCGAAAAAGATGGCAGAGCTCGGATTTGTGGAAGGCATCGGTTTCATACCTTTTGCGGGGATCGGGTGGGGCGCCATCAAAGCTCTGGCCAAAGACGACTCATCCCCGGTTCGCGCCGCCGCTGCCCGCGTGCTGGCCCGCGACCCCGACCCAGCCACAACCAAAGCCTTGATGGAAGCCACGGGGGACAAAAGTTGGATCGTTCAGGCTGCTGCGATTGAAGCGTTAGCGAAACGGGGCGATCCGTCGGCCCTGCCTGCAGTGCAGAAATACATGTCCGATGAAAAGGCGGCGATCCGATTCACCGCAGCCGCAGCGGTAATTCGCCTCACGACGATCAAAGAAGGGAGAAGAAAGAAAACGCGTGCACCGGCTCCCAATGCCAAGAAACTGTAGAAGTCTTTCGGGCAAAATTTGATAAATGTGCTAACCCAACGGTGGCCCACCTTCCGACATCAATGAATGACGCCCGCGTATTTCATTAGAAGTTGGTCGTGAGGCGCATGGCGAAGCTTCTCGACGGTCCGATGGCGTTGCCGGAGAAGAGACCTCCGAAATCGATCACGTTCAGGACATTCGAGAGGTTCTGACCGTCGATCTGGAAGCGCATATTCAGACGTTCAGACCTGTAAACATCGGCTCCCGCCGAGGCATTGACCTGAAAAGCAGGATAGATCCGTCCCCGCGCAAAGTTAATTCGATCCAAAACCTGCTGACCGTATTGTGCAAGTACTGTGTCCGGATCACCCACGAACTCGAACGGCAATCCGCTGTCGTACTGGATTCCGCCGGCAATCCAGAAGCGAGGTCTGACCTGATAGCGCACTCGGCCGCGAACCGTATTGCGCTGGTCCTGTGAAACTGGAAAGCGTCCGGCGCTAGGCAAGTCCTGGGCATCGTCCCCGAGGAAGAGGCCGCCTGTAACCGGGAAGGAGGCAAAGCCGACCATATACGAATAGCTCAAGAATCCCGAAAAACCGCGCCAATCGGGCACATCTATTTTTGCTTCCGCACCGTAGATGTCGGACTTGCGGAATGAAATGGGGAAGCTGATCGCCGAACTTGCAATCTGATCGTCATCCGCATAATTCGAGACCAGCCTGCGGAAATAGTTCGTGGCCAGCCTGACTTTTCCGCCAAATACCTTCGTCAATCCGGCTTCGTAGTAATTCCCTTCCGAAGGTTCGACCGGCAAACGCAGAAAACTGGTCGGATCGACCGATTCCACCTGATTGGAACTCGACAGCAGAATATTTTCGAAGGATGGTGTCTGAAACACTCTGTCATACGAAACATGCACGAGCACGCCCACTGAAGGGAAATAGCGGGAAACGGAAACTCGCGGATCGACTGCGTGCCGATTCAACAGAAGTTGATAGTGGTCCCAGCGTAACCCGGCGCTGATAGTCCAGTTTTTTAGGCGGATCTGGTCCTGCACGAATATGGACTGTTCAAGGTCCGGGCGATTGCCCAGAAACGCAAAGTCGATCGGAGCGTCATCGTCGAACTGGCTGGGATCGGTAATGTGATAGCGGAAGTTTTCGTTCAGAAACGTATTGTCCGACTCGAAGCCGAATTTCCATTCGTGGCGCCCGTGATCGATGGTGGTTGTTCCTTTGAAATACACTTCGCGGAAAAAGTTCTTCTGGAAGGCCTCGACCGGCGTCGATTCGGGATTGGAGTTGAAACCAATGTCGTTGTCGCGAACCATGGTCCGGAAATCGGTGATCGCATTTGAGGAGAAGATGTGCTGATAAGAGGCGATCCCCATGGTTTCGATGTTGTCGGCGGTTTGCCGCTGGCCTGCCGCTTGCTGCACCTGCTCGTTGGGCAGCTCGTAACGCGACAACTCGTGCCGGACGATGAATCGCAAGCGGTCTTTCGCGGTCAGGTCCCGTTCATAATTCACCGAGAAATCGCCCAGCGTCCCGGTGTTTGTGTAATTCTCCGGCACCACGGGATTCAGGTAGTGGTCGGTCATGCTCCCGCTGGCGCTGGCGCCCACCGTGTTTTTTCCCCAGGCATACTGTCCCTGAGCGGAGGCACCGGCCGTATCAAAGCTGCCTCCTGACAGCACAACCTGGCCATGAAAACCCTGCTGCGAATCGTGCAGGGTATTCACTTCGATCACCCCACCCATTTTTCGGCCGTATTCGGCAGGGATGCCCGCGGTGTAGATGCTGAACGATTGCACGTCGTCGGCGTCGATGGCAGGGCCGAAGCTGGGCGAGCGATCGTCTGTCAGCGGGATTCCGTCGACCACAAACTGGGTCTGGTATTCCGCGCCTCGGGGATGCAGTACGGCGTTTCCCTCGTACAGCCAGCCAGGTTGTGAATTCACCAAATCCTGGAGAGAGCGGCCAGGAATCGAGCCAAGCCGGTTTTGAATTGTCTCAGTCCCGACCCGGCTGACCGAACCGGCTTGATCGGGATCGATCAGCGTATTGGCCGCATTCACGGTAACCGACTGGTTCACCGTGGACAGCGTCAGTTGGATCTTGTATTCGATCGGGATCGAGGAATGAATATCGATAGAATCCAGATGATCCGCAAAGCCCGGCTGCTTTACCTCAAGCTGATAGACCCCATAAGGAAGACGCTGCACATCCAGGCGGCCCTGATCGTTGGTCGTCAGAGCATTCCGGTACTGGTTTCCCTGGCTGACGATCTGGACCGTCGTTTTAACGCTCAGGCCAGCCGGGTCAGTCACTCTGAGACGCAGTTCACCGTTGTTGCTTTGACCAAGCAGCGGCAGGCCACAAAAGATGATGACGATGGCGGCAAGTATCTTCATCAAAAACTGGGCCCCCGGTAATTTTGGCGGCTGCCTAACCATAATTGACAGGCGTTCCCCTCCGCTGGTTACTTCGGACGTAGCCCGCCCTCGAGCCGCGAATTACGATCGCGGCGGTTTCCGCGTCGCGCATAACCTCACATTAAAGCAAGATCATGCGAACTAGAAATCGAGGTGTCGGTCCGTGAGCCCGATTTGCCACAACCGAAGCAAATAAATCGCTCTAGTGTATCTGCCAATTCCCGATTGCATTGACTTGCTGTATCCCCAGACTTAGCATCTCATCTCGATAGTCGAAATATCGAGGATGGGAGTGTGTTCAATGAGACAACTGTGGAGACACGCGATCTGTCTGGTCCTTCTGAATCTGGCTCTGGTGCCAGGATCATCTCTGTTTGCAGCTCAGAAGAAGGTTGAGAAAGCAGCTCCGCCCATGAAGCTGAAGGTGGGCGATACTGCTCCGGATTTCACCCTGCTGGCCTTCGATGGCAAGGAACTGAAGAAAATATCGTTGCAGGACTATCTCGGGAAAAAGAATGTTGCCTTGGCGTTCTTTGTCTTCGCCTTTACCGGCGGTTGAACCCGCGAAATGAAAGCTCTCCAGCAGAATCTCAGCAAGCTGGAGGGTGCAGACACCCAGGTTCTGGGTGTGAGCATGGACAGTCCTTTCTCGAACTTCGCCTTCGCTCAACAAAACGGTGTCAGTTTCCCCATCCTCGGCGACTGGGGCGGTCCGGTGACCAGCCGGTATGGACTGACTCAGAAATTTGAAATCCAGGGCGTTCCGATGGAAACAGCGAGACGCGCCACCTTCCTCATCGATAAATCAGGGAAAATTATCAACGAACAGATCGATGACGAGGCCGTGGATCCAACGAAGACCGTAGAGGCATGCGAGCGGCAGAAACTCAAAAACTGAGCGGACCGGCCGACTAGGAGGCAGACGCGAAAAGCACAGTCACAGTGAATGCTTTGTAATTTGGTAGCGCTAACGGGAATCGAACCCGTGTTTGAAGATTGAGAATCTTCCGTCCTAACCCCTAGACGATAGCGCCCCGAAGAGAAGTCATTATAACAAAGCAAAATGGCTGAGGCTTTTGCTGGGGAGCGCTGGCCTTCTGGACGGCCCGACGGGCGGGCGGACGCGCGCCAGACAGCCGGCTTGGACGCCGGCGCTACTTTTACATCACTTACCTCTTGACAAGATTCCCTCCCCGGCCTAAGTTTCTTTTAGCGAATAAAAAGCGAAACTAGTTCGCAGCCTCGGCCAGCCGCCTCGGCGTTTTCCTATTTTTTAAAGGTCCTTCTCAATTATGGCTTCCCCAAGTTTTTCCGCCCCTGCGGGTGGGGCTGTTGTCTTTGCTCGAAAAGAACCGGCGCTGGTTTTACAACGGCTGGCGACGTTGCCCAAGCTGTCGGGCGTCACGGCGGCGGCGCGGCTGGAGGTGCGTCCCACGCCGGAGATGATCTCCTGCGGAATCCACGAGATTGATGAGCTTAGCGGTGGACTGCCGCGAGGATGTCTGAGCGAAATTTGCGGGCCTGCTTCTTCCGGCCGCACCAGCGTATTGCTGGCCGCTCTGGCCGCAGCTACCCGGCGTCAGGAAGTGTGCGCCCTGGTAGATGCCACGGATGCGCTCGATTCAGTGTCGGCAGCGGCCGCTGGAGTCGAGATGGAACGATTGCTGTGGATTCGGTGCAGTCAGGCGTCAGCCGTCGGACCTCGGGCGTCGGACTTTGGACGTCGGACTTCCGGCATTGGACATCAGACCTTGGGGGAGGAATCTGAGATCCGGTGGCCGAGGTCCGACGCCCGAGGTCCGACGACTGACGCCCGGCTCGAGCAGGCACTACGCGTCACCGATCTGCTACTGCAAAGTGGGGGATTTGGGTTGGTGGCCATCGATCTCGGCGATGTGCCGGACTCGGCTGCACGGCGGATTCCGCTGGCTTCCTGGTTTCGTTTTCAGCGTGCCGTGGAACCTACGGCTACGGTGTTAATGGTCGTGGCCCAGGCGCCTTGCGCCCAGACTTGCGCTTCAGTGTTGATAAAGCTCACAGCTATCAGCTATCAGCTTTCAGTAAAAAGCGGCTTGGGGCCGGCTCACGCGCAGCTTCTGGATGGGTTGCATATTGAAGGAGAGTTACTGCGTTCGCGTATGCAGAGGAAACCGTCGCAAAGCGTTGCTGCATTTGAGACTAAGGCAGTGCGGATTGCTTAGCGTTCCTGAGTGCGAGGGGGAGACGAGTCTGTGTCGCAACCGTTCTTTCGCCCCGTTGGGGCTCCGTCATGCTGCAATCCACCTACGGCTTACGCCGTGGGCCTTATTCTCGCGCCGCTTCGCGGCTTTGGACCGGCTAGTCCACTTTTTTCTCGCGACTCAGGTTGCGACACAGACTCGGGACGCCGGCGCTACACGCTGAGAGCTGAGAGCTGACGGCTGACAGCTTTTCTCCGACGACTGATGACTGCTTTCGCCTGCATCTTCGTTCCTGATTTTCCGGTGGAGGCGCTGTTGCGCGCCGAACCTGATCTGCGCTCGCATCCTCTAGCGGTGCTCGAAGGCAAGGCTCCGGTACAAACAGTTTTTGCTCTAAACGAGAAAGCCCGCCGCGCCGGGGTTTCGCCCGGTATGACCAAGCTTCAAGTGGAAACCTGTTCTGATCTTAAGTTGCGTCCGCGATCTTTATTACAGGAAGCCTCTGCCCACGATTCCCTGCTCGATTGCGCCCAGTCATTTTCGCCGCGAGTGGAAGACGTGGGTTATGACACTGTCCTTATGGATCTCGATGGACTGGAACCTCTTTTCGGTTCGCTGCCAAAAATTGCTCGGGATGTTGCGCGTCGCGCCGCGGATCTCGGTCTGGAAGCCAATATTGCCGTAGCTTCCAATCCGGATACCGCCGTACTCGCCGCTCACGGCTTTTCGGGAGTGATTGTGATCCCCGAAGGCAAGGAAGCCGAACAATTGGGCAATCTTCCCCTGGAAGTTTTGTTCACAGAAGGTCACGATCCGCAAATGCTGGAAATACTCGAGCTCTGGGGCATTCGAAATTTTCGCGCGCTGGCCGCATTACCGGAAATTGCTCTGAGCGAGCGATTGGGCCAGGAAGGCATCCGTCTGCAACAGCTGGCCCGGGGACGCAGTTCTCGAACCCTGGTTCCGGTTGAGCCGCCGTTGAATTTTACAGAGGCAATCGAGCTGGAATATCCCCTGATGCTGCTGGAACCGCTGGCGTTTCTGCTGGCCCGTTTACTGGACCAGTTGTGTTCCCGCCTGGGTGCACGGGCTTTAGCCACTCAGGAGCTGAATTTGCAATTGGAATTGGAAAACGGATTCCTGGCTGAAAAAGCCAGCACCATGGACCACGTGGGGACAGGCGCCCCCGCCCGTCCTATTGAGTACCCCAGCCGAGCGCAAGCTCGACAGACTTTCCACCGCACCCTGCGCCTCCCCGTCCCTCTACTGGACGCCAAAGTTTTTCTCAAACTGCTACAGCTGGATCTGAACGCCCACCCACCCGGCGCTCCGATCGTAAAAATTCAACTATCGGCAGAACCCGTACGGCCGCGGGCAGCGCAAAGTGGATTGTTCCTCCCTCCATCTCCAGAGCCGGAAAAACTGGAACTCACACTGGCAAGAATTGCGGGGATTGTTGGGGAAAATAAAGTGGGATCGCTGCAACTGCTGGACACTCACCGTCCGAAAGCCTTCCGCATGCATCGTTTCGCCCCAGACCTGGACCAGAAACAACCGGCTCGCAGGTCAAAGGCATATCCGAACAAAGACTCTGGAGCAGAGCCGAAACCTCAGAATGAAGCCACGGTCACCGCCATGCGAATCTTCCGCCCTCCCTTACGCGCCACGGTGACGCTACAGGAAGGCAGGCCGGCGCACATCGCTTGCGCCAAACGTAAAGAAATATGTGGAGAAATTCTATGGGCCGCCGGCCCCTGGCGTACCTCCGGAGACTGGTGGGAGCAGGACGGATGGGCTCGCGACGAGTGGGATATCGCTTTGCAGGGAGCCAGCAGCATTACGCTCTACCGCCTGGTGCGGGATCTGCTCAACGGGCAGTGGCTGCTGGAGGGAAATTATGACTAGCTCTACGGGGTGAAACTACATGGTCTATCGGGTCTTTACTGTATTCTTGCGCCCGCAAACTGTGCATAACCTGTTCAAACTGTGTTATCCCGAGCTGGGATCGCTTATTTCGTGATCACTCCGCAGGCGATGCGGTCTCCCGCGTTCCCGGCCGGATCGCTCTTCAGGTCATCCGCTTTAGCGTGAATCACCAGCGCCGTCCCGCCATTGCTGAACAAAGAATGGCTGTCGTCGCCGAGAGTGACGTCCTTGTTCACGACCTTGAACTTGGCAGTGCCCTTGGCGGTTACGGTGAAGTTGTTCATGTCGCCGGCATGGTGACCTTCAGGATTTTCCAGGCCATGCTTCTTGCCCTCGGGATTGAAGTGCGGGCCAGCGGACTTGAAATCCGGCGCATCGCACTGTGGTTTCTGATGAAAGTGCAACGCGTGCTGTCCCGGAGGCAGGCCGTGGAGGTTCAGCTTCATGGACACGCCCGACGATGCTCCCTTGCTCGATAGCCCCGCCGTGCCTACGCTCTTACCCTGAGCATCTTTCAGTTCGACCATGGTCTTGGCCGTGGCCGCGAACGACAGAGAGGCAAACAAACAGAATGCAACGGTGAGGGACAACGTCTTGACAGTTTTCATGGCAGGGCAATTATAGCCCTACAGCTCGCGCATTTCGCAAACGTTCTAGGTGAGAAAATTCTCCTTCCTACAGGCGTCATGCTGAGCTTGCGAAGCATCTTGCGCGAAGCGGATGTTACGCCGAAGAGAGCTGTGTAGTTCCGCGCGCAAGATCCTTCACGGTATGAAGGCCGTTCAGGATGACACCAAGCGAGGGTGCGTTGAGGCTTTACCGCATCGAAACGTAGAACGCATTGTTCCCCGACCGCAGATCTTTTCCGTAAGAGAAAGCCACACCGACTCCAAAAACTCGCAACTTCACTTGCGCGCCGAGATCCCAGAGCCACTTCTCTGAGCCCAGTCCCTCGGAGGCGTCGGTAATTTTGCCCGTATCCAGAAACGGCCCGAGCTTCACGGTAAAGATTCCGTTGCTGTAGACACTTTTGTCTGCCTCCCAGTTGGACAGAAAATAGTTTCGTCCCAGGGGGGCGCTGCCCTTCCTTCCGTCCCGGGTTCCGATGTGCCCGCGCATCTCCAGATCGTTGTCGCGTTCCAAGCCCAGAATAAAGAGTTCGTCGAACGGCACATCGCCAAATGTCTTGCCCGCCCTGAAGCGCTGCTGTATTTCGTAATCGTCGCCCTGGGATTGCGGCAGCCAGTGCAGGCGCAACGAACCTTGCAACTTCTCGAAAGAATGAGAAGGTTCCGACCACAGCCGTCCCGCTTGCGAGGACGCACCGGCATCGAGGGTCAATCGCCGTTCCGGCAGACGCCAAAGAGTAGTTTCCACCTGCATTGTCTGCTTGAGTTGGTAGCCCTTGACCAACAGGCTGGGATTCAGCGTCGTTCCGGCAACCACGCTGCGGAAGTCGCGATGAGAAATCTCTGCGCCGGCAGACCAACGCCAGCGTCCGCTTTCCAGAGCTGAAAAGTTGGCACTCACGGCTTCCCGCCGCATATTAAAACTGCCCAGCACAGGAACCGGACCTTGAAACGAATTCCTGATGTCCCAATTCTCGCTGCGTAGATCTGTCAGCAATCCGTAGCGAAATTTCGGATTCGCCTTGAATGGACCGGAAAGTTGGCCAAGGACACGGCGCTTGTCGGCATCCCAGCGATACATGGAGACGAAGTTGATGGCCTGGTGGCGCAGGTTGTAGACCTCAGGCGTGATGCTCTGAAACGGCAGGCCCCTCAACATCAAGAATAATTTTTCGGGTCTGCTGTCACCCCAACCATCCCGCTCGCGATTGCGGAAAAGAATGTCGAATTTGCCGTCGTCGCGGGCCTGCAAATCAAATTGGTAGCGCGGGAAGATTTCCAATGCGCTGACTCGCATCTGGGTCGTCAGCAAATCAGGCAGGCGGAGGATACTGGCGGGTGCGAAAGCCATGGCGCGATCGAGCAATGCCGGGTTCACTCGCGGCGCAGGCTGGGTTTTTACCTTCACGATCTGCGGCTTGCCCGCGCGGTTCCAGTACATCAGAGCTGCTTCGATGTTTCCCTGGAGAAAATAGACGGTGCCGAGAAAATCATTGCCGTAGGAATCGCTGGGATCGAGATGAAGCGCACGGCGCAGTTGGCGAGCCGCCACGCTGTACCGTTTCTGTTTGAACGCGACGCCCGCCAGTTCCAGAGGAAAGCGCTTGTCGCCAGGCTGGAG
>Ga0163162_10002455_pt1 | contig 17496 bp, 14 predicted proteins | sample S55metaG_FD_115310 | JGI IMG/M metagenome (GOLD analysis project Ga0163162, IMG submission 115310) | Switchgrass rhizosphere microbial communities from Kellogg Biological Station, Michigan, USA - S5-5 metaG | ecosystem: Host-associated > Plants > Roots > Rhizosphere > Soil | place: USA...
CCAGTGTTACAATGATTAAATTCGCTCTGACGTCCTTAGGCCAGGTAGCTCAGTTGGTAGAGCGCAGCCCTGAAAAGGCTGGCGTCGGCGGTTCAAGTCCGTCCCTGGCCACCACTACTTTTCAAACACTTACAGCAAATTGTGTCGGCTCCCAGCTCATCAGTGGAGTCCAAATGGAGTCCAAACTCGGTTTTTGATTAGAATTGATTCTTATCGTCGGCTGGCACCACTGGCACCATACGCTGCGGCCTATTTCGCTTCCGTTTGGAGTCCGGCTTTCAAGACTTGGCTGCCTTTTCGATTTCCTTCATTTCGGCTTCCGACAGCGCGAGTTGAGCGGCTTTCATGTTTTCTTCCAGGTGAGCCACAGAGGAAGTTCCGGGGATCGGAAGGATCACAGCACTGTGGTGCAGCAGCCAGGCGATGGAAAGTTGCGCGACGGTGGCTCCGTGGCGCTTCGCGATTTCGTCCAGCTTGCCGCCGGGTTGCGCGAGCTTGCCGGCTGCCACCGGGAACCAGGGGATGAAGGCAATATTGTGCCGTTCGCAGTATTCTAGAACATCTTCATGCTGGCGGTCGCCTACGTTGTATAGATTCTGGACGCTGACGATCTCAACGACCTTGCGGGCGCGATCGATGTCTTTTGGCTTCACTTCGCTGAGGCCGATGTGGCGGATTTTGCCTTGCTGTTTCAGCTTCACGATTGGCTCGAGGGATTGTTCGACAGGGACTTTCGGATCGATGCGGTGCAGTTGCCACAGGTCGATCACGTCGGTCTTAAGCAGGCGCAGGCTTTTTTCTACTTCCTTCGCCAGGTAATCAGGGCGTCCGTCGGGACTCCAGCGGTCGGGGCCTTGGCGGGTCAATCCGCCTTTGGTTGCAATAACCAGGCCTTTCGGAAACGGTGACAATGTTTCACCGATCAGGCGCTCGCTAACGTCGGGTCCATAGCTGTCGGCCGTGTCGATGAAATTAACACCAAGTTCGACAGCTCGTTTTAAGACGCGCCGAGCTTCTTCGGGATCCTTGGGCTCGCCCCAAATTCCAGTCCCCGTCAGGCGCATGGATCCGAAACCCAGACGGTTTACTTCGAGGTCGTTGCCGATTGTGAACGTTTTGCTCATTGTGATCATGGCTGTGTTTATGATGACCGGTTTGATGCTCGGGGTGCGGAAAAGAAAGCCGCTAATGCCCGTTAGTACGCATTAGCAACGGTTAGCGTCAATGATAACTCTCATAATTACAGCACTTTACGGATATCTTATCCGGCGCTATAATCAGGCCAACCTATGCCCGCTCTTGGCTCCAAATTGGTCGTGGAGTATTGGCCCATCGAAAGGCTCAAGCCCTACGATCGCAACCCTCGCAAGAACGACAAGGCCGTCACACGGATTCGAGAAAGCATTCGCGAGTACGGATTCGCGGTGCCGGTTTTAGCCAAGTCGGATGGCGAAGTCATCGACGGGCACCTTCGGTTGAAGGGCGCTATCGCCGAGAAGATGAAGGAAGTGCCTGCGGTTCCCTGCGATGGCTGGACCGATGCCCAGGTGAAAGCTTTTCGCCTGATGGTGAACAGATCCGTAGGCTGGGCGGAATGGGATCTCGACGCTCTGGCGCTGGAACTTGGAGAGCTGAAGGCCCTCGACTTCGATCTGAGTCTCACGGGGTTCGATCCTCGGGAGATCGATGCCTTTACGCTCACCCCGAACGCGGCCGAGGATGACGTACCGCCCCTCCCTGAGGTCCCTGCTTCGCGACCAGGCGATCTATGGCTTTGCGGCCCGCACCGAGTGCTCTGCGGCGACGCGACCAGCGAGAGTGATGTGGCAAGACTGCTCGACGGCCGCAAGCCTTTTCTGATGATCACTGACCCACCGTACGGCGTTGACTACGATCCAGAATGGCGCGCGGAAGCCGGCGTCAACAAGAACCGTCGCAAGATGGGCGAGGTAACGAATGATCACCGCGCAGACTGGCGCGAGGCGTGGGAGCTATTCAATGGACCTGTTGCCTACGTCTGGCATGCTGGCCGCTACGCATCGACGGTTCAGGCGTCGCTCGAAGCCGTTGGATTTGATATCCGAAGTCAGATCATTTGGTCGAAAGACCGCTTTGCGCTCTCTCGCGGCCACTATCACTGGATGCACGAGCCCTGTTGGTACGCGGTACGCGGGTCCGCCCACTGGATGGGCGACCGCAGCCAGAACACGCTGTGGTCGATTAAATCCCGCGAGGATTCAGGCCACGGCCACAGCACGCAGAAGCCGGTCGAGTGCATGCGCCGGCCGATTCTGAACCATACCAAGCAGGGCGAACTCGTATACGATCCCTTCCTCGGCAGCGGCACCACGCTCGTAGCGGCAGAGTTAACGGAGCGGGTCTGCTTGGGACTGGAGCTCGATCCCCGATATTGCGATGTGATCATCGAGCGATGGGAGAAGCTCACGGGCAAGCAGGCAACCCTGGAGGGTGACAGTCGCAGCTTTACGGAGATTGCCCAGGAGCGTGTTTCTGCCGCAGCATAGTGGTTTTTACCGTGCCTAAAAAGGAAAAAGTAGGCGGCAGGCCGTCTTACGAACCGACCGAGGCAGATCGGAACACCGTCAAGACGATGGCGGCTTGCGGCCTCACTCACGATGCGATCGCCCGCTGCCTTGGCACAAACGGAATTGCTCCCAAGACCTTGCGCCGGCATTTTCGCCACGAACTCGACACCGCGCTAACCCAGGTCAACGCCCTGGTCGGTTCGCAGGTCATCGCTGCCGTCAAGCGTGGGGAAGCGTGGGCGTGCTGCTTCTGGTTAAAGTGCCGCGGCGGGTAGAAGGAAAAACAGGGAATCGAGCACAGTGGACCGGACGGTGAGGCGCTGCACATCAAAGTGACTGGGATCAGGCCAACCGAAGAAAATACTTAAGCTGACTTCTCTTTGCAGGCGAGACGAGAAAGCCGCCGGAACGCGAATCCGGCGGCTCGGGGACGAAGAGTTGCGGGGTTTAGGCTTTGATCGAGTAGCTGCGCTCCCCGTCCTCGCCTTTCGCGGATACTACCGTCAGCCCCATCTTCTTGGTGAGTGTTCCGCTAATGAATCCACGCACGCTGTGGGCCTGCCAGCCGGCTGACTTCATGATCTCGGCAAGCGTAGCTCCGTTCGGTCTTTTCAGCAGATCGATGATCTTCGCTGTTTTGCTTCCGTCCTTCGCCGCGCCCGCCTCTTTGGCGGCCTTGGGCGTTTTCTTGGTGGCTTTGGCCTTCTTGGCCGACTTGGCCTTGGCGGGCGCAACGTTCGCGCCACGTGCGCCAGTGCGGGCCTTTTTCGGGGTCTTCCGCTCTTCTGCCGTGGCGGTTCCGGTTTCTGGGGTCGATGTCATGATGCTTTCTCCTTTCGCGGTGATTACCGCGTGACGACATCGATCACTCTGATGCGCGGGAATTGCAAGAGAATTGTGATCAGAAACTGCGTGAGGCGAATGACAGGCGATGTGACGGCGCGGGCCGCAGAAAACGCGACGGCTTTGAGTTCCGATAATGTAAATTATCGGGACTTGTACGAGTAACGCGTTTTTGATTCTCGTCAGTGTTCGGATCGCCACACCTGGGAGGGACAGATGGACCGACGCCGATTCCTAACAACTACCGCCGCGGTTGCCGCGCTGCGAACAAACTTGGGGGCAGCGGATTCAGATCCAGTGCTGGTAAAGGCAACCCAAGCGGTCCGCGACGCTATACCTACGGCGGAAGCCGATCCAGAACGTCCGATTTTTCACTTCCATCCTCCGGCGAACTGGACCAATGATCCGAACGGCACGCTCTACTATCGTGGTTGGCATCATCTCTTCTACCAATTGAACCCCTTTGCTGCGCGGATCGGCAGCCAACACTGGGGCCACGCGCGCAGCCGCGACTTGGTGAATTGGGAGCATCTGCCAATCGCCATCTGGCCGTCTGCCGAACACCAGGAGAGAGCTATTTACTCTGGTGGTGCGGCCATCGCTGCCGACGGCCGCCCGCGGATCTTCTACACCAGCATCGGACATCCACAGCCGGAGCAGTGGCTAGCAATTCCCAAAGATGAGGATCTCTTCGTATGGGAGAAATACTCCGGTAATCCGGTCCTGGCGCAGGCCGCCCACATTTCCGGGCCTATCGCTCAATGGCGCGACCCTTTCCTGTTTCAGAAGGACGGCACGACTTACATGGTCTGCGGCGGGGCCGCGAGCGCGGGCCGAGCTCAAGTACAGCTTTACCGTGCCACTAAACCCGACCTGACGGAGTGGAAACACCTCGGGGCCATTTTCCAGGCGCTGGACCGCGACGTGCGGAATTTCGAGTGTCCCAACCTCTTTCCGCTAGGTGGGAAATGGGTCATGATCGTCTCCCCAAATCGCGTCTGCGAATACTGGATCGGCGATCTTGACATCTCCGGCATGCGATTCTCGCCCTCGGCTCATGGAGTGCTCGACGCAGGCGATGCTTACGCCAGCAACATCTCCGTGGACGACAAAGGGCGCACCTTGCTGTGGCTCTGGGGGCGTACCAACACTCCGCCAGCGAAGGGCTGGGGAAGCGTCATCACTATGCCGCGGATTTTGGCGATTGGGCCTGACGGCTACCTGCAACAGCGGCCTGCCCCGGAATTCGAAACGCTGCGCGGAGCCATGCAAGTGTTCCCAGCGACCGGCCTGGAGAGAACGTTCGTAGCCGACGGAGTCGCGACAGACTGCGCGGAGATCGAGGCGGAATTCAGCGGCAACGGCATGTTCGGGCTGGAACTGCGCCGCCGCGCCGATGGTAAGCCTGGCATCGTGGTCTCGGTCCAAGGCGGCTATGTGAATGTCGGAACCGCCCGAGCTTTCGTCGGTAACGCCGACCGGTATCGCATGCGTGTGTTCCTGGATAAGCGCTGCATCGAGGTTTTCGTCAACGACGGTGCAACGGCTGTGTACAACTGGTTCGATGCGGGACCGAAGGATCTTGGGGTTGCGGCCTTCGGTCAGGCACCTGCCGTCCCCAGCGGAGGGACCGGCGGGCCGCCGGTAAGGCTCGAGTCACTGAAGATTTGGCCGATGAATGGTGCCCGCTTTAGCCTGGAGCATTTCCATGCCTGAGCCGACGCTGAGCCATCGATATCTCTAGCTACCGACAATGAGTATTAACGGGCGGGCACATGCTAGCTGAACTGTTTTTGGGACCTTCTTGACTTTGCCGGCGTCTCCCCTAAGACGAGAGTGTGGCGAGATAGTTCAGAAGGACTAAATTTACACTCAATTGGAGTGGGCTGCGTTGCATTTGAGAACTCAGTACAACGGTCAGGACTTATACTCGAACCATAAAAGCTTAGTGGAGGAGAGCAAAGAGGTCCAATCGGACAAGGAGAGAGCGATGAAATGGATTTGCGTCATGTCAGCCGTGTTCGCGGTGGCAGCCGCCACCACCGCGCAGGCAGCCTGCCCTGTGCCGCCGGGAGCCGTCCAGATTGCTGTAGCTTCCGGGTTGCCGACTGCTCTGCGCCACGCTTTGCCGGTCGACATCGCTTTGCCGGGCGAGCCGTTTGACACGACCGACGTATACGTCAAGGGAAACAAACATCGCCGCTACATCTTCGTCTGGAATATCGGCACCCGGTGGATTGTGGCGATGGAGCAAGGCGGCATAGCACTCCGCGCGGCAATCTTTACTTATGACCTCGGCAAGGATGGCAAGGGCGCCGTCCTGATCGAAGAAAGCATTACATCCCCGGAGAGCGCGTGCGCGTCCGCGACCAAGCTAGTCGAAAAGCGAAATCAGATCGGACACGGGAAATAAAGACTAGCACTAGATTTTCAGCAAGGCGGCGCATGGAGTTCAGACTGCGGAATGGTTATACTGCGCCCTATGAGACATCTTGCGACCTGTTTGGTTCTCATATTTGGTCTGTGCGTTTTTTCGGGCTTGCCCGTCTACGCGCAAAATAAAACAGCATGCGAGTTGCTCTCCAAAGCGGACGCAGAGGCCATCCTTGGAGTGACGCTTGAGGCCCCTAAGCCCTCCGCGCCCTTTCGCTCGCTTCTGGACCCGGATTTCACTTCTGGCTCGCCAGAGCAGGGCTGCGAGTTTACCAACTTCACGTTTAACTACGCGACGCCCAATAGGCCGAAGCCACCCAAGGTAGTTAACGTCCGCCTCGAAGTCCGGTACTCGTCGAGGGCTAACGCTCACGCAGTAGACGAGGCTCGCAAGCAAGTAGACACACGCACCTACGACCATCCGACGAATCTGCCCGGCCTGGGTGATGCGGCCTTCTGGATCGGAGCGCCGAACAACGTGACGCTATTTATTTTCCTGGGGGGCACGACGCGCTTGATGATCGGCCCAAGCGAGATCGGCCTGGAGCAAGAGAAAGCGCTGGCTGGGAAGGCGCTCGCGGCGCTGGGCAAGACCACCTTCACTTACGGAGCTCAGCCGACTGGACTGAACAAGCCGGTGCTGGGCAAACAGGGTCCGAACGCAAGCGGTATCGAACAACTGAAACGCGCCCTTACCGCGAAGGCCGACACAGGAGATGTGAAAACCCAACGCGTACTCGGGCAGCTTTATCAATACGGCACTCTGACCTCCGACAGAAGCGCAGAGCCCGACTATACTGGCGCCGCCTACTGGTATCAGCAGGCATCGGATCACGGTGACGCCCAGGCGGCGTATGAACTTGCAATCCTTTATCAGAATGGACTGGGCGTGGCTGCTGACGCGTCGCAGTCATTCCAGCTTCTACAAAAAGCCGCCGAAGCCAACTATATACCGGCGATGCCGCTCCTATCCGATCTTTACGCCGACCAAAAAACACCCGTTAGCGGTAATCGCGCTACCTATTGGGCGACCAAAGCCGCCGACGCGGGCGACCCCAGGGGTTGGCTCGCTCTGGGATTTGAATACAGCACGGGAAAGCTGGGCGGCAATCCGCCCTACTGGCGCCAAAAGGCGATGGAGGCATACAACAAGGCAGCGGCCGGCGGCAATTGCACCGCCATGGTAGCTATGGCAGATATGTACGCCAAGGGGAATGGCGTTCCCGATACGACCCAGGCTCAGAGTTGGCAAGGCAAGGCTCAGTCGTGCCAGGGCGGCAATATTGCGAAGCTTCAACAGCAGGTGGCGCAATACAAGGCTAGAGCTGCCGCCGCACGCGATCCCGCACTCTACCCTGTCCTCGCCGCGCTCCCAAACATTCCGAACCCGCCGCCCCAAGCCGCCCGTAATAATTCGAGATCGCCAGCTCAGGCGCGGAATGCGGATGGCTCGGGATTTAACCAAAGCATACTCGCAGGTCTCGTCGCCGCTGCCGTGGTTGTCGCCGCGGCCGCCGTGTTAGCCCCTAACCCTCCGGCGGGAAATACAGACTGCTGCTCCGACATGACCTCTCGAGCAATCCTTGCAGCAGCAACGACGGCGAACGGCGGCATCGCAAGGAGCTACGGCCTTAACCCGTACCTTTATGGTTGGTGAGAGAGTTGGTGCGGGCGGACGGACTTGAACCCTCACGGGCCTTGCGGCCCAACGGATTTCCTTGCCTCTACGGCTTTCGCCGCCTCTGAATTCTTGCCGCACGATTTGGGATCTGGACTATCCCTTCACATGCCCGGACTTGGCGCCGGAGCCGGCGCTCAGCTTGCTTCCAGCAGAGGCTTATCCTCCCCTCCGCCCGCTCGTAGCGTACCTGCAGTGCTTTCAGACATGGCTCATTTATGCTCAGGTAGGATCGCCCGGGTCGCCGATTCCTGAAGCACAGGCTAACCAGCCTCCGGCAAAAACACTGTGCTGAACGTGAGCTAATGGGCAGACACCAACTGAAAATTGATTTCATCGACTCCTGGCGCTTCCGTCGGCTTGATCCAGACCTCGAGGTGCGCGCCGCTGGAGGATCGATAACCATGGCTCGGCAAATCGCCACCGAAAGGCTGCTCAACCTGAGTCCAATCGCGGGAGAGCGTTGCGGCAATCTCTTTAACCAGGTCAGCGTAGTAAGGACGGACGGCGTTCAGATCTCCTGGTGGCGATAGAGCGCAGGAAAGTGTGGTGGAAGCGGCTCCCTGGACCACCCAGCAGCCTCTTGCCGCGGAGGGCTTGACGCTGGAATCCCACATTCGATAGTCCGGGGAGACTTGTACGTCGCCCCGTTTATAAGCTGCAAAACCAGTTTTCGACGCCTCAATATAGGCAAGCACATCGGTCCGGACCCATTGCAGCGAATACGCTGGGGGCGGTGCAGGCGCGGGATTGCCCGGAGGCGTGACGAAGCCCCCGTGACCAATGGGGTCATCATCGTCCGCCGTCGCCGTGGGCGGCGCGGCAGGCGGAGGCGGAGCTGGCGGGTTGATTAAAGGCCGAGAGGGACGGGCACCATTTGCGTTGGCGGATCGTTGAGCTTCTTTATCTTTGGCAGCTTGATTCAAGCCCTGGAGAAAGAGATCCCAGCAGGAGACCTTTCCGCATGCGCCTGCATTCGCATCGCCCTTGCTCTGCCCGCCGCCCCCGGCCCCCGTGCTCTGGGAAGCCCCGCTGCCCGAAGCCTGCTTCCCCAGGGGAATTGCCCGATCATTTGGGCCAATGCTGACATGAAGCTCGTTATTCGACACACCGAAGACCCGGCTTGAGTTCAAAGGGCCAGTGAATTCGTATGAGGCGGGGATCAGGAACTGCGTCCCGCGGCAATCTCGCGGGGGATCGCTCCCCGCTGCTCGATAGAGAAATCCCCCGGATTCAACACAAAACTGCTGATTGGTGGGTAAATAATTCTTCGTACCGGGCGAAAGCTTGATGGATCCCAACGCGCCTGTGGAGTCGCGGAATCCAAAAGCGAGAAGAGTAATTGGGTCGTTAAGAAATACGCCTCCCGTTGCGTAGCTCTCCGATCTCCCGATGCCCTCGCATTTCCCGGGCTCAACGTTATACCACCCAGTGACCTCCCACTGGTCGCCACTGAAATAATCCGGATGCCTGTAGGCTCGCACCACGTCGAAACCGATCTTGCCGTCATTGCACACCACAATCTGAGCGTCCCAGTCATGATCTACCGGGGTTTGTGCCGGAAGGCGAGAAGAGAGCATCAACATTAACGCCGTCAACGACAAGACTAAGAGTCGGTGCATGGTTGGCTCTTTCTGGTTTTACCGGCTGTCTGCCAAGAATGGTTACCACGAATCTATCACAAGAATAGCCCTGAGGTTAGCGAGCAAAAACCGTGGTTCGATCACCCTACCAGGGCAACCGATTCGCGGCCCGCACCTGTTCTGAAATGCAGCGTGCGGATCAATATCGCCTGCCGAAGTATTCCTATTTGCCGATGGGGCCTTTATCGAAGGAATTCATGAAGGAATTCATGTCGTTGCGCTACGCCCACCTACCGGGTTCACCGCCGAATAGAAGATTCCGATAATGGCAATTATCGGGACTCGCAAACCCGGCGCTCCTGCCGAGGCCGCGCACTAGAGGCTATTTGTCCGCTATGTGCGCCCGGTCGCGTTCGTTTTCGCAAACGGTTTCCAGAATATCGCTATCCGGAATTAGAAGGTGGTTTACCGTGATAGTAAACGGTTTGGTAAAAGTCTTGGGGTCTTCGATAGTGATCTGCAGTTCCATATGGCCGAAATCGCGCCTACGGAAGCGCTCCCGAATCTTCAGAGCCTCGCTGTGGGGATGACCGAAGATGTCCAGCCAGCTCTTGTCGTTGAACCCTGCCGTTTCCGCGACGAGCGTATCGCCCTCCCATTTGGCGACTGAATATCCTTGCCAGGATGGTTGCGGGTCCACCGGCAGCGGCCGCCCATCGGTGTAGACCTGGCGGTGCGAGTTGTCGGTTTCGTACATCATTACCATCAATCCGGGCGTTTGAACGATCTTGAACGGAAACGAAATCAGCTCAGTTCCCGGGATACCTAATGGCAGACAACGGCTGCTGGGGTGGTCCCTTCCAAAGGCTTTGGCATGCATCCCAAACACGGCGGCAGCCTCGGGGCGAAGAGGGGCATCTTCCCGCTTGAAGTCCGCCAGGATGTTAAAGAAATAGGGGGAGAACTCGCGGGGATCGTCTCCGGGCACTGCGAAGGTGCTGACATCGCCAATCTTGCGCTCCAGCTCACCGGGAGCGGGAGGTTCCAACTGCCACACGCCGGAAAGATCAGGCTTGCCGTTGGACGTGCGCGGCGTGGGCGCCGACAGGTTGGGTTTGCCGTCCTTCGTGCGGGGAGTTCCTGGAGTGGGATAATTCAGCCACTGCGCACTCGCGCACATCACCGTCACGGCAAAAACAATTCCGAGCTTCAACTTTTGACAGCGCATATTTCTCCCCTTGCGACTCGCCGGAAACTGCTTTGGATTATCGCTTGTCCGGCTCACGTGTAGCAACCGGATGAGCCATTATGCGACAATGGCGACTCGCATCAGGAGGTCCGCATTTGAACCTCACTTTGGGCGATCGTCCTCGCGAAGCAATGTGGGCGAAAGTCCCTGCATAGCGTTTTCGATAACATCACCCATTCTGTAGAAAAGGTGACAGAGGATCACGGTTAGTCACACACGTTTGACATCGCCAAAACGCTCGAATGCGGCTCTGATTCCAACGCTCTCTGGTTCCCTACGTTCGCTTCCCGAGCATCTTCCGTGCGTGGGCCGGTGGTGGGACTTGTCAACGTCCCGCTGCTCCTCAAAATCTGTCCATGCTCGCATTAGCCATTGCCGAGCGCTGGAAATCTAGATACCGATAATAGCTGTTATCAGGCAGGAAAAGCCGCTACTTCGGTGGTTTGGGGACAACTCGTCCAGGTGGATAACTTCCGGATGCGCGACAACTCAGGACTTATCCAAACATCTCATGTCAAATGAATCCGTTGCAGTAGAGAGCGGGATTTCTGGCGAAAACCGCACATCGCTCCTACTTTTTCAGCGCGGCCTGCCAGTTGGTAACCACCGTCAACGGGCCTCCAGCCGAGTCTTGCTTCACCGGGACCTGGATCAGGAAGCGGCCGTCGTTGCTCACGTCGAAGGAACCCTGCGCAGCGACTTCGAATAGCTGTTTCGGGACGCCGGCTTGGAAGCTCTTGCCGCGACCCCTCACCTCGACGGCCATCAGCTTGCGATCCGCGCTGATGAAATATAACTCGCGCCCATCGCGGCTCCACACGGGGAAGGCACCACCGTTGGTCGAGATTTGCCACTTGCCTCCATGTTCGGGGAAGGTTTGCACGAAGACTTCATTGCGCCCGGTTTCATTTGAGCCATATGCCAGCCATTGGCCTTTGGGGGAAAGCCTGCCGCCATATTCATTGTATTCGGCGTTCACATAGGCAAAGGGTTTTTTGTCGCCGAATTGCGGAACTATCCAGATGTCAACGCCGGTTTTTGGCTCAATTATGTTTTCGATCAAGTAACGTCCGTCGTGCGACCAATCGGTGACGTTATTCTCCCTCGATTCTTCAACTAAGACCTCCTCCTCGCCCACACCGTTGGCCGCTTTCACATGTGGCCTATGGTTCCCCCGGCCCGAAGAGAAGGCAATACGGCTGCTGTCCGGGGACCACACCGGAAAAAGGTTATCGCTTAACCGAACGTGAAGCGTGAAGTCGTGCTTCGCGCTAGGTTGTGGAGCCAGATGTCGTGAAAGCCCAAAACTCCCAAGTGGTCGGTAGCCACGGTCGAGCCGTCCGGTGAAAGCTGGATTGAAACGCTGTCGGCCGGCATCCCTATAGTGCCTATGGATTTTCCGCTCCGATTAAACCAGGTGAGTTGTTTTGTCTCAACACCACTGATGGCTCCCGAAAAGTAGACCAGCGTGCCGTTGCGCGATGCGGCGAATTGGCTCTGAGAAGCAGCCGCCGAATAATCCACATGTTCGGCAACTGGCATGGCATCGCCTGTGATCTCCGCTTTCGCCGGATCAAAAGGCTGGGCCAGAAGCGCACCTTCACGGACGTACAACAGGTAACCTTTCTCAGAGAAACCGGGCGAGGAAGGAACCTGCGGCACATAGACTGCGTTGGTATCCTCAGTCAGAACTTCCCGCCGTGTCCGGGAACCTGGCCTGGCGTCGATGCTATCCACGTAGACGCGTGTTTTCCTGGGGTCCAAGTTGCGCGCCGTGTAGAGAAAATGCCGCCCGTCGGGCAAGAACCACGGCGTGCGATGGTTGTTTTCGCCCGCCGCGGTATCCGGAATTGTCAAAGCCACGGGGGTCCCGCCCGCCGCAGGCACCCGAAATAATCCCTGCTGCCGAGTGCCGTAGACGATCACATCGTCCTTGTTCCATGTGCCCCCGCGGCCGTACTCATCCACGTCACAGAGCGTACGGGCAGGACCGGCCGCCAGGTCAATCGTCCTCAAGTGACCCGTCACGAAGAAACCCAACGAACGGCCGTTGGGCGACCAAAAAGGGTAGCTACCGTCCGCAGTGCCAGGCAACATGCGAGCGTCTAATCCGTCCAGATGGCGCACCCAGATAGCTCGCTGCCCGCCGCTGATCAAAGGAAAAGCCACGCGGCGGCCGTCGGGCGAAATCGCGGGGAGGTTCCCTGCAGCTGCAACCAGAAAACTCGTCTTCTCAGGAGTGGGCAGCGAGAACCGCTCGGCGCGAAGTGGCTCTTCGGTGGAGTGCCGGTAGGCAAGGTAGCCCAGGGCCATTACGGCTAGGGTAAGGATCGCTGCGATCGCGGGCCAAAGCCATCCCGACCGCGCGCGTTGACCCTCTGGGAGTTCCGTTTTATCGTGGATCGCAACCCGCGCCTCGCCGATCCACTGCAGGCGATTCTTTACATCCCGATCGAGGCAGCGCCGCAACAACTGCCGAATTGCTGGTGGCGTTCGTGGTGGAAGCTGATTGAAATCAATCCCACTGTTTAATACATTGGCCAGTGTGTGCGAAACCGTTTCGCCGCCGAATAGCCGGCGGCCCGTGAGCATCTCCCACAGCACCGCGCCGTATGACCAGATATCAGCACGGCGGTCCACCGGCTTCCCGGCAGCCTGTTCGGGACTCATGTACGCAGCGGTGCCCATGATCATTCCGGCCTGCGTCGCCATGGTCAGCGTCGGCGAATTGTCCGGATCATTTGCGCTTGCCGCGAAGTCTTGTGTGATCGCGGCCAGCCCGAAGTCGAGCACCTTGACCACGCCTGTGGGCGTGATCATGATGTTCGCAGGCTTTAGATCGCGATGGATGATTCCCTTTTCGTGTGCCGCTTCGAGCGCATCGGCGATCTGTCGGGCGTAGTCGAGCGCGGTCGCCATCGGCAACGGTCCCTGGAGCGTCTTGCCCGGTACCAGTTCCATCACCAGCGCGCGGATGCCGCTGGATTCCTCGATGCCGTAAATTTGGGCGATGTTGTGGTGGTTCAAAGAAGCCAGAACCTTGGCTTCGCGTCCGAATCGCGCTAACCGCTCGGGATCTGTGGCGAGGGCCGACGGAAGAACTTTGATCGCAACTTCGCGATCGAGTTTAGTATCCTTCGCGCGATACACTTCGCCCATGCCGCCCGCGCCCAGAGGCCCTTCCACGCGATACGGCCCCAAGAGAGTCCCCGCCGCGATTCTGGTAACACTTGAATCCAGCAAACTCTGCGCGCCTTCGAAGGCGGGCCGGTCGAGCGCGCCGGTCTTCGAGGAATCCTGGGCCAGCAAGGACTCAACTTCCTGGCGCAACTCCGGATCGGCCATTGCTAGGAGCGCCGTTCGCTGACCTGGCTCGCACTCCAGGGCCGCGTGGTACAGTTCCTCGATCTGTTGCCAGCGTGAGGGAGTCATGAACCGTGGGTCCTGGGAGGTTCGACCATATTACTACGGTGTGACTGCTGCAACCACTCCGCCGCACGGGCTGATGGGAGCGCGCGCCGCCATAACGCCGTGGATTTTCTCTATATCGGTTGCAGTAAGGCGGAGTTGGGTCAATCATCGCAGCGTATTTCATCCTTTGCACGTTCCTCTCGCTCAGGTAAGCGAAAACGGGAAGCAAGAACTACAATCCACGCAATTCTTATCGTTCGCAAGGGCAGGAGCGGATTGCGCCCGAGTTACGGCGCATCCGGACAGAACCTTGCGAACTATGTTCTCGACTGCGAAGACCAGTCTCATGGCTTTGCTGTTGTCGAGGAGGGTATTCGAGAAATGTCGGATACTACTACTCAAGGGAGCCGGTTATGCAGAAGAGTACGACCAGAGTCAATCCTTCGGAAGAGACCATTAAGATTGGTCCGCTAGGGATCCGGTTCCTCCTCACGGGCGATGATTCCAGCGGCAGCGCGTCGGTGTTCGAGGTTCTCGTCCCAGCCGGGCAGAAGCTGGCGGCGCCAGCCCACAAGAACGACGCCTACGAGGAGATCCTCTACGGTATCGAGGGCGTCCTTACCTGGACGGTTGACGGCACATCTATCGAGGTTGGTCCCGGGCAGACACTGTGCATCCCTCGAGGCGCGGTGCACCGCTTCGATAACCTCGGCAGCGAGGATGTGAAACAGCTCGCCGTCATAACCCCCGCGATAATGGGTCCAGCCTACTTCCGCGAAGCCGCCGAAGTAATCGGTGCCGCCGCCGGCGGCCCGCCTGACCGCGCAAAAATGATTGACGTCTTCCGGCGTCATGGCATGACGGTGGCCTCGCCCCCGCCTGCTAAGTAGCGGACGGCTCTCGACGATAGATCCTGGATCACGGCGCATCCGGAAGCAATCTCACTGTGATGTGTAACGTCCAAACCGAAAACTGGCAGTTCCAGCTACCGATAATGATGATTATCGGGCCTCGTCCAATAACCTCCGAGTGCGCCGTCAGTCGAGCACATTGCCAAGGTGATCACAAGAGATGACTACGCCTTGGCTCCCTCGACAATGCTCGTGCCGAAGTTATCCTGCAACGGAATCACGCTGGTAACGCTGAACCCCGTTGCCGCATAGAGATCCTTCCACTGCTGCAGCGTGCGCTCCTTGCCGCGAATCCCACTCATCATCAAGAGGTCGAGAAACTTTGCTGATGTTCCGGAAATATCACCCATCGGTGGCAACACGGAATCCACGCAGATAATGCGTCCAGCACCTTCCATGCTCTGGTGGCAATTCCGCAGCAATTGAAGGCAATGCTCATCGTCCCAGTCGTGGATGATATGTTTCATGATGTATACTTCGGCCGACGGCACGGACTCGAAGATACTCTGTCCCATATACTGGAGCCGCGGCACGACGGTATCGGGGGCGGGATTCTTCTCCCTGGCCACCGGAATCAACTCTGGAAGATCGACCAGAATACCGTGTAGGCTCGGATATTTTTCCAGGAGCGCGATGACAAGATGTCCGAACCCGCCGCCGAGATCGGCGATCTTCTTCGCGTTACGAAAATCACACTTCTCTAACACGCCGCGCATCGAGTTCTGACTGTTGGCCTTCATCGCTTCGCCGAAAGTGGCCAACTCGTTCGGGTTGGCGTTCAGCCAATCCCACCAGCCCATGCCGAAGACGCGGTGGCTCTGCGGCTCGCCAGTACGAATTGTCTCTCCGAGTTCGCTGAGCATCCGCAGCCATGTGCCCCCTACCTCTTGTGCGACGATCTTTACTGAGCCCGGCGCCGATGCGGTCAGGACTTCCGACAGCGGCGTCGGTCCGAACCGGCCCTCGCCATCCTCGGTAAACAACCCGACGCTGGCTAGCGCCCGCATGACCCGTTCGAGGGCTCCCGCATTAACATCCAGCCCTGTGGCAGTCAGTTGCACAGCCGTCAGCGGGCCATTTACATCGAGCGTGTCGGGGATGTTCAGTTTGGAGATCTCGGAGATTGCCCGGGCGACCCATCCACCCATCGCCATTTGCATCACCACCGCTTGCGGCGGTAGCGCCTGCGGTACGGAACTTGAAGCACTCATATCTTCACCTCTCGGTCATAACTTCAGAATTCGGTAAGTTTACCAAAGCCACAACCTGCATGGCCGGTCTCCGCCGGCGGTCCTCGAAAGCGCATCCTCGCTTTTAGTTTTTACCAACTGTCGCGGGAGATTGCTCACGCTGGTCCCCTCGATTACTAACGACCGCAGAGTGATCACACTGTTTCCAGGTGGTTTAGCAACCGCGAATGTATCCACATGGCCGAGATGACTTACATCGAAGTCGGCAAAACCGTCGAAATGGATTCTAGCTTAGGGGAAGGTAGTTGGTGGCGAAGCTGATGTGCTATCAGTAATCAAATGGCATCCGACGAAAATTTGAGAGCAGAGATCGAGCGACTTCAAGCCGAAAATGAGGCGTTGAAGAAGCCTGCGAGAGGGCAGATGTCGCTAAAAGTGAGCGAGAAGGGTGGTCTGTCCGTATACGGGCTGGGGCGCTTTCCGGTAACGCTTTACAAGGAGCAATGGATAAGGCTCTTGGCGATGGCCGATGACATCCGCACTTTCATCCGTGAGAACGACAGCGCTCTGAAGGCGAAAGAATAGGGAATGGCGCGTGGTTCTGGATAGGTTCATCCGCACACTTCGCCGCGGGTGCGAAGCGTCAACTTCCGTTTGCCGACAATCCTGGAGCTAGCTAGCATCCACCGTAAGATGCATCGCAGGCGGTGGCTAGATTGGCGGCTGAAACTCCTGCGGGGTGCGGCGTGGAGATAGTATCTGGTCCCTGGCGGATCAGCGCATCACACTGCTCAGGCGTACAATTGGACATCGGATTTACCGGTCAGGAGTTGCTCTATGAGTACGCCAGAACCTTCAGAGGGCACGCTCAAGGCGGAAGTTCGCCGACTTCAAAAGCGGATCACCGAACTCGAGAGCGAGCGCAGCGATGGATCGCTATCCGTTAGAAAGACCAAAGATCTGCTGGAGGAGTTCGTCAAGAACGCCCCTGTGGGGCTTGCCATGTTCGATCGCAATATGCGGTACATTCGTGCCAGCGACGTGTGGCTTCGCAACACCGGTGTGGAGCATCGATCCATTCTCGGATTGTCGCATTACGACGTTTTTCCTGATCTGCCTGAGCATTGGAAGGATGCGCACCGGCGTGGGTTGGCGGGACGCACCTCGCAGGCGGAGGAAGAGTGGGTCGCCCTAGACGGTCAGGCCCACACTATCCGATGGGTGGTCCACCCCTGGGGAGACGCTGGCACCGAGACCGGCGGAATTATAATCAGCTTCGAGGATATTACCGAGCACAAGCGCGCAGAACAGAAATTCCGCGGGCTTTTGGAATCCGCTCCGGATGCCATGATCGTGATGGATCGGCATGGCAAGATCGTGCTCGTCAACGCGCAGGTGGAGAAGCTGTTCGGCTATCCGCGGGAACAACTCCTGGGACAGGCGATTGAGATGCTCGTGCCGGAGCGGTTTCGCGCCCAGCACCCGCACCACCGCACCGGTTTCGTCGCGCAGCCCCGCGTGCGCGCCATGGGCGCCGGACTGGAGCTATATGGCCACCGCCAGGACGGCACTGAGTTTCCCGTCGAGATCAGTCTCAGTCCGCTGGAAACGGAGGAGGGCACGCTCGTCTCCGCCGCCATCCGCGACATCAC
>Ga0163162_10002457_pt1 | contig 17490 bp, 15 predicted proteins | sample S55metaG_FD_115310 | JGI IMG/M metagenome (GOLD analysis project Ga0163162, IMG submission 115310) | Switchgrass rhizosphere microbial communities from Kellogg Biological Station, Michigan, USA - S5-5 metaG | ecosystem: Host-associated > Plants > Roots > Rhizosphere > Soil | place: USA...
CCGGGCATTTAATGCTTTTTATCTGATCGGGCGTTACAGTGGTTTGATTGATCCAGGCATGTTTGAGCAGTTCAACAAATTCGCCCCAGCGGCCGGGTTCGGGCATCAGCTTTTTTCGTTCGCGTACAAAATCGGGCATATCACGTTCAAGCGATGCGCCGGTCAAGCCTTTCAACTCCTCCATTTCGCCGGGGCGATAACTTGCTGCTGACACATTTCCCCCTGCAAACAGCAGCTTCTTCACCAAATCGGGATGGCGAATGGTGAGGTTAAGGGCTATCACTGCACCATCACTGAAGCCGATAAGTGTAACGCTGTCTTTAGTAATGTGCCGGATCACCGAATAAGCATCGTCCGACATGAGCTCATAAGTATAAGGTTGATGCCCTATCTCCGATTTAGTATGCCCCCGGGTAGCTATGGCTATCACCATAAAGTTTTTGCTCAACACCGGGATCAGGTTTTCATATTCCGAAATCTCGCCGTAGAGGCCGCCATGTAATAATACCAGCGGCCTGCCCATTCCATAGGTTTCGTAGTAAATACGCGTGCCGTCTTTTACTTTCAGATAATTACCTGCAGCAGGATTATTACCATAAGGGATGTTTTGGGCTGTAACTATAGCCGGTACAAAAAACAACAGTATCAATAAAACCCTCCTCATACAGCTTTAATTAAAGGTTTTTACAACAAGATTTTTGTAAGCGCCTTCCGGACAGTTGCCATGCCAGTAGCCTACTGCACCGCTTTTTAAGGATGGATCGAGTTCGGTATATACCATTGCCGGCTTTGCAGCATTATCTACATAAACTTCCATTTTACTGCCCTGCACCACCACCTTGATATGGAACCATTTATTTTGCGGAATTATAGCTTTGGCCTGGTATTTTTCGGCCTCATAATCCCACCAGTTAAATTCAGTCTTTTTTTCGGGCATGTATTGAATGGCATTAATGGTTCCTGATGATCCTGGCCTGAAATAAACAGTTTCGTAATGATGATCATCCTGAATACGAAAAGCGAGACCTACAAAACCACCCTTGGGAAGTATACAGGCTACATCCATTTCAATAATACCGTCCTTAAAATTCAACCCGGGCTTATAAGCTAAACTGGCCGATTTATAATTGAAAATTTTACGTTTGATAAGCAAAGCTTTTTTTCCATCAAAACTCCCTTGCTCATAGTCGAGCGTGTCATTTTTAGGAATGTTCCATTCATTAGGGTTTACAGTAGACAGGTCGTGCAACTTGTACTTTTGCTGTGCCTGCGCTTTTACAGTAGCGAACAGCGTTAACATTAAGATTAACTTTTTCATGATGATGATTGGTTTATAATTATTGAGTGATGACAAGATTTGCAAAATCACCGGGCAGCCCGGACGACCAAAGGCCGATGAGCCCGTTTTGCCGGTTATTTAACTTTTTTACAGTGAGTGATGGTTTATTGGAATGATCAACGTACACAACGATATCATCGGCATTGATCACGATGCGCGCATGAAACCAGGCAGTAGCCGGCGGAGACGGGTTAACTTCGTTTTCATACACTAATGGATATTCCTTTCGGAGTTTATCCCAAGGAAAATCAGGCGCAGTCATGTATTGCACCGAATGCTTACGCCTCAGCGTATCTGTAGATTGAAAATTAAAAGGCCGGAAATAAATCACATCATTGGTTGTGGTATCAACGCCATGAAAAACTATACCTAAAAAGCTCTGCTGAAAAACATCCCTCCCACGCAGGTCAACATCAACAGTGCCTGTTTTAAAATCCACATCTTTAAGCCACAAAATACCATCCGACATAAGCCCTTGTTTACTACCGTCGGTAAGTTCTGCAACGGCTTGGCGGGGGTAGGCTTTCACCAGTTTATCTTCTTTCAGCAGGCGGTTAATATCATACGTAACTTTTTTCTGCTGGCTGTAACAATATCTGCTGCCAAGCGTCATGCTTAGTATGGCAATCAATAAAACTTTGTAGTTCATGGGTTTTGATTTTAACTTTAGTCAAAATTTGCAAATTGCCATTACAATAAAGCGCAGCCATCGTTTCAAGTTAAGTTCAAGTTTGTTCAAAGCATTTAAAGGGATTTTTTAAACCACATTTGCACATCAATGGAAAAGGAAAAACAATTGCTTTTGCTATGCCGGCAACTTATTGAGCAAACGTTAAACTGGGGCAACAGCAGCATTTGGGGCAATGATGATTTTGAGCAGTTAAGCCAGCAGATCTTTGATAAAACGCGGGTACAGCTTAGCGTATCAACACTAAAAAGGATCTGGGGCAAAGTACGCTACGAAAGTTTTCCAAACGCAGCCACATTGAATGCCCTTGCCTGTTTCCTTGACTACACCAGCTGGCGCGATTTCAGGCAGCACCACCAGGTTAACGGCATAATTGAACAGCCGGTTGAAACAAGTAGCCGGCAAGTTCCGCAAGTTACCGCATCTTCAAAACCCCGTCTACGGTATGTTTGGTTTGGCAGTGCACTGTTGCTGATACTTGGTGCTTTGTTTTTCATGAGCAGCAAACGTAATAAACCCATTGATCCGGCTTCCATAAAATTCAGCAGTAAAAAGGTTTCTGACGATCTGCCAAACTCAGTTGTATTTAATTATGATGCATCGGCATTTCATTCCGACAGTGTTTTTATCCAGCAATCATGGGACCCTAACCGCCGCGAACAGGTACCCGGCGATGGCAAACAATTCACTTCAATTTACTACGACCCAGGCTACTTTATAGCGAAACTCATTGTAGATAAACATGTAAAAAAGACAACAGCGGTATTTATAAAAACCAAAGGATGGAAAGGCATCCTTGACCATCAGCCTGTGCCTGTTTATCTTTCCCCCGAAGAAATTAAAGGGCAGGGCTTTATGGGGATCACTGCCGACCTGATGCAGGAGAAACTGGGCACTCCCGTTTTTAATAATACCTGGGTAAAGTTTGCCAACATCCGCGAATTTCCGGGCATTAACGCAGATAACTTTACGCTGGATTGCACCTTACGCAACACCTCAACGCCCGGCCAATCAGCCTGCGCCAAAGCCGATCTTACTATTTTAGGAAACGGCACTGCTATCATTATCCCTATAGTAAACACAGGATGCATCTCAGACATGGGCATTTTAACCGGCGAGACGTGGGTCAGCGGCAAAGATCACGACCTTAGTGCTTTTGGTACAGATATGTCGCAATTTCAAAACCTGCGATGCAGCGTAAAAGACCATTTCCTGAGGATCTATCTCAATAACAAACAGATCTTTGAGTTTAGACAAGCCCATACCATGGGGCGCATTGTAGGCATCCGGTTTGAATTTGAGGGGCAGGGTCAGGTTAAAAACTATAAGCTGGAAACACCGGGCGGGGCTGTTTATGAGGAGAAATTTTAATTTTCGGATACTTCTAAATGAATTGTAATATAGCAACAAATGCAGTTAGATCAAAGCCTATTTGTCTTTAACTAACCTCAAAAGCGCATACCCGATACTATCCTTATCATTAACCGTAACTATTCCGGCATAGTCAGGACTTAAACAGTAGAATTTCTTATTATTATTTTTATCAGATGTTTTATCATCAATAACATAGTAACCTCTGTCAGTATTGTGAAGATAAAACCCGCTTGGGCCAAAATGAAGATAGTAGCCAGACGGTTCCCCATTGAAATGCAGTGTGTTTGTACCGTCAGTTCCTTTCCATAAAAATGGCGAAGTAAGCTTTCTCGCGCTATCGTTTTTTAAAGCCAGGTAATTTCCATTGCCATCTTTGGTTTGGGTTACGTTACTACTCAGTTTATTATAATCAGCTATTGTTGGCACCCGCCATCCCGTAGGTAATTTATAATCTTCGGTCATGTACAAACCATAATATAAGTTGGTGTTGTGTCCCTGAACAACCGCAATAGCTAACGGACTTCCAAAGCCACGGTAACTTTCGGCCATCCAAACCTGGCTACCTATTTCAATGGTTTTATATGTAGTATCGCCAACAACTACGCTTCCATAATTTACTTTAACGGGAGGTATAATTACATTCGGCGACTGGGGGCTTTTTTTTGCACAACCGAACAATCCAGCGGCTATAATAAAGGCTATCAAAAGTTTAGGCTGCATAAAGATGGCTATTAGTTAGCCAAAATAGCAAGATTTTGTAAGCATTCGAAATTAATTAGCTGAGTTATCAACCAGCTTTAGATCATAGCCATTTACCAGCAAATCACTTACACCGCCGGCAAACGGTTTGATGAAACCTTCTATCTTACTGAAAGCCTCCTGTACCTCAGCTTCATTTTGAGGGTCAAAAACGACCTCATCCAAACTGCTGATCACTTTATTGTCACCATGGTGCACATCGGCTATCAGGAATATCCCCTTAGCATCGCTTTGATTATCGGGATGATTAGGTTCTGTTTGGGCATTGATGGAAAACACCAAACCGTAATCGTCATCAGAGATATTTTTTAAAACAGTAATTTCCAGTACAAGGCAAAACGCACCATTATCACTGTAACATTGCTGTGTGTACTGGCATTTGATCAGGTCCTGAAAATCGCTTTCTGCCTTTAACCGTATCTGCTCGTATAAATCAAAAACTGCTTCAAATAAATCCATAATGAGGTATTAGAGGGGTAATCCAAAACAAACATAACTATCTCCCGACTTACTTCCAATTTTTCCGCCGCCGCAGGCGATAACTACGTATTGTTTACCATCAATTGAATAGGTTGCCGGAGTAGCATAGCCCGCTGCCGGTAGTTGGGCTTCCCAAACCACTTTACCGGTACGTTTATCAAACGCGCGGATCTTTTCATCCTTAGTTGCAGCTATAAATATCAGCCCACCTTTGGTAACCAGCGGACCACCATAGTTTTCAGTACCGGTTACCGGGATCCCTTTTTTAGTTAGATCAGCAAACTCGCCCAGCGGTACTTTCCAAAGCAACTTACCCGATGTAAGGTCGACAGCGTTGAGCGTACCCCATGGTGGTTTTATGCCCGGATAGCCATCTTTATCTAAAAAGCGGTTATATCCATTCATGACGTAAGGTATTTGGTCGACCATATTCTTCTCTGTTTCCGAATTGGAAGTTCGGTTACCAGTTGGTTCCTTAGCCACTTCCTTCGCTACCTTGCCTTCAGGAATTTTGAGCAGGAAGACCAACAGGTTCTTTTTATCTGCAGGCGAGATCTGTTTAAACGATGGCATCATGTTACGGCCGCTGGCAATGAGGCCGCTTACCTGGTCGGCAGTGTACTTCTTGCCGATATTTACCAGCGACGGATACGACGTGCCATTGCCCTTCAGTTCAGCACCGTGACAGCCAATGCAATTGGTATTATATACTACATGTCCCAATGCCTGCGGCGAATGATCATCAGCATTGGTTTTCGGAACATCGATCATTACCTGCGCCCAAGGCATTTCCGAACAGTTTATGTATAAGATCTTACTTTCCGGGTCAACGGCAGCCCCTCCCCACTCGCCCCCACCGTCAAACCCGGGGAAGATCCAGCCCCCCTCTTTGCTCGGCGGTGTAAACATAACGCGATTTTTTACCTGGTTATATTTAGCAAGCATTTCCTGGTGAACTTCAGGTGTACGGTCGGTAACTTCTTCGGGATTAAACTTTTGCCTTGCAAAAGGCTGCGGTAAAGTTGGAATAGGTTGCGTAGGCCATGGAGCTTCACCGGGCAGTGCCTTACCCGGTACAGGAGTTTCCACTATCGGGAATATGGGCTTGCCGTTAGTCCTGTCAAACATAAATATATAGCCATATTTGGTTATCTGTGTTACGGCATCTATCTTTTTACCATCTTTAACAATGGTTACCAGGTTGGGATTAGCAGGCAGATCGCGGTCCCACAAATCATGATGAACAAACTGATAATACCATTTTAGTTTACCGGTAGCCGCATCAAGCGCCAGCAATGAGTTGGCAAACAGATTCTGTCCTTTCCTGAAGCCGCCATAAAAATCGCCGCCTACCGAGCCTGTTGGAATATACACCAGGCCACGCTTCTCGTCCAAAGCCATGCCCGCCCAGTTATTGGCCCCACCAAACTTTTTGTAAGCGGCGGTATCCGCCCAGGTATTATAACCAACTTCGCCGGGATGAGGTATGGTGTGGAAGATCCAGCGCAGCTTGCCGGTACGCGTATCATAAGCACGTACATGCCCCGGAGCAGCGTCGACCGATTCAGATACCCGGTCGCCTACTATCAGTACATCTTTATAAACAACTCCCGGCGTAGTACCAGCCACAAAGGATTTGGTATCCCTATCCAGATCTTTAGTTAAGTCAAGATATCCACCATTACCAAATGACCGTATTGGAGTACCCTTTTCTGCATCAATTGCCCAGGTTTTAGCACCAGCACTATAGAAAATCCTCTTTTCACCACCCTCATCATTTTGCCAGTAAATTACTCCCCGGCTTAGCTTATAATAAGCCATCGGGTCACCATTGTTAGTGGTGTCGTCTTTTGCAGGATCAAACAGCCACTTTTGCTCGCCTGTGGCGGCATTCAAGGCAAACAGCTTCAACTTCGGACTGGTACCATATAAAATACCATCAACCATAATCGGGTTACACTGATTTTGGCTAAGATTAGCAGTGTCCCTATCGCCTGTACTGAAAGTCCACATCACTTTTAGCTTATTTACATTATCTAAAGTTATCTCCTGGTTTGATGAGTAACGCAAGCCATCCTTTGAACCTGCATAGGCCGGCCAGCCACTATAATTGTTATTTTGATCGCTGTGCTGATTTTTACAGGACGCATAAATACCTGCCACAAAACACATGGCTATAAAGTACCGGGACTTAATCATTTACAAGGCAATTTTGGTGTTAAACTGGTTTTGGATCATCTCAGCATTTATCCAGCTGTTGGGGTAATGATACGTTCTAAATGTATGAATAAAAATTATTCTACAAATATTCATTTCATTTACCTGAGCATACCACTTAACAAAAAGCGGCTGTATCATGATGATACAGCCGCTTTTTATTACTTATCAGATACTTAGCGATATATAGTTTTGGGTTGGATTGACTCTGCTAACAAAAGGGGGTTAACAGGGTTAACACAATCCAGGGTTAACATTCACCTATATAGTTAACAATCAGATAATTAAATGTATTTTATACAGAAAACATGTTAACCCCCTTTTTGTATAAATATTATCGGCTAAATTTCAATTCATAGGTATCACAACACCAAGGGCGGTCAATTTGATTTATGATACAGCCTCTTATATATTATTGATTTAATATCCCGAAAGTGATACGTCTACTTTTTCACCAAACTAACCGGTGCAACTTCCTGGCTCAACAATTTCCCAAACAGTTCCCAACGCTTTGCAGGTGCTTTGGCTGTACCTCCGTTTGATTCTATGTAGTTTTTTACCAGGTCCTGGCCATAATTGTAATTGATCACGTAGCTACGGTATTTTTTTATAAAGCTGATGGATTTTTGAGCCGTTTCATCATTCATAAGGCAATATTTCTTTAAATATGATAGCGCCTTATCCTGGCTCATGGTATTGTTGATGAGCCCCCTTGCAGCTTCATTACGGGCATAGTTTAAAGTACCTTTTATGGCGAGCGCTCTGAAATACAGATCAACACCGGCGGTATCCAAGCCAGCCAGCGGTAACAATACATTTTTGGCAAACTTTATTTTTTCATCGCCGGGGAAGGCTACCTCAATACCATAATTGGCGCTGCCTTCGGCGATGAGTGATTGCGGGCTAAACAGCGGGTATAACGAGATCTCAACCCAACCTTTATCATGGTACAGGTTTTTCTCCAGTAGCATGTTGTAAACATGATGTCCCGGGTAGCTTTCGTGGCTGCCTACATCAATGGCACGGTCAATAAAAATCTTCAGATCCGTATTGATCTGCACAGTGCTTTTATAACCTCCCTTATACCAGTTATAACCCGACCATGGTTTGTTGGTCACATATTCCAGCGTAAATGTTTCGCCGGCCGGGAGTTGGTAATGGGCAAGCGTACGTTTGCGGGCTTCGGCAATAGCGGCTTTTATAACGGGATCTAATTTATCTTTGGGGATAATGAATTTATTGGCCAGTTTTTGAAACCGGTCATTCACGTTGCCTTTGCCTGGCAAAATGCTGTCAAGCAGGGCTACCTGTGTTTTAAAAAAGTCGTCAGTATAAACGGGGGCGGCCACACCGAATAACTCGCGCGATTCCTCATCAAAAGGCCTCTCCTCTCCCGAAAAAATCCGTATCCGGCGACTAAAAGCAATGAGCTGATCTGCCATCCAGTTAGCACGGATCTTATTGGTATCTATTTTTGAGGTATTGGCGATGGTGCGCAGGTCATTCATCAGGCTGTTTGCCGATGCCAGTAAACTATCCTTCGGGAAAGTTTTAAGGGGTGCCTGTTTAGGCTTCAATGAATCGGGGCCATAGTAAGCATCTACAAAATCCCCGTCATATTGCCCTACCGTAAGGCCAAGCTTCACATATTCAGCTGCAAGGCCGTTCAGTTTTTTATTTTCGAGCTTTTGCGCCGGGTCGTGCCCGCATGAAAACAGCAATAACAAGGGAGCAAAAAACAGTAGTTTTTTCATGGCGAATGATCTTGTGCGGGTAAATGTGGCGCAAGATAATAATTCCATTTGTTATACGGGGAATGGCAGCTTCAACAGAACCGTTGGATAAAACCTGTTAAGGCTTCCTAAACGAATTAATATTATAAGTTACCCCCACTGCTACACCTGTCGACTGCAATTTGATATTGGAATATCCAACGCCGGAGATAGGCACTTTCATATATGGTTGCACGCTTATACCAAAGTTTGAGTTTATTTTATGCTCATAGGTAGCGTTGATATTGATAATGCTTAATAAGTATCCCTTACTATTAGGTACAGTATAAGTTTGCGGCCAGGCATCACTGTTAGCGCCATCAGCATAATTGTAAGTATATTTTTCACGCAACATCAGGTATGACGACAATCCTGTACCAACCGATAATTTATTGCGGAAATTACCATATACCTGGTAACCTATATTAATTGGGATATCAAGCATTTTACAATCGGCAGTTACATCGGTTGGATTATTCTTAAAGGTATAAGCTGTATGGTAATCAGCAAAGCTTGTATTATAAGGCTTTGATGAATACACAACACCGCTTGTAATAGTTAACTTTTTAGTGGCACCAAATGAAAGCAATAAACCATAGTTACTGCCAACTTTCCCCTGAAAAGAGCTTGTACCATTAACATCAGATGATGCCAGCGCCGTAATAGCCCATTGTGGCCGGTAACCAAAGGTTTGTTTAGTTATTTTTTTACCAGGTTTGGAAATAACTGAAGGAACAGGCTGTCTGGCTATCTCTGTTTTAAAATCAGGTGCTCCTAAAGAGACCGGTTGAATGCTAAAAGCTAATGCCTTACTTGCCGGTAGATCTAAAGCTGAGTTTTTATTACCCGCCGGATCAATACCTGCAATCAGCGCAGGATCACGCCGCATAATGGTATCACGGCCATTAACATCTGTTTTATTTGCACCGGTAACAGCACGGCGGGATCCGCCGGCAGATGGTGTTAATATTGTTTGCCCCGCTTTAACACGGTTGCCGGCATTACTATTGGCAGCTACGTTGTTGTTTGTTGGCGTTGTTGTTTGGATACTATCAATTTGATGTTGCTGTGTGGCCTCTCCGCTTGTTACGGGATTTGCTTTAGGCGCAGCAGGTTTAACTTTGGCCTGTTGCTGGCCAGTTGCATTATCATCTTTTACATTGGGTTTAAAAAACCACCATCCCAAAAACAGCAGCAACATAGCCGCTATCCCGCTTGCAATTGGTAACCAGTAAACAATTCCACGGCGTTTTTTGCCCTCATCAAGCATTTGCTCAAGCGCATCCCAGTGATCCTCGTTAAACGCACGATGATTCGCCGGGTCTTCCAGCCCCTTCTTAAAAATGTTATCTAAATCCTCTTCGCTTTTCATCCTCTGATACCATTATTAAAAAAAGTACTCCTTACATCTATGCCTATACCATTATAGGCCACAATTGGGTTAAAATCCATACCCCTGTTGTAATTGGTTTTATTAGCAGTTTCCTCTGCTTTTAATATCATTTGTTTTAGTTTCTGTCGTGCTTTATGCAGGTTTGATTTTGACGTACCCGGATTAATATTTAACATTTCACCTATTTCCTCATGCGAATACCCGTCGATCGCAAAAAGGTTAAATACGGTACGATAGGCTTGAGGCAACTGCTGCACCATAGCCAGCAAGTCTTCATAATTTAAATTTTTATCTGTCAGGTCTCCCTCACTCACATTTTCCGCTTTCTCCAGGTCCTCTGTATAAGCCATTTTTAAATTAGCCCGGTAATAATCAATGGAAACATTCATCATAATGCGGCCAATCCATGCCTTAAAGGGTCTTGAAGTATCAAACCTGTCAATATGGGTAAATACCTTCATGAATCCCTGGTTCATTACTTCTGCGGCCTCATCGCGATTACCTGCATAACGGAGACAAATACCCATAGAGAAGCCATAAAATGCCTTATACAGCATTTTCTGACTTTTTCTGTCCTGCTTTACGCAGCCATTGATCAGTTGATGTAACTCTTCTTCGCCCATATGGGGTTTTATAAACTCAGAATCAAACGCATAAATTTAACCTAATCTACGCACATCACGGCAACTAATATTAAAAGGTTGCCTGCTGCATAAAATAATTTTACTTTTTCTCATATCTGAGCAAAACAATAATCCATTTTCACACTTATCAAATGTATTTATACAAAATATGTACAAGTTAGTGCACCAGCAATAAATCCTTTCAAATAATTATATTTTTGATTATGAAGGCAACTGATAAATCTGTTTTAAGCGTAATGTACATATATAAACCGCTGGCTGTTTTTAAAGGCCTTTTATGAGAATCGAAATAAACCCAAACTTCCCGGTAAACAATTGCAGAATATGCGGGCGCCGTCCGGTTATTGAACAAACCAAAGGTCGCTGGACCATCCTATGCCCTAACGCGGCCTGTCAAAACGCTGTTTCTGATAAACTGGTCAACGTAACAGAATGGGATAAACAAAATCCGTAATATTTTTTACGCGTTTACTCACCTCAAGGCAACCATCCGCAATACATGCACGATATATCTTATAAGGGGCTGCAAAAGCCTTTGATAAAATATACTATTAATACTACTGCTGCATGGTACCGCTGTCTGTTGTGATCATTACTAAAAACGAAGCCGCCTTAATTGAGGATTGTATAAAAAGGGTCCGTTTAATTACCGATGATATTGTTGTGATTGATAATGACAGTACCGACGGAACCCCACTCATAGCCTCCAGTTATGGCTGCAGAGTATTTCAAAAAAACTGGGACGGTTATGGGGCAAACAAAAATAAAGGTATAGCCCAGGCCCGCCATAACTGGATCTTAAGTATTGATGCCGATGAAGTGCCGGATCTGAAGCTCATTGAATCACTTCATAATTTAAACTTCGATAAGCCCAATGTTGTTTACGACATCAAATTCAAATCATACTTTGGTAAAAAGCTGATCCGCTTTGGTAATTGGGGAAACGATCATCATCTGCGTTTATTTAACAGATCATTAGTAAAATGGGGCGAAACTGAAGTGCACGAAACTTTACTTTTACCTCCCGATGCTGAAGTTACAAGTATAGCTGGCCACATCCACCATCATTCTGTAACCGATATTGAGGACTTTAAACGTAAAGCCACTCATTATGCTCAGCTAAGCGCGGCTAAATATTATAAAGCCGGTAAAAAGGCAACATTTATCAAACTATACTTCTCACCTGCTTTTGGCTTTTTACGCAATTATATTATCAGGCTTGGCTTTTTGGATGGGGCCGAAGGATTGGCGATAGCACGTGTTATTTATAAAAACACCCGTCTCAAGTATCTTTATCTGAAACAATATAAAGATCTGCCCCAAAAACAAACTACCTATCGTAAGGAACTGATCATAGAGCAGGTTTAGCCATTTGCCAAAACCTCCTGATAAAATTGCAGCGTTTGCCTCGCTACTATATCGATATCAAAACATTGCTTTACTTTTTCATTACCCGCCAAAGCAAGTTGCTGCCTTTTTTCGGGTTCATTAAGCAGGTTAATAATTGCTGATGCTAATTGCTCAACATCATCAGGATCTACCAACAATCCGTTAATACCATCATCAATCAGTTCGGGGCCGGATGTCCGGTTTGAATTGATCACAGCTATTCCGCAGGCCATGGCCTCCAACGGTGCAAGGGCAAAAGCCTCGGCATACGAGGGGAATACCGCAACTGCCGAATGAGCTAAACAGGTATAAAGCTCATCTTTATTAACATGGCCTTTAAATGTGACAGTTCCTTTTGCATAATCATGCAAAAAGGAAGCTACCTTACCTATCACGCCTTTACCGAGTACCAGTAACCGCGCATCCGGTATCTCCTTTATAACTATATTCCAGGCCTTTGCCAGCTGAAAAACGCCTTTCTTTTGAACAAGGCTGCCTGTAAACACCACCTGTTTATCATTGTGCGCTGCATTACTTTCAATGGCAATATTTGTATCGATACCATTGTACAATACCTTAATGAATTTACTGTACGACAGATAGCTGGCACTTTTAGCAGCAGTATAGGCGCTCGCACTGCTTACGGCTGCTGCACTGGTTAAAATATGCTGTTCCATTTTCAAAACATGCGGCGCTACCTGTTTTCCAGCCTCGGCACTGAAGTAAGTAATGGAGCCATTCAATTTAACAACAACCGGAACGGATAATTCGGGGAATGGCATGTATGAACTGCAAAACCTGATGTAATCAATATAATCAGGCATTTCAATAATATCTATTTGTCCGGAGGCCACAATATGCTCAAGTTTTTCTTGATAAATAGCCAGGCTTTTTTTGATATCCTGTTGGGTTATACCGGCATCCAGCAGTACCCTGTTAACTATCCGAACGCTTAGCGACTGCCGATTTTCAAACCATCTGCCATCAATACCCCAGCGGTACCTGAAAACTTTTACGCCGTTATCTTCAAATTCATCGGCACCTCCATATCCGCGGCTATACAGCCCGGCAACTGTTACCTTATGCCCCAACTTTACCATTTGCCTGGCAATAAGCTGTACGTAGGTACCTATACCGCCATGCGGCCCGGGAGGATATTCATCGCACAGGTATAAAATATTCATTGGGCTAAGAATTGTTTACTGTTTTGAATAGTATGCCTGCTCAACTGCTTTGATATCACCGCGACTACCAGGTAAAAAGCTATCCCCAATAAAAGCCTCAACAAAAAATGAATGTTCATTGATGATGTAATAAACCAGCCGGTTAAAGCAGCCGGAAGCAATATTATAAATGGGCGTAAGCTGATATGCATTACATATTTATTTACCAATCGGTAATAAAGTACAGCCTGTAAAATATTGGTAATTAAAAACGCTACTGCCGAGCCAATACCATTAAACAGCGGAATTAATATCAAGTTAAGGGCTATGTTTGTTATGGCACAGGTTACAGTAACAGATGATACAGCCTTATACTTTTTGACGCTGAAACTTATTGACCAAAGCAGGTTAATGAAAAACTGCAAAGGGATACATAGCGACAATATCAGAAACTCAGTAGCATTAGCAGCACCGTATTTGCCACCGGTTATCATACCTACAACCGGTGTCCAAAGTATATTAAAAACAAGCGGAAGTAACATGGCCAGCAACAGTTCGGCAGTATTAAATGAATTTACCTGCTCCTGCAATTTACTGGATGGCTTCGAGGCCATCAACCTTGATAGCCGGGGTAAAATAACCGGGGCTATAATAAGCATCGGTAGCCGCGAAAGTTCGTAGGCACGGTAGGCAAAGCTATAATCGGCCAAAACGGATCTGCTTGCCATAAAACCCAGCAGCAGCCAGTCCATCCGTGAAAGGCTCATATCAAATATTACGGATACATATTGTGCAGTAGCTTCTTTGAGCAGTTTTTTATACGCCTGAAAACGAAATTTAAAACTAAAACCTGTTTTCGTGATAACGTATACAAGCAGCGCCATAAATTCGCCCCCAGCGGTACAGATCATTACCATAATGATAGAATGAACCTGCAACCGGTGAACAGCCACGAGATAAAACGCACCGCCAACCCGCAAACTATTGCTTATAATAGCGATGATACCATAGGGAGTAAATTTCTCTTTGGCATTTAAAAACTGCTTTAACGGGATAACCAGAAAAAGCAAGCCATGGGCTATAAAAAACCAGGGCAGCAGCTGGTAAATATCACCTCGGAGTACTAAACTCAATAACCACAATACGATAAGCGTTGCAATAAAAGCAGCAAGGGAATGAAACAGGAATGCCGCTGCCGCCCAGTCCGATCGTTGCGAGGCTGCTATACGCCTGATCACTACCTGCTCCAACCCAAATCCAAGTATGGCAGTAATAAATATGGATAAGGCGTTCATCCAGCTTATAGCGCCAAAGCTGTCTTTGCTCAGGTAAACAGAAATAACGTAAAAAAAGATACTGCCAAGTACCTGCAGGGCAAGTGCCTGCAAACCTGATGAAAAAAACCTGATGAACGCTTTACTCCTGAGCAACGCTGTATGTTGTTTATACCCTTATACTATTGTTTTTACCGGCCGGTTGCCTGTAGCATTTTTATATACCGGTTAAATATCTGCATATATCGGCATAATAACGAGGCAACCATTCCATTTTTTGGCACGTAACCTATTTAAACAAAACAATCACCATCGGGCCTGCAAAACCGGGGACGAACATTAATAATTACAAGAGCAATAATGACAATCAGCGTGCCGCGTTTTGACCTTAGGAAATGGAAAACCTATGCCGATTGGCGACTGCTGATCTTCCTGTTGCTGTTTATTAATGTCCGTATTCCATTTAAGATAGTAGCCCTGCTTTTCATTTATATAAGCCAGTTTAATTTCAAATTTGGCTTTAAGCTGCATAACTCCAGGCTCCCTCTGTTTTATCTGCTCGTTTTCCCGATAGCTATTGTTGCTGCGCTCGTCAATCAAAGTTTTGCTAACTTTTATTATTTACCAGTTTTTGGCTGGGCGTTAGTATGCTGGGCGCTGGCCCTGCTGGCCATTCACCAGGTTAAGCTGATGGTTGATAAAACAGATGCCGAAACCATTCATCATACGCTGATCATCTTTTTTATCATAAACGCAGTGTTTTCGGCGGGTAACCTGGTGCACATCATGTGGACAATCAAAAGCATCAACCCTTATGCCTTTATGGGGATGCACCAGCGCTATTTTATCAATACCGGCGATGACGTTATGGGTATCAGTTTTGATCTTTCCTCAACCAATGCCGTTCTCTGTGCTTTCGGCGTGTTTTACTTCATTTATAAGCATAGCCTGCCTATGATGATCCTGTGCATGAGCACACTGGTACTTACTTATAGTAACCTCATCAGCATTTTGTTCCTGCTTATCCTCGCCTTCATTTTCATTATCAAAACAACGCGTAATCAAAAAAGCATGATCGTGGTGGCATTGATGGTATATATCATCTCCATGGTCAAAATATCGCCGCAAAACGGAAAGTATCTCAACGAGGTTACCGCAAGTGCGCTGCGTGAAAACCGTGTTGAAAAAAAAGATCAGACAGCAGTGCAGGCAACAACAGCCAACCCGGACAAACAGCTTATGACCAGGGATGAGCAGAGAAGAAAATTTGCTCAAAACTACCTGGATAGCCTGAGCACCATAAAAGCCAGGCAGGAAAAATTAAGCGGCCTCGATAAAAAGATCAAAACTCTTCCGCTTACCGATGATGGTCGGTTGTACATCCCCGAACCTAATACCCATTTTGCCGAATTTTATAATATCGGCGAAATAACCCCTGACAGGCAACAATTGATTGACTGTATTGCTGCTCACTGGCCCCAGTTCCCGCTTTGCCAGGTTGAACCGTTCAGGCCTACCCTACCGGGGAAAATTACCGGTGCTATACAAACCTATAAGTATTTTACCGGTCATCCGCTGCAAAGCATAGCAGGTTTAGGCCCCGGAAATTTCTCATCCAAAATAGCTTTCAGAGCAGTTGGTGCCGGCATCAGGGGCGATTATCCTCCGAAATATATTTATATCAACCCGGCGTTTATGCATAACCACCTGGATCTGTACCTGAGTTTCTTCAGCAAAAATGCCGAGTTCCGTTCGGTCCGCAATAACCCCTACTCCACTTACGACCAGATGCTGAGCGAATATGGTATCCTCGGGCTGCTTGCCCTGCTTATATTTTACTTAGGCTTTTTTGCCCGGCATTATAAAAAGCTTAGTTACGGTTTGCCTATCCTGATGATGGTAGCGGGTCTGTTTTTCCTTGATTACTGGTTTGAGCAACTCTCTGCACTGGTATTTTTTGAACTGATGCTATTCCTCAACATAAAAGAAACTACTACATCCAACTTGAAAACAGAAACTACAGTGCCGGAGGAACTTGCATATGCATAGCCCCGAAATTACTGTTTTAATGCCTGCTTATAATGCCGGCAAATATATCCGCGAAGCCATTACATCGGTACTTGAACAAACCTTTACCGATTTTGAACTACTCATTATAAATGACGGCTCAACTGATAATACACTTGATATCATCCAGTCATTTAACGATGAACGGATAGTGGTTTTAAACCAACAGAATAGAGGCGTAGCTGCAGCACTTAATAATGGTTTGCGCCATGCCCGCGCTCCCTATATCGCCCGTTTTGATGCCGACGATGTCTGTTACCCTTACCGTTTACAGGTTCAATATGATTTTATCACTTCGCATCCATATTACAGCATCATTGGCTCGGGAGTTGATTATACCGATGTTAAGGGCGACCTGATATTTACCTGGCAGCCGGATGCCCTTAGTCATAACGAGATCAGGCAGCTGAGCTACAAGATTTGCCCTTTCATTCACTCAAGCGTGTTTTACAAACGCGATGCTGTTTTAAACGCAGGGGGCTACAACGAACTTGCCTATACTTTTGAAGACCATTTTCTGTGGGCAGGCATCCTTAAGCATGAAAAGGCTTTTAACCTTAATCAGCCGCTCATTAAAGTAAGGCTTAATGCCGAATCTATCACCATCGACGAAAAATGGCGCACAGGCAAATTCAGGCAGATCAAATACAGCACCCTGCGCAAATTGAGTATTACCGAAGCCGAAGGAAGGCAATTGTCCGAGATCGGTATTAAACAATTATCGCCGCGCATTAAAAAAGGGGCTTATCATGCCCTGCTCGGTAAAAAATACCTGTGGAATAACTATCAGCCTGAAAAAGCAAGGGAAAACCTGATCAAAACATTATCTATCAGTCCACTGCATATCAAAAATTACTTTTTACTGCTGATGTCATTCTTGCCTGAGCGTACGTTGCTCAGACTGTATCAATTGGGCAAAGGTAATTTCAGC
>Ga0163162_10002458_pt1 | contig 17489 bp, 19 predicted proteins | sample S55metaG_FD_115310 | JGI IMG/M metagenome (GOLD analysis project Ga0163162, IMG submission 115310) | Switchgrass rhizosphere microbial communities from Kellogg Biological Station, Michigan, USA - S5-5 metaG | ecosystem: Host-associated > Plants > Roots > Rhizosphere > Soil | place: USA...
CGCCAAGCGTTAAAGAAAAGCGCACCCTTACGCGAAAAGTTTCATCATTTTCTCTTACGTTTGCCTTTGATTGGTTATGCTATTCGCACTGCTGACACTGCACGTTTCGCGCGCACCTTGGCAATTCTATCCACGGCTGGCGTGCCTGTCGTTGAAGCCATGGGTATTTCGGCAAAATTAATAGGCAATATTCCGATTCGCCGCGCCGTCGAAGACGCGGTCAATCATGTAAGAGAAGGCGCATCTATCCAGTTATCATTAAAACAAACAACTTATTTTCCACCTATGAGTGTGCATATGATCGCGAGTGGTGAAGCCAGTGGGCAATTAGAAAATATGTTAGAACGCGTCGCACAAACTCAAGAAAGCGAGATCATTCGCTTAATCGACGTTAGCTTAGCTTTATTCGAGCCCGCCATCATTTTAATCATGGGCGCCATCGTATTATTTATTGTCTTAGCCGTGTTACTTCCAATCTTCGACTTAAACCAATTCGCCGGGTAGCCTGGACACATAAAACAGGGGTCAAGCCTGTCATCCCGGAAAACGCCGCTTTTTGGCGTTTGTCCGGGATCCACGCTGGTAATCTCCTTCGGCTTAGCAAGTAGCCTAGACACGCTACTTGCTAATAATTATCTGTTAAGCGCCAATTTTTCCTTTGCAGACTCAGCCAGTAATTTTTCCGTAGTATTACCATCATTATCTTTTAGCATTGGATTTGCGTTGTGTGTAACAAGTAACTGATAGGTATCAAGATCGCCTTGTAGTGCTGCTTGGTGCAGCGCGGTATATCCTTTGGTGCCAAATGCTTCGTTAATATCAAATTTTAAAATACTGTCTTTGGATGCGCACAATAATTCTGCAAACATGAGTTTCATCGGAACTTTGCTTTTGCATATGACACACAACGCTTTTGCATATTCTTCTTTTCCTAATGCGTCTATTAGGAATTTATAATTGCCTTTCGTTTTTAATTCGTGATGTTTTACATAATCAATGAATACGTTCCGTACGGCATCGCTATTGCCGCCGCGTCTGATCGCTTGCTCGGAAAGAAATTCAAAACAGTTGGGAGCCCTGTTGCGTTTGGCATAATCAAGAAGGTTTGCATACCTTAGATCGTCGAAAATTTCTTCCGGGATTTCTTGCAGCAAATCAATAAGGGGGCTTTGGTCAATAATTCTTTCTAGTTTATTCCTGTCATCTTCTGCAACTGCTTCTTGAATTCTTTCAAAATAAAAGCCAAACATAGCTGGTTTCTTGTTAGGCATTCTTACGGCATGTAGGAATAATATTCTAGGGTCGAAGCTGTTTAATACGTCTTGTAAGCGTTCTTTTTTTACTAGCACAGCTTCTAATTGTAATTGTTGATCTAATTGTGACATGCTTTGTAGTTGCATAATCACCTCCGTAGAGTTTGCAGGCAATGTAGAAGCCGCTAATATGCTAGGCAGATCGGATTTTATAAATGGCGGCTTTGGCGTATTGGTTGGTTGGAATTCTGACGGATTGCACGAGTTGTAGCTTAATATGGTCTCTAAATAGTTATTAAAATTAGCAGATTTCATTATTATTTTTTTGAATATGCTAACTTCGCTAACAATAATATGCCAATTAGTATCTAAAAATTCAGCATATCCAGAAAGATGTTCTTTGCTAATAACGCCGGAGTATTTTGATTGAGCTAACAAGCAATTTAGATAGAATAATTTTGCAAGATGTAAGAGTTGGTTTTTGCTACACCAGGCAGCTAACCCTGAGACGGCTGGAACTTTATATATCGGTATGTCCCAATGAAACGGTTTGCCAACAGAAATGCTTTCAATATACGAATTATCGCCTGAGCCTAGCGTGCTATCTGCGAGTAATAAATATCGGCGTTTATCTTGGCAACTTAATCCATTGAAGGGGAAAAGGTTAAGCTCACCTTGACCTGCTTTATGTTTATATTCAGTCTTAGCGCCTTTAGCATCAAAAATATTCACGACAGCAAATTGATTGAAGGGGTATTGATGCATGTTATGAGTTTGAAGCAAATTCGTATTAGTTAAAACTTTTAGCTCGTTAAATTTTTTTCTATAAGTAGCAAGCATAGCCGCTAGCGAATAAAAATGTTGCACATAGCCAACTGCAAAATGCCCTTTAGTATTCATAATATTTTTGAATAGCCCTTCATTGTTGAAGTCATGCGCCTTGAGTTCTTCAGGCTTCACGCACTCCATTAAATCCAACAGTGATTCATCCAGCATTAAACCTGCATCGCCGCTAAATAAATTCATTTCTACTTCTATAGCATGAGCTGGCAAATGGCTGCTGCCATTAAGTTGCAGTAAAAGGTTGGACGGCGGGTTGCCTATTTCAGTAAAAGAAAAACATTTTTCAGGTTGCCGTGGATCAAAGCTAGGGCATTCGCTTAACGATGTCCCAAAATTTAAAAATATACTGCAGTTTTTAATAAGATGATTTAGTTGCGGCGCCTTGTCTGCTATAAATTTATAGGTTCGCGCTTGTGGAAGCACGTACGCTCCTGTCACCAATTTCGTACCAACAAAAAATATAAATGGCTTTTTTATCGCTTTTTGTTCATCGAATGGTTTCTTGCTAGATAGGTCGTAGATATACACATCGTCGATAGCTACATCGCCTTTTGTCGCCTTAAGCAAAGCTGGTGAACTGTCACCGTCCAAGGAGAAAGTAAGAATAGTTTTAACAGCTACGTTTGCTGGTAAGCGGCGCTTACAAGCTTGGTGGGCGCGAATCGCATAAACGAAATCACCAATTCCATTAAGACCAAGCGCATTAATAATGACAGATTTATTTTTGTAAGTATGATTTGCTGAAGAATGATAGCCTAATTTTTTAGCTACATTCGGAAATTCACCAATTATGTTCGGTTTCGTTGTGCTTACGCCTAATTCAAGTAATAGTTTGATTGCCAATACCTGGTTACTGTTGCAGGCAGCATGCAGCGCAGTGTCGCCGCTTTTTTCACCTTTTGAATTAATATTAACTAGACTGGCAAGCACACGGATAATATCTAAGCGCCCTTGACTAGCGGCATTACGAAAAGCTATCTCTAAGGAATCGAACTGCGTTATAAATGTTTCATAAAATTTCAAGTCTTCAGTAGTTGCTAAATGAGTCGTACGCATAAAACCTCGTTAAATGGCCTTGATGAAATAAATCACCTGGCTAAAGAAAATTTTAATTTATGCGCGGATTATAGCGAAGCTAGCTTGGATCGGACACCGAAAAAGTGTGAGAAATTACTCAATCACATCAATATTCATTGCACCAAACACTTTTTCTACCGTTTCTTCAGCGGCATCGTACAAGCTGTAACCAGCGTTGCCGAACCAGCGGCGGATGGCGACTAATTCGCGACCGCGTAAGAAGATATAGAAACTTAAAAAGACGACGTCAGGATCTTGGTCTGTGGTGTATTCAAACACATAACGTTCTGCATAAGGTAAGCGTTTTTGCGCTTCCACTTTGGTAAAGTCTGCCAAGTAAACTAATGCTTCATCTGCACTGCTTGCTTGTTCGCATTTTGCTTGCACGCTGTCATAGTCCGAAACGCGTTGGCTAACAAAGCGGTTTAATTCGTCATCTTTGAACAATTCAGTAAAACCGTGCGGTAAACGTTCGTCAGTGCCAAAAACTTTATTGATAAAATCGGCAGATTTTACTTTGGCAATGCTTGGATTAATGACGCGATGGAAAAAAGGCACAGCCAAACAGGCGCGTTTAAATGATGGCAAATTAAGAAACAGTGTATTGTCGCGCAAAGTGAACGTACCCAAGCGTACTGGATGTTCAGCGTTTCGTGTAAAAGAATCTAAGGATTCGAATGGAATGTCATCACATTCATTGCGCCAAAACCAATTCCAAGTATTACCTTTGGGGTTTTTGTCACAACAGACAAGGGCATTGAGAATAGCGGCGATTTTATCAGGTTGCAGGAGCTCATAGGTTAAACGTATTGGTTGGTAAGCTTCTCCTGTTTCCACCGTTAGAAAAGGCTTTTGCAACCGTTCAAACATATCAAGCTCCTGGTGTTTACCCTTTATCTGCGCGGTGATGATTGGGTAGGCGCGGAAGGGGTTTGTTTTAATTCGTCATCCTTAACGTCTTTACTTGTTACCATGTTCGTTTGAGTTGCTTCAACAACGGCCAGCAATTCTTTGCTGAGAGTTGGTTTGCCAAGAAAATTGAGCGAACCACGGGTAAGTATACCCGCAATTTTTGTTGTAAGCTCTTTTTTCAATGCAGGGCGGTTGGTTTTATAAATTTCTTGTAATTCTTGGCTGAGACTTGCAGCGAAGCCTAATTGTTTTTCTGCCGCGCTTAATTGGCTAAAGAATCGCGGCGATGTTTTATTCTGTTTATTGTGAGTCAACGCTTGCGCGAAAACTGCAACAGTCTGTGCTTTGGTGGGTTGACTCATTGCTACAACTCCTCACTTCTATCTAATAATTTATTTATCGGTTTCCTCATTATAGATGTCTTTGGCTGGGCGTGAGTTAACGTTTTCTTAAATGCCATAAACAATCTATAATCCACCTGATTTAAGTTTTAAACGTCCTTGCTAAGTTTGTTTACAATTTAAACATGTTTTGCTACATTTTCCGATGCTATTTAGGTTTAAGATAAACCTTTTGTCAACCCTCAAATGCTCGTGGGATATTAAATATGAAAATTTGTTTCCAATCAACTGATTATAGAAGAAAAATGCAAAAAAATCGTGGTTTTACCTTGATAGAAGTGATGGTGGTCGTGGTTATCCTTGGAATCTTAGCCGCGATAGTCGTTCCTAAGATCATGAGCCGGCCTGAACAAGCCCGAATAGTGAAAGTACGGCAGGATATTTTGGCTGTCCAGAGTGCACTAGACCTTTATAAGCTGGATAATGGATTTTACCCTTCCACCGATCAAGGCCTCCAAGCCCTAGTAGCAAAGCCGACTACGCCACCCGTGCCAAGAAGTTGGAAATCGGATGGTTATTTACAAGATGTCCCATCAGATCCTTGGGGTGAGTCTTATCAATACCTCAATGACAGTGAAAAATTACGTATTTTCAGTTTTGGTCCTAAAGGTAAAGATGGCAATAGTGAAATTGGTAACTGGAATATGAATGAAACGGAAACCAAATAATGCCTAAACGCGCACGTTTGCAGACAGGTTATACACTGATTGAAATTTTAATCGTGTTATTCATTATTAGCATAGTGACTAGCGTTGCTATGTTGAGCATTGGGCGTAATGAAGATAAACAAATGCAAACGTTCGCGAATGAGTTGGCGCAAGTTATGTCTTTAGCTGAAGAACAAGCCATGCTGCAACCGGTGGTGTTAGGGCTAACGCTAAGCAAGCATGCTCTGCAATTTACGAGTTACCAATCAGAAAAAAATGCTTGGATACCTTTTCAAGATTCTGTGTTAGGCAAACAATCTATTCCGCATGCAATGCAAGTAGCGATTGAGATTGGCGGCGGGCGTACTTCGTCTTTGGATATGGCCTATAAAAAAAATCCGCAAGTCATTGTGTCAACGAATGGTGATGTGACGCCATTTACCATTTATATTGGAAAAAAAGGCGAGCGAGCTCGCTATGCCGTAATAGGTGACGCAGATGGCAACATTACTCAGCAAACATTGTCGTAAACACACTTCTTTAATTGGATTAACACTGATAGAAGTATTGATTGCGCTCGCTATTATTGCGATTGCTATGACGGCAGTTATAAAAGCAGTAACGCAAAATATTCAAGGGACGAATTATCTACAAGAGAAGACGATTAGCTTGTGGGTTGGAGAGCTTGTGTTGAATGAAGCGCGAGTTGGGATTCGTGTATTGCCAGCAAAATCAGAGCAAGAAGTACATACAATGGAAATGCTAGGTAGAAATTGGTATTGGCGTGGCGGAGTGGAAGAGACGCCTAATAAACGTATTCGGAAAATAGCGGTTGATGTTTTTAATCATGACCCAGCCAATGATGAAAATATGAATCCTTTGGTGACATTGGAGAGTTATGTTTAAGCGCTTTTCAGGGTTCACCCTGCTCGAAATTCTGGTTGCTCTTTTTGTTTTTGCAATTTTGTCGCTTATTTTGGCTTCTTCATTGCGTAGCGTGATTACAGCGCAATCAGTGACAGAAAAAAATGCCGAGCGACTGCGAGAAATGCAGCTGGCCATATTAGTTATTTCGCGCGATGTTGAGCAAGCAGTGGATAGATCAGTGAAGATAGCGGCAGGGCGAGAAGAGAAAGCATTGGTGGGGACGCCACAAGGTTTTTCATTTACGCACATGGGGATTGCAAACCCGACCGGGAATTTAAAACGCAGCACCTTGCAGCGCACGCGTTATGCTTATCACGATAATAAATTATGGCGTATGGTTTGGCCGGTGTTAGATCAAGCGCCAGAGACAATAGCGCATTCACGGCAATTATTGGCGAATGTAACCTATGCGCAATTTCAATATCTCGATAAAGAAAAACATTTTCAGTCAAATTGGCCGGTTGAAGGCGGTGATCCGCGGCTGTTGCCGCTAGCAATTAAAGTGACCTTAGTAATTTCTGGATGGGGAAAAATAACTCAGCTATATGTCTTACCAATACAAAGCAAGTAAAAAAAATCAAGAAGGTGTTGTCATTGTGCTCGCGCTATTTATTGTCGCGCTTGTTGTCGCTATGGCTTATACGATGATGGCGCGTTTAGAGCGCGATACGCGGCGCACCACATTAATTTATCGTGATGCGCAGGCGGAAAATTATGCGCAAGGGTCGTTGGCTTGGGCAATAGATAAATTGCGACTCGATTGGGAGAAAAAAATTCCGGAACAAGTAATCGATGCCATTCCTATTCATTCACCTGAAGATACCGTCAATGGTTTTCATATCAGTAGTACCATTTACGATATGCAAGCGCGCTTTAATATTAATACGGTAAATCAAGCCGATGCAGAGTTAGCCTTGCAACGCTTAATGTTATTAGTGTCGCCAACTACACAATCGCAACAAGCAAAAGAATTAGTGAAAGCAATTCTTGATTGGGTAGGCTTAGGAAATCCGCTTAATCATTATGCCGATTATTATTTACACCAACCCGAACCTTATCGCCCTGCTTATAAACCAATGACGAGCACATCAGAATTATTGTTAATTAAAGGAATGACGCCGGCGCTGTATCATAGTTTGCAACCATTTATTACCGCTTTACCAGCTGAAACAGAAATTAACGTGCAAACTGCATCGGCAGAAGTGCTGGCTTGTTTGAGTCCTACCTTGACGCTTTCTACCGCGCGTTCCATTGTTGAAGCGCGCAAACAAAAGCCATTTCTTACTTTGCAGCAATTTTTAAGTTTGGATGCAGTGAAGGGTCATGCTATCAAGGATAGTTTATTGGTCGTGACTAGCCATTATTTTTTAGTTGAAACCATTGTAACGATAGAGAAGCAACGCTTAGTGATTTATACTCTTCTGGAGCGCATACCTAAAGATAATAAGGCTGTAATCAATATACGATGGCAAAGTAAAGGTATTTGGTGATGCAAGAAAAACTCATTATATATATTCACGCCCATACATCGGTAGATCCAAGTTGGGCGATTGTTGGCGTGGATGGTAAGGTGCGGCAATCTGCTTATCGAGATAGCGCAGATGGTTTAGGGCAATTAGCGCTGGATAAAGATGTGATTGTGTTAGTGCCAGCGGAAGATGTGTTACTCACCTCGTGTCGTTTACCGAAAATGCAACGCTCGCGTTTGCAACAAGCTTTGCCTTTTGCTTTAGAAGAGCAATTAATCGGTGAAATCGATTCCTTGCATTTCGCAATAGGCGATTACCAACCAGATACACCGTTTGGTGTTGCGATTGTTGCGCATGAAAAAATGCAGCAATGGTTAGCTCTACTGCAAACATGGGAGGTGAAAGCTAATGCCATGTTGCCAATCACCATGGCAATACCGTATGCCGAAGATGTTTGGCATGCAATTGTTCAAGACATGGTGGTATTGCGCACCGATTCGTTGCAAGGGTTTTGCTGCGATAACAATAATTTTTTAGTTTTTTTAAATTTAGCGTTAGCGCAAGCGGCAAACAGTCCGCGTCACATTCTTATTAAAAATTATTCATCACAACCTGTGCTTGAAAATACAGAAATGAAAGTAACTATCCAAGAAGATTTGTTGCCTGCCGAGACATTTATTGTCGATGCCGCACAAACTGCGTTAACTACGCCTTATATTAATTTGCTGCAAGGTAATTACACCGCCAAGAAAGCCAAGCTGCCGCAATTGGACAACGCGGGAAAAATAGTCCTGAGATTGGCGAAAGTCGTCTTATTGTTATTGTTCTTGTATCCATTTGCATCCTTGCTTATTTTAAGTAATCGCGTTAATTCCATTGATGAAAAAATTAAAACTATTTACCAATCAAATTTCCCGCAAGCGCATAATGTCGTTGCGCCTAAAGTGCGTATGCAAGAAAAACTAAATAAATTATCAGCGCAATTAGCTGAAAATCGTTTTCTCTTGTTGTTGGGCGTGATTGGTAAGGGTATGTCAGAAACACCAAGCATTAAATTAAAGCGTCTCGATTTTCAAAACAATCAAGTTACCTTAATGTTAATGGCGGCGTCCTCGGAAGATTTTTCTACTTTTACAGATTTTTTGACGAGTAAAGGCTTAAAAGTCAAACAGCAAAACGCGACGCTTTCAGGCGAGCGCGTTACGGCAGCATTACAAGTGGAGTAACTAGTGTGATGAAAGAATGGCAGGTAAAACTTAAAGAATGGTGGCAAAAGCTTTCATTACGCGAACAGCAAACAGTAGCTTTCGGTAGCGTGGTAGTTGGCGCGTTTATGTTTTATATGCTTATCTGGGGGCCTTATCTAGAACGTATTGATTTGTTGCGTAAGCAAATTCAATCAGAACAAAAAACCTTAGCTTGGATGCAAGCGGCTGATAGTGAAATTAAGAAAATTGAAGAGCAAACCAAAAATAAAAATGCTGCAACTACACCGGTTGCTATGCTTAGTTATTTGCAAAAACAAATCGAACAAGCAAAACTCAATTCAGCGTTGACGGGATTAAAGCAAGTTAACAACGATGCTATTGAGTTGCACTTTCAAAAAGTCGAGTTTGATGGTTTCATGCGTTTGCTGATGTTGGTATTAAGTACCCAAAACGTTACCGTGACGCAATTAGCAGTGCTGGCAGATAACACGCCTGGTATCGTGAATGCGGATTTAATGTTAAAGATTTAGCATTGGTTCATGGGTTCATGATGCCGACGGATAAGGTTTGCGCTGCGGTGATCGATCTTGTCTTTTGGCATCAATAGATTGCAAGGCTTGCATAGCTGGTTCGTAGTGTTGATTAGCAGAACGTTGAATCCAGAAGAATCCAACCTCGGTATCTTGTGACACACCGTAGCCATAGTAATACATAAACCCAACGGCATATTGCGCTTCTTCGTTACCATTTACGGCAATCGGCAGTAATTCATGCATCGCACTTTTGTAAAAACCTTCTTCAAAAAGCCGTTTGCCTTCTGCCAAGTAAGATTGATTCGCTATACCCAAAGACTTTTGATTGTCATGATTGTCGGTAGCCGCTTGATGATGCGTCGTTGCGCATGCCATAAGCGTCATGGCTAGCAAGCTAATTACTAATTGTTTCAGCATTAGAAGCTCTCCTTGGTTGATTCGGGTTTGACTTCCCTGGGTTTAAATTCTAATGTTTCGCGCGGCAGAGGTAATTTTTCCAAATGCCCACCATTTTCAAGAATGACAGCATCAAAACTAATATCATGCACTTTTACGCCATAGGGTAGGCTATCGCCCACTTGAAAAATTTTACTGGGTTGGCCTGAGATAGAAATATACGCTTTTGAAGCAGAACCAACGGTTTCATTTTCTACTTTGACAATACCCGTGACACGCAATTCCAAATCGCTAATTGGTACGTCGCCATTTTTAGAATAAGTATTACCAAATAAATGATTATCCGGAATGGCTGCAATCATTAAAGCAGTTTCATCCGTGGTATTTAAAATAGGAGCTGCTGCTAACGATTGATGCGCAATGCGCCAGTCGCCATGCCATCGCCATAGCGAATAGCAAACAAGGAAAATAGCGCTTAGGCTAAGGGCAAGACCTACGCCTAGAACCGTCCTTTGTGGGAGACGTACATTTAATAACATATTCATAGTTGGCGGCTACGTTTACAGACGATACGGCCTATTATAACCTAAACGCCTAGAATTGCTCAGCAGAGATAAGGACTAAAACCATGAGCTACATTGATAGAAATCTATTGCCTGGCGAGCAAATTAAGTTCAGAACCAAAAAACACCCAATTATATTTGCCTCCGCCTTGGCACTGACCATTTTTGCGGTTTATGCCGCTCCATACATGACCAATAATCCAATATTGCATCATCTGGCATGGGCACCCTGGTTGGTGGCGCTACTTATATGGGCTCATAAAGGTTCAGAATTTCTTACCTCTGAATTTGCCGTAACAAATAAGCGTGTTATGATGCGCGAAGGTTTTTTTTACCGCCACACCAATGAAGTTCGCTTGACTGCTATTTCACAAGTAAATGTAGAGCAAAGCATATTGGGGCAAATAATGAACTACGGTGTGGTTTCCATCAATGCTTTTGGTGCGTTTGATGCTTATGCATTAATTGCACGGCCTTTTCAGTTTCAACAATATGTGAACGCAGAGGTAGATAAAGCTGTTAAAGGTTGAGCTATGCCATCACTTAAAAACAACCGTTTTTTAAAAGCCATTTGGGGTGAACCCATTGATGCGACACCGGTGTGGGTTATGCGCCAAGCCGGACGTTACTTACCTGAATATCGCGCGAGCCGGGCAAAAGCTGGAAGTTTTATGGCGCTATGTAAAACGCCAGAGCTTGCTTGTGAAGTTACCTTACAGCCTTTGCGTCGTTTCAATTTAGATGCATCTATTATTTTTTCCGATATTCTCACTATCCCTGATGCCATGGGTTTAGGTCTTGAATTTATCGAAGGCAAAGGCCCTTTTTTTACTAATCCATTACGCAGCAAAGAAGACATAAAGCGTCTTCGCGTGCCTGACTTGGATTCATTAAAGTATGTCTATGATGCAATACGTTTGGTCAGACATGAATTGAATGGCAGTGTGCCCTTGATTGGTTTTTGCGGTAGTCCTTGGACGCTGGCAGCTTATATGGTTGAAGGTCAATCGCAGCCAGGCTTTCCTAAGCTGGAACGTTTACGCGAAGAGGATCCAGCTTTATTGCATAACTTGTTGGATATATTGGCGCAATCAGTTTGCGCCCATTTGAATGCGCAAATCGAAGCCGGCGCACAAGCTGTCATGTTGTTTGATACGTGGGGCGGCATGCTAGATACAAAAAATTATGAAACATTTTCATTTGCTTATGTGCAGAAAATCATTGCCGGCCTGAAACGCAATTATAATGATAATAAGATACCTGTCATTTTATTCACCAAAGGCGGCAGTCGCTGGTTAGAACTCATGGCGGGTTCCGGTTGCGATATGTTGGGATTGGATTGGGAAATATCCTTAGAAGAGGCGAGAGCGCGTGTAGGCAAGCAAGTTGCTTTGCAAGGGAATATGAATCCGGCTTGTTTGTTGGAAGCTCCAGCGGCTATTCGCACGGAAGTGCAGCGAGTGATGGCTTCTTTTGGTAAAGGTTCGGGTCATGTTTTTAATTTAGGCCATGGTATTACACCGGATGTACCACCAGAAAATGTTGCTGTATTGGTGGAAGCAGTGCACGAGTTTAGCAAGCCATATCATGGCGAATAAAATGTGAGTGAAAAATATGGATATGCGTAAAGCAAGCTTACTAATTTATTTTTCTATATTGATAAGCGTTTTCTTATCTATCAATTTTGCCTATGCCGCAAAACCCCTGCCTGCTGACCAAGCATTCAAACTATCGGTAGAAGTTAAAAGCGCTAATGAAATTGTCACCCATTGGCGCATTGCGCCTAGCTACTTACTTTACAAAGATAAGTTTAAATTTTCAGTGACACCAGCTGATGCTGTCAGCGCATCTCTCCCTGCAGGTATTTTTAAAAAAACCATTAAGCATGGACTAGAAGAGATGTATGTGGGAAGTTTGGATATTCCCGTGTCATTTAAAGCGAATGCACAATCTCTGCAGTTAAAAATCTCTTATCAAGGTTGTTCAGAAAACGGATTTTGTTATCCGCCAATGCAGCAAGTTATGACGGTTAACCTAGAAACGCACGCATTTAAAAATTTACTCACCAATCAAAACAATGTTCAGTTGTTATTAACAATGAGCAATACCGGCCTCATTTTGTTAGTGTTTATGGGCATTGGAATGTTGTTAGCTTTTACGCCTTGTATTTTACCGGTGATTCCTATTTTAGCTGGGGTCATTATCGATACGCGTCACCCTGTCTCAACTAAAAGAGCGTTTTGGCTTTCTTTTGCTTATGTCATCGGTATGGCGCTCGCTTATGCCGTAGCAGGTTTATTAGCGGCGTGGATGGGTCAATCATTGCAGGTATGGCTGCAAAATCCTTGGGTAATTGGCACAGTTTGTTTGTTATTCGTCTTATTAGCATTTTCATTATTTGGCATGTTTTATTTGCACCTGCCTAGAAAAATACAAAATTTCATCGCGCGTATTAGTCACAGGCAACAAGGCGGGACGTATCTCGGCGCTTTTTCCATGGGTGTTTTATCCACCCTCATTGTTTCACCATGTGTTACCGCGCCATTAATTGGCGTTTTGCTTTATATCGCTGAAAGTGGCAACCAACTATTCGGAGCAAGTGCATTATTTGCGATGGGAATAGGCATGGGGATACCGTTACTATTATTTGGAATCTCCGCTGGCAAGTGGTTACCAAAAAGTGGTCCCTGGATGGAAGCAATTAAAAAAAGTTTTGGCTTTGTCATGTTGGCGATGGCGATTTGGTTATTATCCCGTGTTGTTTCGCAAACAACGGTGACTCTATTGTGGGGTTTATTATTATTGGCGCTCGCTTTCTTTCTGGCACTCTATCTTCCGCTGATTTTTAAACGCAATGTATTTATACGTGGGCTAGGTGGATTGTCAGGATTAATGGGCTTGTTTCTTATGCTAAGCTCGTTTTTACAACAACCTTCAGCTTCTTTGCTATTATCGTCAGAAGTGTTAGTAGATAGCATTACGGCCGTTAATCAACGCATTGCCGCTGCCAATGCGACACATAGGCCGGTCATGTTAGATTTTTACGCGGATTGGTGTGAGTCTTGCGTTGCCATGGATAAATTATTTAAGCAGCCTAATATCAAAAAAGCATTAGAAGGATTTGTCGTATTACGAGTTGATCTTTCTAGTAATAAACCAGAAGATGCAGCGTTATTAAAATATTTTAATGTAATCGCTCCACCAGCCGTTTTGTTTTTTAGTGATCAAGGTAAAGAAGTAAATACACGTCGTATTGTGGGCGAAATTAGTGCTGATGAGCTTTTATCAAGAATCACTTTATTTTACGCAGCAGGTTGCGATAAGAAGGCACAGTGCTAACAAGCGGAGGATTTTTGTATGCTGCTAGATTTACCGCAACTAAACACGGCGCTAACATCGCCATTGGAAAATCTTGAGCGGCATTTTCTTGCCAACTGCGAGCAAATTAAAACTTGGTTTCAAGCAGAGTGGCAGTTAACAACGCCTCCGGTTTATGGCTCTGTTGATTTACGTAATGCGGGATTTAAACTGGCCCCCATTGACATGAATTTGTTTCCCGCCGGTTTTAATAATATCAATCCCAATTTCTTGCCGCTTTCCGTGCAATCAGCAAAAAAAGCCTTGCAACGAATTTCGCCAACTGCAAAGCGCATATTAGTCATTCCAGAAAGTCATACGCGCAATTTAATGTATTGGGAAAATGTTTATACCTTGCAAACCATTTTAGAAAGCGCTGGCTTTGAAGTGCGCTTTGGCGTGCTAAGCGATGAAATTACGACCCAACAAACATTGGCTTTACCATCCGGTAATAAAGTAACAATAGCGCCCTTGCAACGTAAAAACGACAAACTGTGTCTGGAAGACTTTCAACCGGATTTAGCTTTATTAAATAATGATCTTTCAGCAGGTATTCCAGAGATATTGCAAAACTTACAAACGCCATTAACACCACCTGCCGAATTAGGTTGGAGTCAGCGTTTAAAATCATTACATTTTCACTATTACGCCAAAGTCGTGGATGAATTTGCCGCGCTAATTAACATCGATCCTTGGCTAATCGCGCCCTTATTTAAAAAATGCGGCCACATTGATTTTATGCAACAAGATGGAATGGAATGTGTCATTGAAAATGCTGAAGTATTATTTGAAGAAATAAAGAAAAAATATGCCGAATATCAAATCCCCTACCAGCCTTTCTTAATTATTAAAGCCGATGCTGGTACGTACGGGATGGCAGTGATGACGGTGCGCAATGTTGATGAATTAAAATCCTTGAATCGTAAACAGCGTACGCGCATGGCTACTATCAAAGGCGGTCAACCGGTGCGCCAAGTGATTATTCAAGAAGGTGTTTATACTTTTGAAACATATGGTGTAGATCAGGCAGTCGCTGAACCTGTTGTGTATTCGTGGGGTGATTGTGTCGTTGGCGGTTTTTATCGCGTGCATCAAGATCGCGGCACCGATGAAAATTTAAATGCGCCTGGCATGCGCTTTGAACCTTTGCCATTTTCACAAAGTTGTAATGAAACCTGCGATGGCCGTTTTTATCTGTATGGCGTTGTTGCGCAACTAAGTATGCTAGCTGCGGCACGTGAAATTCATGATCAGGAGAAAACATGAAAATGCGACTTGGCGTGGTGATGGATCCGATAGCCTCCATTAATTATCAAAAAGACACCACACTTGCCATGTTATGGGAAGCGCAAAAACGTGGCTGGGAAATTTTTTATTTTGAACAAGCTGATTTATTTTTACGAGATGGCGTGCCGTATGGCGATGCGCGCAAATTGGTAGTGGCCCATAATCCCAAGGCGTGGTTTGAATTACAAGACAGCACTTGCTTACCGCTAGCCGAATTAGATGTCATTCTCATGCGCAAAGACCCGCCTTTTAATGAAGATTACATTTATACCACTTATATATTGGAATATGCGGAACGCTTAGGCGTGTTGGTAAGCAATAAACCGCAATCATTGCGCGATTGTAATGAAAAATTATTCGTGAGTTCTTTTCCAGATTTAGCGCCCCCAACTTTAGTGACGCAATCAATAGCAAAGCTGCATGCGTTTAAAGACGAACATAAAGATATTATTTGCAAACCATTAGGCGGCATGGGTGGAAAGTCTATTTTTCGCTTGCCTAAAGATGAAGTGAACGCACAAGTAATATTTGAAACGCTAACGCGTAACGGCACGCTGTTCATGATGGCGCAAACGTTTATTCCAGAAATTAAAAATGGCGATAAACGCATTTTGTTAATTAATGGCGAGCCGTTTCCGCATGCGCTTGCTAGAGTTCCGCAAGGAAAAGATTGGCGCGGAAATTTGGCGGCAGGAGCAAAAGGTGTAGCCCAGCCTTTATCTGAACGGGATCGTTTTATTTGCGATCAAGTTGGACCGGCTCTTGTTGAGCGCGGCTTAGATTTTGTTGGTATAGATGTGATTGGTGATTATTTAACTGAAATTAATGTCACGAGTCCAACGTGTGTGCGCGAGTTAGATAAAGCAACCGATAAAAATATTTCTGCCATCTTGATGGACGTCATTGAAAAAAAACGCAGTAAGCAATAAGCTTGCACCGCAATCCTATTTAATACGTTTAAGGAAAAAATATGTCACATGCGAGAATAAAAGAAGCATTACAAGTAAATGCTGGAGAGCCGAATCCTGTTCCAGAAACCCAAGCTACAGAAAGTAAAACTGAACCTTCTACAAGGCCACAAGTTACTGTAACGCCCTCTGTCACTAGAATGGGAAATTTTCCTTTACGTCAATACGAACCGGTAAAAGAAAATTCTGAAAAACATGGCACGTTAGATAATGGCGGCTTTGCGTTTTATCCAGACATGATATAACTGGACAGTGAAAATGGTAATTCATCCGCATTTGCGTTATTGGCTAGCGGCGCTTTTTATTCCAGAAGCTGGACCGCGCACCGTATTAAAGTGGTTAGCGCATTTTGCGGATATCGAAAAATTATTTACCGCTTCAATCCTTGAGTTACAAGCTGCTGGCGTTGCGAGTCGTTATCACGATGCTATTTTTCATCCCTGCTGGTCATTAATAGATAGAGAGCTAGCGCTAGCTGCAGAACAGCAAGTTACTATCTTGTGTTTGGCGGATGAACGTTACCCTAAATTGTTAAAAGAAATTTCTGATCCGCCTTTAGTGCTTTATGTGCGTGGTAATCAATCCGCATTATGGCAACAACAACTTGCTATGGTTGGTTCAAGAAACGCAACACCGGCTGGTATTGCTAACGCTGAAAATTTTGCCCTAGCGCTTGCCAAAGCAGGTTTAGCGATTACTAGCGGACTTGCGTTAGGAGTTGATGCAGCCTGCCATCGTGGAGCGTTAACAGCAGGTGGCATCACGATAGCTGTGATGGGAACGGGATTAAATCATATTTATCCCGCGTCAAATCGCAAATTAGCGGAAGCGATCATCACAGAAGCTGGCGCCATTATTTCAGAATTTCCATTTGATACTGGCCCCAAAGCGCAAAACTTTCCGCGTCGCAATCGTATTATCGGTGGTTTAAGCCAAGGCGTCTTAGTGGTGGAAGCGGCATTGAAAAGTGGTTCATTAATTACAGCAAGACATGCGTTGGAACAAGGGCGCGATGTGTTTGCCATTCCTGGTTCGATTCATAATCCGGTGGCGCGCGGCTGTCATTATTTAATTCAGCAAGGCGCAAAACTGGTGACCTCAGCGCAAGATATATTAGAAGAGTTACAAATGTTGCCAACGGTAGCAGCCGAGCCAAAAAAATCACCAAATGGTGAGCCACCTCAAAATCACCCACATAGCCTTTTAAAGCAGATTGACTACGAAATGACCGCTACAGATACGATAATATTGCGCAGCGGATTGACTGCGGGAGAAGTTTCCTCCATTCTTTTAGCTTTAGAACTGCAAGGGCACATCCAAGCCGTCATTGGTGGTTATGTGCGAACAGTGAAAACAGGTAAGGGGCAGGTCATCACGCATGTTTGAAATACTCATGTATCTCTTTGAAAATTATATGGATGGTAGTGTTGCGCTGAATGCGGATCAAGACACTATTATGACCGAACTTGAGCAAGTTGGCTTTAGTCGTGGTGAAATTGGTCGAGCCCTAGATTGGCTGGATGGGTTAAATCGTGCACAAGAATCTGTGCAAACCGGTCCATCTTCTACCCAACATGCTATCCGTCACTACGCTGAAGAAGAATGTGCGCGCATTAGCCTAGAAGGCCGCGGCTTTCTACTTTATCTA
>Ga0163162_10002459_pt1 | contig 17489 bp, 12 predicted proteins | sample S55metaG_FD_115310 | JGI IMG/M metagenome (GOLD analysis project Ga0163162, IMG submission 115310) | Switchgrass rhizosphere microbial communities from Kellogg Biological Station, Michigan, USA - S5-5 metaG | ecosystem: Host-associated > Plants > Roots > Rhizosphere > Soil | place: USA...
GTCGCCTGTCTACACCTTCGCTCCCTGTGCCTTTTCCCAATCCTTCAAGAACTTCTGGAGGCCAATGTCCGTGAGTGGATGGTTGAAGCAAGCGTCAATGACGTCGCGCTTGATACGAAACGGCATGGAGACGGGCCCGCTGCTGCGCCCGAGCTGAGCATTCATCGCCGTCACCACCGCCTTGCCAAAGCTTTGCATCAGCGATGGGTAGAAGCCGATCAGCGACAACATGTGGTAGGCGTCGATCTGGTCCTCGAATTCGAAACCGAGCGCCGCCATCGGCGCGATCGCCATCTGCCGTGCCGCGACGCGGTCGCCGCCGAGCAAGGGACCGACATTGACCGGCAGGCCGAGATGGAGGAGCGGACTGTTGGGCGCGCGGTAGAAACGCTGGACATTGTGGAGCCCCGCGAAGACGAACTTGATCGCCCGCTGGGTATCTTCCATCATCGCCTTCATCTGTTCGATGATTGGGAAATTGGCCTTCATTTCGCCGGCGAGGAAAGCATCGGTTTCATCGAGCATAATCAGGAGATAGCGCCCGGCCTTCTGGCGAACCCAGGCTTTCAGCTGCTCCTGTATGCTCGCGGCCTTGGGAAGAACCATGCCCCGCGCCTGGACCCGGCGCTGGATTTCCTTCCACACGTCGTCGGCGCCCTCGGTGTCGCCCACCGGCTTGATGTAGCAATAGAGCGCGACGCGATCGTCATTGCCGTTTTCACGGAGCTCGATCTGCTTGAGAAGCGCCGTCTTGCCGAGCTGACGACCGCCGTAAACGAAGCATGGGCCGCGCGAATCGACGAGCGCGCGCATCTCCGTGTCGCGTCCGAAGAAATTCTCGATCGCCGTATCGGAGCTGGTGTCGGAATAGGTGTGCGAGCTGCCATAGGGAATGGCGAGTTCGAAGAACTGCCGGGTGCCCGCGTCGCGGGTCGTCGCGAGAGCTGCGATCGTCATCGTGTCGGCAACTGCGATCGAGCGGGTACTCCGCCGCGCCTTGCGCTGAAGATCGCGGCGCTGCCGCGCATCGAGGGGATCGGTGAAAAGGATGATCGCCAGCTCGGGGAGCTGGTCGAACGAGGCGATGCAGGCATCGATCTCGCCGGGGGAAACGACGATCAGCGGATAATTAGCGTCGCGCTCATTGCCGTTTACCCGCTCGCTACCGAAGGTGGCGACGGGACATATTTCGCGGTCGCGCAGCGGCAAGGTCGCCATCGAGAACTGGAACCAGCTCTTGTCGCGCTTGGGGTCCTTTGCACGTACTCCGTTGAACCCCAGCGCCGCAAGGACCTCGGCCGCGGCGCTGCCGACCTTCACGAGCGGATCGCCGCGTTTGTCGCGCCGAAGACCCGGGGATGTGGTTCGGCGGAGCATGTTCCATGCCTCGAGCAGCCTCGTCGACCGCTCGCGATCGAGGGGTTTCAGCGCGGTAAAATCGAACAGCTCGAGCGTGTCGCCTTCGCGCGCCGCCTTGGGGAGGTTGCCGATCGGAACCGATGGTTTGTCGCCTGCGGCCTTCAGAAGTCCGGCGAAGCGGCGGAGCATTGAGAGCGGCGCGCCTTCCGCCGCGTGAGCGATGCCGTGTTTCTCGATTTGGTCGACCTCTTCGGCGAGCGTGCCGAGATCGCCCCGCTCAAGCTGCGCCCGGCAATCTTCCAGGGGACCATACAACGTCTCGAGAGCAAGGATTTGGGCTTCGAGACTGGCGCGCTGGGGCGCGCGGATATACTCCAGACTGCGGGCGATTCGGTCGAGCTCCGCATGGGCGGCGGGAAAGTCCGCGATCGCCCCCGGCTCGCCGATGTCGAGCGGCAGTTCGCCAATCGCGAGCTGCTCGAAACTCGTCATCGCGCCTTCTAGCTCGTCGAGCGCGCTGCTGCTGCTCGTCGTGGCGATCTGCAGGTCGTCGAGACGCTGGCGAAGCCGGCGTTTGCGCTCCGCCAGTTCCTCTCGCGACCGGACCACGCTCGCGGCGACCCGTGCGACATCCGCCTCGTCATTTCGCGGGTCGAGGCCGGGGAGAAGCCGCTTCGCGCTGCTCGCGGCCCCGAGCCGGAGCGCTTCGTCGAAGGCGGAAGCGATCGTCGGCAGCGCAGGAGAGAAAGCGATCTCGGCCGCACGCGCCAGATCCTCGACGTCGTTTCCAAGCACCCGGAATGGCCGCCGCGCATTGAGCGGAAAATGGGCAAGCAGCGCGATCTCGCTGTCGAGCGCTACGTCAGGGTAGAGGGGAGCGTAGGCGGTGCCGCGCAGCTGCGCGTCGAGGTCGGTCAGCACCGCGTCGAAGGTCGCAATCGCAGCATCGAGCAAAGGCGTGCTGCGATCCAGTCCCGCCAATATCTCGCGCGACTGGGCGATGGCGCCGACGAGCGCTGTCCGGTGGCTGTGATGTGGATCGTCGTTACGGCCGATTTCCTCATTGACCGCGATCCACTCACGCAAAAGCTCGGTGGCGCTGCCGATGAGGCCGCGGATCTGCTTGCGCGCGACGCCTTCGATCGCATCGCGGCGTATCCCTTTGGCGAGTAGGCTTTGCGCGCCGTCGATGATCGCATCCTCATTCTCGAGGAGCGCGAGCTGCGAGCGAACGGCGGAAAAGGCATCGCCCCTCCCCGCGAGCGCGAGTTGAAAGGCGCATCCAATGGTCCCTGCCGGACTTACAAGCTGCTGCCACACGGCGGTCGCGGGCTGATAATTGGTTTTGCGGGTCGGCGCCCCGGCGCGCCAAGCGGTGAGCCTGTCCTTGATATCGCCGGCGCGGCGGTGCTTTTCTTCCTGATCCGGGGCCGCCGCGAGGTCCGCCATGTGAACGAGGCGGAGCGTCGCGACATTTTGGATGACCCGCCGCAGCGGTTTGAAGGCGGCACCGATCCCGCCGTCGAGGGCATCGATGACCGCCATGGCGGTATCGGATTGCAGCATTGCGGGCCGCATCGCGCCAGCAAGCAGCAAAAGATCGCTCGGCTGACCGTTCGAATTTTTCGCAATAGCGATGAGCGCCTCGGCGAGCTCCTGATAGGCGACCCACGGCTTGCTGAAGGCTGTATGGACACCATTGCCGGTCAGCAGTGCTTCGATCGCCGGAGCGGGAAGGCTGTCTGGCAGCTCGGCCCCCGACAGCCGGCGGGCGTCCGCGAGATGCACGGCCAATCCATAGCGTTTGCGTTCGAGCGCGGCAGCGATCCACTCTTCCCACCGCGGCAGCTGCGGTTGCGGTTCGTCGGGGGCGTCGGGCTCGTTGCGCGCTAGCGGAGCGGCATCGAAATCCACTTCAGCGAGCGGCAAAGGCTCGGTCAACGCCGCCACCTCCCGGACCGGCTCGGCGGCCGCGCCTTCGCAAGGCATGGAATCGGCAGGAGCGTCCACCACCGCTTCCTCGACATCCGGCCATTGGTCCGCGCCGTCGTCAGCAGGATTTCCCTTGCAGCTGTCGGCCGCTACCTCGTCACGCTCATCCCCATCGCCCGGAGACGCATCGTCCACCTGCGGCGAGGCTCCCGCCTCTCCGTCGCCGGCACCGGCATCGTCGTCAGTGCTCTCGCCGGGCAACGCAGCCGCAAAGAACGGGAACTCTTCTTCTACCGCCGCGTCACCAAGCTCGGCAACACAGTCCGAAAGGGCTTGTTCCAGCCGATCGAGCGCGGCATCGCGTTCGCTCTCGGCGCCATCAAATTCCGCGGTGGCGGCATCGCGTTCGGCTTTACCGGCATTCGCCGCGAGCCGCCAAGCTTGCTGCGCGCGGCCTAGCGCCGCATGCGCCCTGTCGAGGCTCGCGAGCGCATTTTCCATACGATCGACCATGTCGATCGTCATGGCATCGACAGGAACGCTTCCGATGCGGGCCGCGATGACGCTGTCGAGGCCGGCAAGCAACGCCTTCACGGCCGCGCGGCGCTCGGCCAGCGCGGCGGCATCCTCCTCGGCGCGCGAAGAGGTAGCGAGATGCGCTTCGATGGCGTCGGCAAGTGCACCTGCCCATTCGACCAGCGCCGGCTCAGGATGTGCGCGCAGCGCCTCGACCGCGGCTGCGAGACGGTCGAGCACCTCGGTCGGCAAGGCGAGACCGGCTCCTTCGGGACGTTCAGGCCGATCGTCCATATCGGCAGCAATCTCGGTGCTCCCGCTGGCCGGCGAGGCGAGGGGCCGCCCAGCGCGCTCGTCGAGGAGCCAAGGGAAGTTGGGGAGAAGCGCATCGACCTGCCGCGCGGCCTCGCAATCGGGATCGAGACCCGCCAGCATGGTCCGGATTTGAGCCCGCGTGTTGCCGTAGCGGCGGCGGGGAAAGCCGCTCCGGCCGATCAACCACTGGCGAAGCAGCGCATCGAGCGACCGCTCGTCGGGCTTCGCCGAGGATTTGCGGATCGCTTCGTCGAGAAGCTGTCCGGTTCCGGCGCGATAATATTCGGCAAGCCAGTTATAAAAGGATTCGTCATCGCGATTGGGGACGGTTTCGATGCCCAAGGCTTTCAGCAGGAGACGCCGGTCGCTATTGGGGAGCGGGTGAAATTCCCGAGTAAATTGCCAGTCAATCTCGAACGCCATGGTCCCCCCGAACACTATTTCCCGATTTTTTTCGCCGCCGCGCCTGCCGGTTCGTCCCCGTTACAAACCAAGCTTCGCGCGCCGCGCATCTAGCTGCTGATAACTGGAATAGCCGATAAGTCGAGCCGCACGCGACTTGTTTCCGCCGGTGCTATCGAGCGCGCGGCTTATATAATGAGTTTCTACGTCCCGAAGAATTTGGTCCAGATTGAGCCCTTTGCCGATTGGCCGGTCCAATATGCCATCGGTTCGCGGGACAATTTCCGGCAAGAGCGCATCCGCGATGTCGTCGGCCTGCAGCATCTGCCGATCTGACCACACAAGGGCGCGGCGCAAAGTGTTTTGGAGTTCCCTGACATTTCCTGGCCAACGCTGGGCCAGGAGCAGGGTGCGCGCGCCGGCATCGAGATCCTTCACCTTGAAGAGCGGATCATCCGCCATCTCTTCGTTGATGCGGGCGAGTAGCTCGTCGAGCAGCAGCGGCAAATCGCCTTCCCGCTCGCGCAAGGGCGGCAAATGTATACGCAGGACCGCGAGGCGATAGAAAAGGTCTTCGCGAAACCGCCGCTCGATCGTCTCGGTAAAAAGGTCGCGATTGGTCGCGGCGATGACCCGCACATCGACCTTACGCACGATATTTTCGCCGATGCGCGTTACCTCCCCTTCCTGGAGCACGCGCAAGAGCGCCACCTGCGCCGAAAGCGGCAGCTCGCCCACCTCGTCGAGGAACAGGGTGCCGCCGTCGGCTTCCTCGAAGCAGCCCGGCTGTGCCCGGTCGGCGCCGGTAAAGGCGCCCTTATTGTGCCCGAACAGCCGCGATTCGACGAGATTGGCGGGGATCGCGCCGCAGTTCACCACGACCATGGTCTTGCCCGCGCGCGGGCTGACCGAATGAACCGCGCGCGCCAACAACTCCTTGCCGGTACCCGACTCCCCTTCGATGAGGAGCGGCACATTGCGCGGAGCTGCCTTTCTCGCGAGCGCCACAACGCGCTTCATCGCCGGGCTTCGCGTGACGATCGCACCGAAACTGCTTTCCGCGCCCGGGCGTTCGGCCGAGGATTCCGCGAGGCGACGATCGGGCTCGCGCAACAGGTCCGGAAGAATCTCTGCCGGCAAGTTGAACGGATGCTGGACGGTGTTGAGCGATCCCGCCGATGATTCGATGAGCTCGGCGGGAAAGCGCGAGGTTGCGAGCAAGAGCCAGACTGACGCCATGACAGGTGTGCCGGGGCTGAGATGGAAGGTGAGCGTGGTCATCGGGCCAGCCGATTTAAGCGCCTCGGCAATGAATGCGGAAGCGTGGCGGTAGATTTCGGTGAAGGCATTGGGCTGCGGAAGCAGGGCAAGCCGCGCGACGATACGGACGGTTGGCGCCGCGCGCGCGAGCCAGTCGCGATAGCGTTCCATTTCCGCTTCGGGCCAGTTGCACAGAAGATAAGCGGCGTCGAACGGGCGGCTACGCAGCGCGTCCAATATGGGACCGGCGAAGGATCGCTGCTCGGCATCGAGGTCGGCGCGGCCAATCCAGGCAAAAAGAATCCGCATCACGTACCATAACAAATCATATCATATTTGCGAATAACTTATCATTGGGCGATGGCGGCAGACACAAATATTGGCTAATTACCGTGCAAAACCGAATTGGCACGATTCCTGCTTCTCCGACACCATCAACGTGAAAGGAGAATTAACCCCGCTATGCCCCTCGAACATGAATATGCCCTGCTCGGCGGTTACAACCGCTCGGCCGTTGGAAAATGGATCGCCCGCGCGTCTGCAACGATCTCGGCGGCAGCCGTCTTCATTTTGCTGTCTGCCATCGACCTCGCCCGCTCCTTCGGGATCAATGCCAACCTCCCGCCCGCCGTTCTCTCGCTCGTCGGCGCGGGGATAGTCTACACCCTGCTCTACTGGCTCTTTGATCATTATGCCTGGCGCATCGGTCCGCTGGGTCGCTTGCTCAAGGTTCCGGATCTTGCGGGAAGCTGGGGGTGTGAAGGCGCGAGCCTCGACAAGAACCCGCCCTTTCGCTGGAACGCCAGGATCACGATCATCCAGTCGTGGGATCGCATCCGCGTCCATCTCGAGACCAGCCAGTCCTCGTCCGACAGCGTCGCGGCGGCGCTCCTCTACGATGCGGCGGTCGGATACCGGCTGCTCTATCACTACCGCAACTACCCACGCGTGGGCGAGACCGATCTCGCCGCACACCACGGCTTTGCCGAACTCATCTTCGCCCCTGACGGCAGCTCCGCATCGGGCGAATATTTCAACGGCCGCGGCCGGAACACTTTTGGAACCATGAAACTCGTGAAGGAGGCCAAGTGATGGCTCGCAATATCAATGATCGCCTGACCAATCTCAACAAGCGCCGCAAGGGCACCGACCGTCTCGACCGGGTCGGCGAGCAATTTACCGCCTCGATCGTCAACGACAGCTTGGTCCTCGAGAAGTGGGAGAAGCGCGCCACGACACAGCCCTTCACCCGCTATGCCCTCGGGGCGATGCAGCCGGTTGAGAGGCGCTACACCGACATTTCGATCGAGACTGCGATCCGTGTCGGCAAGCAACTCCAGCAGGGACTCTCGATGGATGTCGACCTGCGCTTGCAGGGCTCGGTTCCGCTCGACGTCCATATCCGCGGCGTCAGCGATGTGGACCTGTTGACGCTGGCGGGGTCCTTCCTGACCTATACTCAGGGCGGGGCGTTGGCGCGGGCGGGCTGGTACAGGCCGAGCGATCGCCGCCCGGTCGACGTCCTTCTCGAGCTCCGCCGCGAGGCCGAGAAGGTGCTGACGGCTGCCTATCCCGCCGTCACGGTGGACTGCACCGGCGCCAAGGCCATCGCGATGTCGGGTGGCTCTCTGCCCCGCCCGGTCGATGTCGTGCCGTCGCACTGGCATGACAATATCGACTATCAGGCGGCGCAGCAGGAGCATGAGCGGGGCGTGACGATCCTCAACGAGCATGTGCCGACGACGATCGAGAATATGCCGTTTCTTCACATCCACCGGATCAACGAGGCCGACGGTTCGACGCTAGGCGGGCTCAAGAAGGCGATCCGGCTGGCGAAAAATGTCAAGAATGACGCCGAAGATGAACAGGCGGCGATGAAGCTGCCGAGCTTCGACATCGCTGCGCTTCTCTACCATGCCGATCGCGCGATGCTCCGCGCGGGCTATCAGTTCGAACTTTCGATCCTCGCGGAGACGCAGCGCTTCTTCGACTGGTGCTGGAACAACAAGGACAGCGCCCGGCAGCTGCGTACGCCCGACGACACCCGCGCCATCCTGAACACCAACGACAAGATCGACGGTTTGCGGGCGATCTCGGCCGAACTCGACAACCTCGCCAGCGAGGTGGCACGCGAGCAGTCGACCGTGATTCGCGGCCTGCAGGTACCGACGCAGCAGATCATCGCCGAGGCGCTGCGCAAGGCCTATATCCCGGACGCCGCCTGATAGCATGACCCTGCCCGGTTCCCGCAATAGCCTGGGGATCGGGCAGGGGTCATTCGGCGGTCGCGGAGGCTGCCTCCGGTCGGAATCTATATTGCCCGCCCGCAAGGCCAGCATCTCGCACGCAAGGTCCGGGTCCTGATTGACCTTCTCATCGCGAATTTTTCGGCCACGCAAAGAGCGTAACCAAGCAGGGCATGTGCCGCAGTAAAGCCGCAACTGGCTGCTTTCTCGCCTTCACAACCGAAAGCAGGCTGTCGCAACCGGACCAGTTGCGTTCGCAATTGTTGCCTAACACGTAGACGGTTGAATGGCGGGTTTTTGCGATGAACTTGCCGCTGAACCCGTCAGGCGGGAACGACCACAATGTCCCAAGCCAAGACATTCCAAGTCTCCGGCTAAGAGTGAATGGATGACGGTTTGACGAGGCCGGTTCCGCCTCCGAACTGCTGCTCTCAAGCCAAAATGTGACGTTGAGAGTCGTGAGTTATCGCGTTCAAAGATGGAGTCGGTCTGATTGCGAGATGAAATGGTTCGTGCGATGAGGACAAGCAGATCCGGCCCTTATTTCTGGCCGAGGTCGATCACGGGTGGCGATAGGGAGGGTCGGGGTATGGTCGAGCGCAAGCCAGCTGAAGAAGTCGACGTCACAAAAGAGTGGCGGGCGTCGCAGGATCAGAAATCTGGTGCGAAGCGGCTTCGCTTGCTAGCTGCCATTGCATGGGTCGTTGCCATCGGCGGCGAGATCGCGGGGATCGTACTCCTCCGCCAGCACAAATTCGACCACGGCAACCTCGGGCTCCTGATCGGGATCCTTGTCGCAATCGCCGTCTTCGCAATCGCCGGCAGCCTGATGTGGAAGGCGGCCAACAAGCACGATCCGGCGCGTGAGTCCGAGCCATTCAGGTTCTTCGTCCAGAATCAGCTTGGCGCAATTATCTCCGTCGTCGCTTTCCTGCCCCTCCTGGCGCTGATCTTTCTCGATCCGAACATGGATCCCAAGAACAAGAAGATTGCCGGCGGCGTCGGCGCGGTGCTGGCCGTGGCTGCCACGCTGATCGGGATCGACTTTAGCCCGCCATCGGTGGAAAAGTACACGCAGGATATGAACCAGTGCGCGGCGCAGATCAAGGCAAGCCAGCCCACAACAGCCTGTTCGCCGGAAGTCGCAGAACAGGCAAAGCAAATAGCTGCCGATTCCGACACCGTCGCCGCCGCGACCAAGGATGATGCCCACCCCGCTGGTCAGGACGTGGTCTACTGGATTGCACCGGAGGAGGGGGCCAAGACGTCAGCAACGCCGCACGTCTTCCATCTTTGCAATGCGGTGAGTCCACTGCGCGGCAAAACGGTAAACCACGGCTCGGTAACCGAAGCCTATGCCCAGAACGCGAGCCGCATAACCAAGCAGATCGCTATGGAACAGGCCCAGTGCGGATTCAGGAAATCGGAAACTGCCCCCAGCCCGTCTACAACCTAGCCGGATCGCCCAAAACCCCATAGCCTTTCGACGCGGGGTAGAGCTCGATCGCAAGGCTCGCCAATCCGGAACGACCGGGGGCCGTACCTCGCTCCCGGCCTTTCGACGACCCGGCGAGGTCCGCCCCGGCTAGAGCCAGCTCGCCACGCCACCGTGGTGCGAGCAGGTGCCGCGGTGGTTGAGGCTGAAGCTCCATGAACCGTCACGGCATCTGGCCGTTGCGCCGCTCGGCTGGGACTGAGATCGCACTGGCCGATGGACCGAGTTCCCATTCACGTTCGTATAATAGTCGGAGCCGTGCAAGGTTCGGGGCGCGGATCTGTGGTGATTTGGGGCCTTGGCGAAGCCGGTCGACGGTGCTGCCGCCAATGCAATACAAGCGAGGATCAATGCTCTCTTCATGGTGCCCCCGGCCTCGTTCAATACTTCTGTGATGAAATGCGTCGTTTTGGTGTTCTGGTCTGATCGATTGTCGTGACCGCGATGGCCGTTATCGCCCATCTGCTGCCCGGATTTCCCTAAGCTGGGTGATGATGCCGGCCCAGACGATCTCGTTGCCTTCGTGCTCCTCGGCGATGGCCTTTGCCAAATTCCCGTGGGCAGTGTCCTCCGCATTCTCGCCGTACGTGGCGATCAGCATTGTCGCGACGCTGCGCAACTCCCACTTGGCGATGACGGGCTCGATATCGAACGGTTTCGTCATGGATTGCCTGTCCGTCTGTCTCGATCTGGCCTAATACAGCACATCGCCTGCCGTAAATCATCGACAATTCATCATTCTCGATCAATTGGCGCTTGCGAGCTCATGATCGCTATGCCCGATAAATTCGGGTAACCAGCTTTTTCGTTTTGTAAGTACGCCCGGGATTTGACCCAGCGTGTTCATTCATTGCCAGTGTCTTGCGGCGGCGCGGGTAGCGGCCAAAGACTGCGTGCATTGATCGGTCGATAGGTGGGGTCCTGTAGGATGCGGTCGCGCACGGAGGTATCGACCACGGTGCCTGGCACAACCTGTCGCGGTTCGGCGAACGGGAAATAAAGCCCCAGGAAGGAGCGACGCTTCCATTCCCGGTATTTGACCGATTTGGGCAAGATTTCGAGCAACCACCACGCGCCCTTGAGAGAGCGGTGCATTGGTCCCGTCGCCAACGGCGCGACGTACTGGTGCTGCGCACCGGTCTCGTCGTCGCCATAGGCCAGATGCCGGTAAGTCGCCTTGGTGATACGCAGGCCGGCCTTCACGGCTTCGCCGACCATCCAGATCAGCGGCAGCTTGGAAAGCGCGCTCTCCACTTCGGGATAGCCGCCGCCGACGTCGGAATGAACGCCGGCGAACCATCGCTGCTCGATATCCTGCGGTTCGCTCTCGCCGGGGCGGAACGGATTGGCGACGTAGGGTTGGGGCGTGTTCCACCTGGCGACACGAAACATGCGCCGCCGCTCGTCGAGCGCGAGAGCGTGCCGGAACGTACGAACTGAAGGGTTGGTCCGGGTATAGGGCAGGGTTTCGAGGCTTGGTATGTAGAACCTGTCCGCCCGGGGCACGATCACCGACCCCACGCTATCCCAGACGCCAACGAAATGGATCGTTGGTCGGCGCGCGCCGATGACGCGCGAGAAGTGCCATGCAAAGGGAAGGTCGTCGTCACCCGCCGCCCGCTTGTAGGCGCCGAGGGCACTGTCGCACATATCGAGCTGCTCGGGCCGAACCAGTCCAATCAAGTGGATAAGGCCTGCCAGGACGCGCGCGGTCCAGGCCCCGCGGCTGAAACCGAACAGGAAGATGCGGTCACCTTCCCGCCAAGTCTCGACAAGGAATTTGTAAGCAGAGAGGACGTTTTCATCGAGCCCGTAGCCGAGCGCCAGACCGGCAATGGTAGCTACGTCTTGGCGCCAGCGATTCCACGGACTGGGCCTTGCTATCGTTCCGACACCGGGATTGTAGAAGCATTTCTGCTTCTCTCCTTTTTCCGCGATGCGGAAAAGCTTGAGGACGTTAGACAGGTTCCGCCCTAGTTCGTTGCCGGTGCCATCGAGCATGATAACGAGGTTGCGAGCGCCCGACGGTCCCTTGCCGGGTTTTGTTTCACCGTGCCCAGCCGTCACTGCAACCATCCCATGCCCCCTGCTGGCCGATCAGTCCGCAGACCGATTGTACTGCGCCGAGATGGCGGAACCATCAATGCGTATGACGACGTTATCACAGCCGCCCGGATCCTCGTCACTGTCCGGGCCGATCTTGTGGGCGTTGGTGCCACAGGCATCGTCGTCGATGTCAGTACGGAACACATCGCCGCGGCGCTTCAGCGCCTGGACGATCTCCTCGTCGGGCAGCTTGACGGAGTGATAGGGATGCGGCCCGGACGAGATCACGAAGATGCGCGCACCGACCGCGTCTATGAATGCGCTACGCGACGAGGTCAGACTGCCGTGGTGTCCCACCACGAGAGCGTCAGCCTTGAGGTCAGCCTTGCAACAGCTCAGCAGCGTTCCTTCGATGGAAGTCGCGTCGGGCGGCGTCGAGGGGAGTTGGCGCTCACCGCCTTCGGCGTCGCCTGCGAGCAGCACGCGCTTTCCGCCAAGGTCCAGTCTTACGACTATGCTGTTGCCATTGGGATCGGCAAAGTTGCTTGCGTTCCGCCACAGCATCGACATGCTCGCACCTGTACCCAGGGCGACCGGCACCGCCGTCATCTGTTCGCCTTCGCGGAGGACGATTGTGCCGTTGCACCCGCTTCCCGAGAAACGGACACTCCGCGTCTGATTGGATGCGATCGCGTCGTGGTAGATCACACCAGGTTCGGCGACGATCGCTTTCAGGAAGTGGCAATAGCCGTCCGTGTTGTTGACCCGGCCCGAATCCCACACGTTCCTGACGTCGAATGCGCGGAAGACGTCGGGCATCAGTTGCACGTGGTCCTTGTGCGGGTGGCTCAGGATCACATGGTCGAGACGGCGAAGATCCGGACGGACGGCGTGGATGTAGGCGACCACACGATTTTCGTCACCGTCGTGCAGATCGTCCTGGCTTCCAGCATCGTAGAGCAGCGCGAAATTCTTGCCCTCGACGAAGACGGCCAGCCCTGTACCGACGTCAATCACATGAATCTTGTAGTTCAAAGGTTGGACCAGGGCCTCGCCTGCTCCCGCTTCCGCCACCTCGTCAGTCCAGGTCTTGCTGACGTAACCGTCGGTCCCGTCGGCCAACCGTATGTGGTACCAGGCTGGCACCTCGTCGATGACCTCCGCAGTCTCGCCAGGCCGGAGACGGGACAGGACGACCGCATTCGTGCTCGGGCCTTGACGGACTATCACTGCGGTTGTGACACGCTCGGTGGGCTTTACCTCGCGCGCTTCGACAGCTCGCGGGCTGAGCGCCGCAACAGCAAGAAAAAATGAGGTCAGAAACAACCGCTTCATTGTTACCCCCGTCCGGTGATCAGATTAAGTTAGGCCATTCCTTCCGACACACGATTCTTACAACTTCGATGTTGTCCGCAGAAGATATTATTGGATTCTTGGAATCGATTCATTATACACTGGCTTTCCGTGGTTGGCGTTGTCAAATTCGTCTCGATCGGTCTTGATGTCTCGACTTTCATGACCCTAGTGAGGGCGTCATAAACCACCCGCGCATCCGCAACTTTTTTCACCGGCACTTGATTTCCCGGTCCGGGCCAAACTGGATTTGTAATTTCTTCAAATCGAGGGCACGCTGGAAATCCCCGTTGGAGAAGGATCAATAATGCGCAAACTGGTCGTCGCAATGTTCGCCGCTGCCTCCCTGTTTGCCGTGCCCGTGACCGCCGTCGCCGCACCGTGCAAGGATGCGAAGGGCAGGTTTGTCAAATGTCCCCCACCGAAGGCTGCGCCCGCGCCGGCGAAGCGGGCACCCTGCCGCGACAGCAAAGGCAGATTCATCAAGTGCAAGTGACGGTCAGGTAAAGGACTCGGATGGACGGCCAGGTTCATGGCCTTGGACCGTGGACCTGGCATCGCAGTCGCGTGGAAATGCCGACTTCTTATTTTCGAATTTGAGGCCAAAGCCGTCCAGTCGCTGAGATGGACAGCAATGGGTACCTGCGCGGCTACGATAATTCCACGGGTGTTTTTGCATGGACGAAGCAGGCCGGAATCGAACAAGTCATCCGCAACCATAGCAGAGATGGCCCGCAACAGTGGCTAACAAGGCGTATTCCGGTAGCGATCAAATCTCAATTCGCCTTCCCTTAATCACGCGGCGCATTCCCCAGCCTGACCGTTATCAGACAGTTCGGCCGCAGAGATCACGCAATTGCGGCCGCGCGCCTTGGCCTCAAGCAACGCGGCATCGGCACGCACAATGAGATTGGAAGCCGAGCCGGGGGTAACGGCGGCTGCGATACCCACCGATATCGAAATATGTCCCATCATATGGCCGCGATGCGCCAGCGGCGCCTCACGTACCCGGTTGCGCAACTGCTCGGCCAGCGCCCGCGCACTTTCCTCTGTCTGCCCGGGGAGAAGGACGGTGAACTCCTCGCCGCCGAAGCGATAGACCTGTCCCGCAGCCCCGACCGCATCCAGCATGATTCCCGCTACATGCTGGATCACCATGTCCCCCGCCTCATGGCCAAACGTATCATTGAAGCGCTTGAAATGATCGATGTCGACCATGAGACAGGCCAACACCGCATGCCCGTCCCGTCCGATGCGGTTGAGCGTCTCGTCAAGGTGACGGCGATTGAAAAGTCCGGTCAGCCCGTCCCGGATGGCCAGGTATGTGAGTTGTTCGCGCAGCTCAAGATTCGCAAGAGCTAGCCCGATGTTCTCCGCCATCAGCTCGATATACAGTCGGGAGGCGTCGCCAGGACTTTCGCAACCGTCGCGTTCCTCGAAATAGAGCATGCCGATCGTTTCGCCCTGTGCGGAAAGCGGGACGCACAGGGACGGCGTGACAAGCGTTCCGATGTGCGGACAGGGGATGTCGTTATTACCCCGATGACTTGCATGCGGCCGACCGCGGCGCAGGCCCCAGCACGCGGTGGGTGAAAAAGACTGACTGTCGTTCAGCGGATCGAGCCAGCTCGCAGCCATGACCATGGATGATCGCGCCGCATTAAGGACGTAGAGATGACCGGCAAGGTCCGGAAATGTCTGGGGCGCGAAGCACGCCACCACTTCGGCCAGTTCCCCTTTCGTCGCGGTCGCTTGCAACCGGTGCATCATCTGCAGGATGAGGTCCTTGACGCGCTGCTCCGATGCTCTTTCCGCTTCAAGGCGACTGCGTTCGATTCCATTATCGCGGAACGTGTGGATGGCCTTGGTCATGTCACCGATTTCGTCACGGCGTCGATCGGTGGGCAATTCAACGGAATAGTCCTGCTTTGCGAGCCGCGTCACGATGCCGGTCATGCGGATCAGCGGCATGGCGACACGCCGCCGCAGAACAAAATAGAGGACCGCCAGAAACAGGACGGCGGTGAGCGCCAGCAGTGCGCGGGCAATGTCATTGTACCAGTCACTCTGAAGCTTCGCTTCATGCATCCTTGCGTTCGTGCGTGCAGCGACGATGGCGCGGAACCTCCGGACAGGCTCGAGCACGGATGATTGCGCGCGCTCGTGATCGGGCCCGAAGAGTGCCGCCCGAGCCCCCTCCCATTCCCCGGCCGCCGCGGCACCAAGTGCTCCATGTTCGATAGCATCGAGTTCGTCGAGGTTGCGTGCAGCTTCCTTCAGCGCATCGCGTTCCGTAGGCGCCAGATCCTGGGCCTCTAGGCGGGCAATGGCGCGCTCACGCCGCTGTTCCGAACGTTCCTCCTGACGATAGGCATCAAGATGCCGCACCGATTGCCGCATCACATAGAGACGGGCCTCGTCCGAGCGTTTTTCTGATCCCAGGGCCAGTTCCTCGCCCAGATCATCGAGCGCAAGGTGTTGCTCAACGGCAATCCGTTCGCTTCGATCAGACTGCTCGGACAGGATGAATGCCGCGCCGGATAACCCGGTCAGGAGCAGAGTGGCACCATAGGCCCAATTGGTAATCGTACTTATGCGCATGGGGCAATCCAGTCCTGAAGCCCGCACCGTGGAACACGCAAAGCGCCGGTGGACCCAACGTCGGACACCGCAGGTCAAAGCCGACAAGTGTCAATACGCATGATCATGACCGTAATTGATTGACGGATTGTTTAGAAACATGCGGTGCGGCGGGAGCGTCTCGATGTCGTGGGGACGACCTTCCGTGTTCTCGTTACCCGTCGACCATGCTAGGGCTACCGCTCGTGCGAGAGTGCGAACGTGCAACCACACGACTTCCACAACTACTTCAATTGCTGGGCAATTCCAGCGGTCACAAACCACACTTCATCCGCTGCCTGCGCCAAGGCCTGATTGAGCCAACCCGCCTCGTCGCGGAATAGTCTGGCCAGTGCATTATCCGGGACGATGCCCTGGCCCACTTCGTTGGACACGAGCAGCAGCGTGCCCTGCGCCGCCGGAAGCAGACCAACGAGACTATTGCGAGCCGCTGCAATATCGCGATCCGCGTGCATCAGATTACTCAGCCACAGGGTCAGGCAATCCACGAGGGTCACGCTACCCTCCACGTCGTGTTTCAGTATCGTTTCCGGCAGGGCAAGCGGACATTCGACCGTTTGCCAGCGCCGGGCTCTATCGGCACGGTGCCGAGCGATGCGCTGGGTCATTTCGTCGTCGAAAGCCTGAGCTGTGGCGATGTAAATGTGCGGGCCTGGCAAGGCGTCGCCGAGTTGTTCGGCAATGCCACTTTTGCCGGACCGCGCCCCGCCTAATACCAGAACCGATTTGCCCATCACTGCTTCCGCTTGCCTTTCGTGCTGCGCCGCGACATAGGCGCGTCCGTTACAGGTTCCCAGCGATGGGATGAATAGGGAATCCGGGAGTGGTCACTGGCCATGATCCGGAGCTGCCCCCGCAACTGTGATCGGCGAGTCGCCGCTTCGTTATGCCACTGGCCCTTCTGGGCCGGGAAGGTGAAGCGGCCGACATTGACCCGAGAGCCAGGAGACCTGCCCGTAACGGTCGTTCTTTTATCCGGACGGGGTGCGCCGGATGATGATCGAGGAATCCCTCGCGTGACGACTAAGCCAGAGTCGCATGCGGTGGCATTCGTGTCCTTCGCGTGATCGCTGTCGTGCGACTCTTTTGACGTTGTTCAAAAGGGGGAAACCCATGCGTATTTTCAAGTCGGCCCTGCTTCTGGCCGTGGCCATCGTTCCTGCAACCGCGCACGCCGACGACAGCGACGCGATCATCGTATCCGCCAATCGCACCAAGCAATCTACAGCCGAAGTCGCCCAGTCGGTAACTGTCATCACGCTGGATGATATCGTCACCCGCCAATCGGTTGCGGTAACCGATCTGCTGCGATCGGTGCCCGGCATCACCGTGACCAGCAACGGCGGACTTGGCACTACCACTTCGGTCAATATTCGCGGCGCAGAGAGCGACCAGACGGTTGCGCTGATCGACGGCGTGAAGATCAACGATCCCTCGACACCCGGCGGCGGTTTCAATTTCGGTAATCTGCTGACCGGCAACATCCAACGGATCGAGGTCGTTCGCGGATCCCAATCGGTGCTGTGGGGCAGCCAGGCCATTGGCGGCGTGGTGAACATCGTCACCCGCACCCCAACCGAGAAACCGGCCGTCAATGCCGCCGCGGAATACGGCTGGCGCGATACAGCCCGCGTGGTGGGCAACGCATCGGGCAAGTTCGGCCCGGTTTCAGCCGGCATCGGTGCAGGCTACCTCCGCACGGACGGCTTTTCGACGTTCAACGAAGCGCGCGGTGGCAAGGAGCGCGATGGCTATCGCAACTTTGGCGCGAATGCGAAGTTCAACATTGCGCTGTCGGATGCTGTTTCGGTCGATCTGCGCGGCTGGTATTCCGAGGGCAAGGTCGGCATCGATGGCTTCCCTGCACCAACCTACAGCTTTGGCGACACGCCTGAATTCGCCCGGACGAAGGAACTGGTGGGTTA
>Ga0163162_10002461_pt1 | contig 17487 bp, 13 predicted proteins | sample S55metaG_FD_115310 | JGI IMG/M metagenome (GOLD analysis project Ga0163162, IMG submission 115310) | Switchgrass rhizosphere microbial communities from Kellogg Biological Station, Michigan, USA - S5-5 metaG | ecosystem: Host-associated > Plants > Roots > Rhizosphere > Soil | place: USA...
ATCGATTGTGGACGGAGATTAAGAACTCCTAATACACTACTGTTAGGTGGCCGTGCGTCTGGAATGTGCCGATCCGGCTTAGGCTGGCCTCCTTGAAGATCATGCAGCCATTTTTGCTTCCGATCATTTCGAAGCTCACCGTCTTGTCGGTCATCGACATCCTGGTGGTGGCGGTATTGATCTATCAATTCATCATGATCGTCCGCGGGCGCCGCGCTGCCCCCATCTTGACCGGGATCGGCGTGCTGCTGTTGATGTATCTGGCCGCGGTGTGGGCCCATCTGGATCTGCTGCGCTCGGTGCTCGCGGGGCTCGCGCCCTATACCGCGTTTGCGTTGATCGTCATGTTCCAGTCCGAGATCCGGCGCTTGCTCTCGCGCATTGGCCGCTTCCGCTGGCTCGGCCTAGAGGGCCAACTGGAGCGCCGCGAAGTCGCCGACGAAATCATGCTGGCGGTACAAGCCCTGATCGACAGCAGGACCGGCACGCTGATCGTGATCGAGCGCGACATTGGGCTGCGCACGTTTGTCGAGAGTGGAGTCTCGCTGGACGCAGTGGTATCCCGCGATCTGCTGTGCTCCATCTTCGAACGCGGCGGCGCACTGCACGATGGGGCCGCGATTATTCAGGGCGACCGCGTGGCGGCGGCGGCCTGCTTTCTGCCCTTGACTACCAACCCGGTGATGCTGCGGCGCCTGGGTACGCGCCATCGCGCCGCAATCGGCGTCACGGAGGAAAGCGACGCCCTTGCGATTGTGGTCTCTGAAGAGACCGGCCAGATCGCCGTCGCATCCCGCGGCGACCTGGAGCCCGACATTTCGATGGAGCGCCTGCAGGAACGTCTCACTCGCCATACCACCGGAAGGGCCGCAGCGGCGGCTGGCGCCAGCGAACCACGCTGGAAGCAGGCGGAGCCTTAGAACCTTATGGGAATCGCAAAAAATCTCGGTTGGAAACTGGTCTCGCTGTTGCTGGCTGTTCTGCTGTGGCTCGCGTTCTCGTCGGCGCCCTTGGTGGTCACTACTCACACAGCGCCGATTGTTTACAACAATCTGGCCGATGACTGGATGGTCTCCGGCAATTCACCCGAAACGGTACATCTCGAGTTGCGCGGACCTGCAGGACGGCTGACGGTTTCGAGCCTTGCCGAGACCGTGGTCCGGTTTGACCTGGCAAACGTAGGAGGCACAGAGGATCGCACTTTCACGATCTCAGAATCCAACATCAACCTGCCGCCCGGCGTAGCGTTTCTGCGCGCCGTGCCATCCCAGTTGCGGCTGCACCTCGCTCACCTTGCCCAGAAGGAAGTACCGGTCGACGTCCGGTTCTCCGGCTCCCTGCCGGCTGGGTATCAACTGACAGGGCAAAATGTCTCTCCCGAACGATTGCGTATCGCCGGTTCAGATACGCGCGTTACCTCCGTAGCCCAAGTTCAAACCGACCCCATTGATCTGCACAGCTTGACGCAATCCGGCGACTATCGAGTGGACGCTTTCGTCGACGACCCGCAAGTGCATTTTGAATCGCCCCCACAAGTAACCGTCCACCTGACTATCGAACGGACAGGAAAATAACGCCAACGTGAGACAACTTTTTGGAACTGATGGAATGCGCGGCGTTGCGGGGGAGTACCCGCTCGACGCTGCCACGACGTTTGCCGTGGGCGTGGCGCTTGCCAACTGGGTGAGAGACCATCCGGCCGCGGGGGGAACAACCATGAATCCCGAGGTGGTTATAGGGATGGACACGCGCGAGTCCGGTCCATCGATCGCCGGTTATGTCGCCGGCGGTTTAGCCAGCCGTGGAGTCAAGGCGCGCTTCGCTGGATTGATCACCACTCCCGGCATCGCACATGTCACGCGGACCGGGCCGTTCGCGGCCGGCGTCATGATATCTGCGTCACACAATCCTTACCGCGACAACGGCATTAAGATCATCGATCATTCCGGATTCAAGCTGCCGGATGAAGACGAACATGTGCTCGAGCGCGACCTATTTGGTTTCCTCGAAACCGGAGGGCGCGCTGAGCCGGCGCATCTGGAAGTGGATGAAGGCCTGGACAGCGAGTATATCGAGCACCTGGCGGCAACGCTGCCTACGGGCCTGGCCGGAATGCGAATCATCGTCGATGCCGCGCACGGCGCTGCCAGCTTTCTGGCGCCCGCGCTGTTTGAGCGTCTGGGAGCGGTGATCGAATGCATCGGCTGTCAGCCCGATGGCCGCAATATCAATCTGAATTGCGGGTCGCTGCATCTGGGAGGATTGCGGGAGCGGGTGCTCGCAACCGGCGCGGATATTGGAGTCGCTTTCGATGGCGACGCCGACCGCGCGTTGTTCGTCTCGCACTCCGGCAAGATTGTCGACGGCGACGCGGTGATGCTGGTGACGGCTTTGCGGCTCCACGCGGCCGGGCGTCTCAGCGAGGTGATCGCCACCGTCATGTCAAACCTGGGTCTGGAACGGGCGCTGCGGAGCCATGGCATCGGGCTAGTGCGCACGCCGGTGGGCGACAAATATGTGCTCCAGGAAATGCTGCGCCGCAATGCGCCATTGGGCGGGGAACAGAGCGGCCACATCATCTTCCGGGATTACGCCACAACTGGCGACGGGCTGTTGACAGCGTTGCGGGTTTTCGAGGCGGTCCGCGAGTCCGGGCAGGATCTGGATGATCTGACGCGTGAGCTCGAAATCTATCCGCAGCTTCTGGTAAACGTGCGCGTGAAGAACAAGCGCCCGCTCGAAGAGCTGGACGGGGCGAATCGTGAAATCCGCACCGCTGAAGCAGAGTTTGGCGATGCCGGGCGCATCCTGGTGAGGTTTTCCGGAACCGAGCCGCTGGCGCGCGTGATGGTGGAAGGCCCCGACCTCAAGCGCGTGGAGCACTTCGCCAATAGCATCGCGGCCGCGATTCAGGCTGAGCTCGGCGACTGACTATAATAAGGTTTCTATGTTCTTTCGCAATCAAAAGCCCAAGATCGAGAGCTTCGCGGAGCGCGTCGCTGGTTTGAAAGAGCTCCGGTTCACGGCCACGATGGAATCCGCGGGGCGTTGCCGGGTGACTCGCGACGGCTGCGGGGCGATTATCGAGGACCTGGGTTCCGGCAAGATGGGCATCGGCAAGGCGGGCGTGCTGGTGGGCGGCGAGATCGCGCTGCTGATTCACGGCGGCTTCCAAATGTTCCTGCGGACTCCTTCCGGCAAGGAAGTACCCGCGCTGGCGCCGCACTTGAAGGCGCTGCATCAATTCGACGACGACCTGCGCGAGGGTTTGGGCTTGACCACGCTTTACAATCAGGCGCTGGGCACCGTTTGCGACGATCACTTGTATGACCGCGTAGAAGATCGCGATGCCGGCCCTCAGCATCACGCCTGGGATAAGTAAAGAACGGCCCGAGGCAGGAACCTGTGTCCGAAGCAGCCAGCCCGCCCGTGCGGCTCAAGATTCTTCAAACCGGTGAGCCAGTCCTGCGACAAGCGGGGCGGGCGCTGACACCGGGAGAAATCCATCATCCTGCTATTCAGGAATTAATCGCGCACATGCGCGACACCATGCGCGATGCTCCTGGGGTGGGCTTAGCGGCGCCCCAGATCGGGCTGGGCATCCAGCTTGCCGTCGTCGAGGATCGGGCGGAATATTTGACTGGCATTGCTCCCGAAGTCTTGGCTTCCCGCGAGCGTAAGCCGGTGCCGTTCATGGTTCTGGTCAATCCCACGATCGTCGAGTATTCGGATGATACCGTCGAGTTCTTTGAAGGCTGTCTGAGCGTGGCCGGATTCAGCGCGCTGGTGAAACGTTCCCGCCGCGTGGCCGTCGAATATCTGGATGAGCGCGCTCAGCCGCAGCGCGTGGAGGCATCCGGCTGGTTCGCGCGGATCTTGCAGCATGAAATCGATCACTTACGTGGCACGCTCTACATCGACCGCATGGAGACGCGCTCTTTCACCAGCATCGAGAACATCGGCAAGCACTGGAAGGACCTGCCGGTGGAGGCCGTGCGCGCGGCTCTCGGACTGAGATAAACTCCAGTTGGTAAATCCGAGCCAAGGAGGCCGCGATGCACAGGTGGGTATGGTTGCTCTCTTTGGGGGTTTTGACACTTTCAGGCCAGACCAAGAACGTGGGGCCGCCCGCCCCGCCGCCGTCGCCCGAAGAAAACCGCGCCAACCTGATTCTCAACGAAGGCTTGGCGAACAAGAATCCGGATATACGGAAACAGGCTGTGGCCGCGTTGGGGTTGATCGGTCCCCGCGAGCCCTACCTTTCTGAGATCGATACCGCGCTTTCCGACAAAGACGTCTATGTGCGGTTATCCGCCATCGCCAGCCTTGTGGACCTCAAAGAGAAAGGCACAGCGGACCTGCTTTACAAGGCGCTGGACGATAGTTCACCCGAGGTGGGCTTCGCAGCCGCCAAAGCTCTATTCGGCTTGGGCGATCCTCGCGGCCGCACCGCGATGCTCGCGATCCTGGAACGCGACGTCAAGACGAAGTCCAGCTTTCTGACTGCGCAGAAGCGCGACACGTTGCGGCTGGTCCACATTCCCAAGGGCATGATGATGTTCGCGATTAAGAATGGCATCGGCTTTGCGCCAGTTCCAGGCGCGGGAGAAGGGGTCTCGTCGTTGCAGGATTTGCTTTCCGATAACGGTGTCTCGGGGCGCGCCACTACTGCCGTGCTGCTGGGGAATGACCCCAGTCCGGAAGTGCTGGCTGCGCTGAAGGAGGCTTTGTCGGATAAAGATGCCTCGGTGCGCGCAGCGGTAGTGCACTCTTTAGCGTTGCGTAACGACCCGTCGATGCTGCCGCTTATGAAAGAGCAGTTCGACGATACCAGCGAAGCGGTCCGCTTGCGCGCCGCCGCGGCTTATTTAAGGTTGGTTTGGCTGAAGAAACCACCACCTGCGTCCCAGCGAACTTTCGCTGCCAGGAAGGCTGCGCCACCCCAAAGCAGCCCACAGAAGCAGTAGCCTGAAATCCGGCCGAACCGGCGGAGCTTGTGCAATGTTCATTCCTGTAATCACTTTGGCCTCAAACATGCAGTCATAAGCAGAGGTGAAAGGGAGGAACCTATGAAAAAGATTTTGCTGTGCGGCCTTTTGGCGTTGGCTATCGGCGGCGGCCTGGGGGCCCAGGATCGCCGTCCGCCGTCCGAAAAAGGGCAGCAGCGTCTTCAGAAGGAAGTACGTCATGAACTGGTGATGCTTCCGCTCTACGACGTTTTCGATAACCTGGCGTACAAAGTGGATGGCGGCACCGTTACGCTATTCGGCCAAGTGAGTCGCCCGACTTTGAAAACCGACGCTGAGAGAGCGGTCAAGGGCATTGAAGGGGTGGAGCGGGTTGAAAACCGCATTGAGGTTTTGCCGTTGTCTCCCAACGATGATCGGATTCGAAGGGCGGTCTACCGGGCCATTTATGGAACGGAAGGGCTCGACCGGTATGCCATGCGCGCAGTGCCGACCATTCACATTATTGTGAAGAACGGCAATGTAACGCTGGAAGGTGCGGTGGCGACCCAAGGTGACAAAAATCTGGCCAACATCAAGGCTAACGGTGTGTCCGGCGTGTTTTCGGTGACGAATAATCTGCAGGTCGACCGGACTTAAAGGCGCCTGGCTAGTGGGGATCAAATAAAACGGGCAGCGCCGAAACGCTGCCCGTGGGTTTCGCAAAAGTGGATTAGGTTAGAAGGTGAACCTTACGCCTAACCGGCCCTGCATGCCCGTATTCCAGAGGTCAGTCTGGCCAAAGCGAGGATCGTAGGCCTTCGCGCCGTCCGGGCTCGCTCGAATTAGAGCGTTGTAGTCATACCCTTTAGTCAAGTCGATTGGCTTCAGGTTCATCTGGGATGAGGCTCTCTGTTCGCGATTCAAGTCCGTGAAACGGTGCCGCTGAGTCTTCTGGTTGAAGAGATTAATCACGTTGGCCTCAAATCGGATACGCATCCTCTCGCCAACTTTCACTGTGTGAGCGATCACTAAATCCGTCTGGTATAGCGGATCGGTCCTTCCCATGTCGCCTCGGCCGTTGACGAAGATCGGAATGGTGTTGATGGTCCACGCATAGGTGCTGAGCGGTGTTCCGCTACCACCGTAGAAGTTTGTGCCCACCTCAGTTCCCCACTTGAAGGTATAGGAACCGTATAGCTTTACTACGTTGGGGCGATCGGTTGGCAACAGGCCATTGACACCCTTATTGCCTTTGGAATCGAAAAGGATCTCGTCAATGTCCCATGCGCGCGAGGCGGCATCGCCGTTGCGAACCACGGTTCCCGCCGCATTCTGCGCGTTACTGTAGGTGACTCCCAGGGTGGGGCTTCGCACCTCATCGGTGTTGGAAAGACCCGGATAGTTACCGTAGAGCCGGCTGTAAACATAACTGGCGCTTCCTAGCCAGCGATTTGCAAAACGCCGCGTGATACTCAGTTCCAGGGCGTTGTAGGTACGGAGAGGTCTGGGCGTCGGAAATGGCTTAGTCGCACCCGAAGTTGGAGTAGTGGCTGTGGCTCCTTCACCCGGATTACCGTAAAAGTAGACCTCATCACCATTCACGATGCTACCTTGATCCTCAATGGTGCGGTCCAGCGAGGTGCGGGTATAGCCCGCGCGGAACACCATGGTCGGGCTAAGCTGTATTTCAGCGCCGACGTTGGTCTGGTTGGTCGACATCGGCTTGATCCCCGGCGCGACCGTATTAAAGTTCGGAACGCGGCGGTCACGCGATGATCCGGTTACGTCGGTCCACAGATTCTTGCCAGGTAGATTTGTTCCGCGGGTGGCGAATACATTAGGAATCAGCGGGGACAACGAGAAAACGTCCGGATTATCGAGGCCGCGATAGTACACGTGCCAGTAATCCGCGCCGAACGCACCCCGAGCCAGCGAATTCGGGATTACGCCAAAATTGCGGCCCCAACTTGCGTAAAGCTTCACTTTGCCATTGCCCAAGAGATCGTAGGAGCCACCGAGGCGCGGAGCGATCTTGTCGGCCCATCCGAAAGCAAACCCTTGTTCCCTTATTTCGCGACGGAAAGATGGAACCGCTTCAGTCTCGAAACGAATGCCCAGGTTCAAGGTCAGCCGCCGGAATGGCGTCCATTTGTCCTGAATGTAGGTGTTGGCGAGGGTTGCGCCGGTGGTTCCAGCGGTTCTGAAATCGTCCACTTCGTAGTAGCCATACGTTCCGCGCCCGACCTGGCTGGTCGCGTTACTGGTGAAGGATTTGTCCCAATACACATACACATACGCGCCACCTGGATAGGCCAGATTCACGTTGTTCACGTTCTTCTGGTAACCCCAGCCCGATTTGATCTCGTGCTGACCGCCGAAGTGAAAGAATTTGCTGCCATCCACTTGCAGGTAAGTGCGAGATCCTAAATCGTGGTAGCTATTCTGCAAGCGCGGAGTGTTGAAAAAGTTGGTAGGTCCGACTTGGTTCGCCGGAATAGAATTAATCATCGCCTGCGTGAAAGTGCTGGTGGGAGCGCTCGGAGTCGGGGCTTGGTATTGTACCGAGGCGAATCCCGGTATCCCGGTGTCTTTATAGTTATCCCAGAACCGTCCGCCGCGCACCGACAACAGCATGGTTGGAGACAGAGTGAAATCGAGATTTCCACCGTAATTCGTCTGTGGAGCAAAGAATCCAATATTCTGCCGTGGCGCTAGCGACGCCAAGTTTGAGGTTATGCCGTTACCAAAAAAATCGTAGGCCGGCAAACTTCCCGTCGATTTGGTGGGCGACCACAACCAAAAGACACTTCCCCTGACGTGTGAAAACGGTTCGAACGAGACTTTATTAAAAAGTTGCCAAAGCGTTTGGTCTTGCTTGATTGTAAAAGGTGTCTTCCCGGAATCCGCCAGATAAGTATTCTCTCTATGGATGAACTGGGGCGATGCGGCCGAAAAGAAGAAAAGTTTGTTCTTGATGATCGGTCCTCCCAACGAATAACCGATTTCGTGGTTATTGGACGGATACTTGTGGTCTTGAACGGTGGAGACAGTCGTGTCATCCTTCGGATTTAGCAGCAGGCGCGGTATCGGCCCTGCGCTAATCGCGTTCCCGGAATAATAGTAATGCACATCGCCGTGGAAGACGTTGCCCCCGGACTTGGTAACAGCGCTGATCACGCCTCCCATGGCGCCGCCGAATTCGGCATCAGTGCCCCCGGTTTTGACTTGAACTTCCTGCAGAATCTCGAACACTGCGTTCTGACGCGAAGCTCCCGTGACGATGCTGTTGGTCGAAATCCCATCGATGGTAAATTGGTTCTCCGCCGAACTTGAGCCATTTACTTGAAAACCGTTCTCCAAGGTTCCGGTGTTCACTGACGGCGACAACGTAACCAAGGACTGGAAGGTGCGCGCTTTCGGAAGCCGGTCAAACTCTTCCGCAGTTATGTTGTGACCCACACTGCTCCCACCGACATCGATCAGTGGCGCACTCTCGGTCACCAGCACTTCTTGCTGGGTGGTGGCCACTTGCAGCTTGGCATCTATCCTCAGTTCACGGCCCAAGATTGCAATCGCGTTATCAATCTCTTGCCGCGCAAAACCTTGTGCCTGGAACTCTAACTTGTAGCGTCCCGGATCGGCGTCACGGATCACATATTTACCATCACTGCCTGTGACGGTATTGTAAACTCGGCCTGTTTCGCCGTTGGTCGCGGTGACCGCAGCGTTGGGTACCGAAGCGCCGCTAGGATCGGTAGCCGTCCCCTGGATCTGGACAAAGCGTTCTTGTGCGCTCAAATTCGATACGCCGGTGAGCGTCAGAAAAATAATGCCCGCGAAGACTAGAGTAAGTCTAAGGGCATTGTGGAAAGTATTCATCTTAAGCCTCCATCAGTTTTTGTACGAGTTGCTGCGGCCGGTGGGCCGAGACCTCTCGGATGATTTGTAAGCGGGTAACAACAGTTGCTGGTGGCAAGTAGTGCGCAGCTACGCCGCGGAAACCATCAAGCGAACTATCACCCAAGTTTGCGATGACTAACATGGTCCTGGGAAGGACACATTCCCATTACAAAGAGATTACGGTTAGTATACTCCTGGCGATTTAGTCGTTACAAGCCCTTTGTTTACAATCTGGTCGTCCAGAGCTTCCACGGCCAGTCGATCAATAATGCTGTTGTGCCTATTTTGCAATAGGTTGTGAGGCCAACCGACGTTTATGAAGGTTCCCTAATATTTATTGGCGCCGCATGGCCATGAGGGCTTTCCCCGCCGAACTAGGCGCCCTTTCGCTATCCGCCCCAGCGGGCGTCTGCAACCGCTTTGTGCGGATTTGATCGAAACGGTCTTCCCTATGCCATGCAGCATGGTGCTCATCTTGTAGATTAAAAATTTGTAAGTTAGCTTACCGTAATTCCATCGATACTCGCCGAATAGATGAGTGTTACGAAATAAATCCTTATAATTCTTTCGTATGGAACGCTTTGGCGCCTCTTGTCCAGAGTGCCGCTGTAACCCCATTGATATTTTTCTTGTAACCGTAAGGATTTCGAAAACATCAATTCCCTAAAGGGGCGGGTGTGTGTCCGCCCTGGTGGAGGGGGGAAATGAATCCTCTCATTTCGTCTGACCACGGCTTCCGTCAGACTCAACAGGCTTAACCCGTTGTCCATTAGTAACCGTTGCGTTGGAACAAAGGATCGGCGCTAACCCGGCGTCGAATCCAGCGCAGCCCAAAATTAAGAAGAATGGAGTTTTGTATGAACTTGAAATTATTGCAGCCAAAGCTGCTACCATTGCTAGCTGCGTTGATACTGTTAGCGCTTACCGGCGCCCAATTATCCGCCCAGACTATCGTCACGGGCGAACTTGCGGGTACCGTAACCGATCCAAGCGGTGCGCCGATTCCGAACATCACCGTTACGGCCAAGAGTGACGCCTATGGCGCCGTTCGCACCGCGACTACCAACCAGCAAGGAGAGTACCACCTTCCGCTGTTGCGGCCCGGTAGCTACACCCTTTCGGCGGTAGCGCCAGGTTTCGCAAAGACTCAACTCAACGCGACCGTGGCACTTGGGCAAGTCTCAACTGTCGGGATCAAGCTTGCGGTTGGGACCGTCTCTGAAGCGGTCGATGTTATGGCGGAAGCACCTTTACTGCAGAATGAAAATGCGAACGTAACCAGCACCCTGTCGCCGACGCAGCTCGCGAACATCCCCATAGGGGGGAGTGACATGGTGGCTTACGCATATAGTGCCCCCGGCGTAACCATGAGTACCGGCGCCGGATACGGCAATTTTACGGCCTTTGGCCTGCCCGCGACGTCGAACATGTTCACCGTTAATGGCGCCGATTACATGGACCCTTACCTCAATCTGAACAACTCCGGCGCGAGCAACTTAAGCCTGGGCGCCAACGAGGTCCAGGAAGCCGCGATCATCACCAACGCGTATACCGGGCAATATGGGCGGCAAGCCGGCGCGCAAGTCAACTACATCACGAAGACCGGCTCGAACGCGTTTCACGGCAACGCATTATGGAATTGGAACGGCACCAAGCTTAACGCCAATGATTTTTTCAACAATTCCAGCGGCACTGATAGGCCTCACGCAGTCTCCAATCAATGGGCATGGTCTTTCGGGGGTCCCATCAAAAAAGACAAACTATTCTTTTACGTCGATCAGGAGGGAATGCGGTACGTCCTGCCTAACAGCGGTCCAATCTATATTCCGACGACAAATTTTGCTAGCTATGTTTTGGCTAACTTGACCGCGAACAATCCTTCCGCAGTTCCTTTTTACACAAAGGCATTCAATCTCTATGCCACCTCCACCGGCGTCAGCCGCGCGGTCAATGTAGGGGCTGCGGAAGATCCCGCTCTCGGTTGCGGAGCTTTCGTCGGCGGCGGGTTTGGCCCGAACGGGTTGCCCTGCGCCCGCAAGTTTCAGAGCAGCGTGAATAATCTCAACACGGAATGGCTGGTGTCTGAGCGTGCGGACTACAATCTCAGCGACAAAGACCGTATCTATTTCCGTGCATGGACCGATCGTGGGGTTCAAGCGACCGGTACCGATGCTATCAATTCGGCGTTCAACACCAATAGTAATCAGCCGCAATGGTCGACTCAATTGGGTTATACTCGCGTGATTTCAGCTCGTTCGGTCAACGAACTGTCGCTTTCCGGCTTCTACTACTCAGCCCTTTTTGGGCCGCCCAACATCAATGCCGCCCTTGCGGTATTCCCCACCACGTTCGCTTTCACGGACGGCTTGTTCTCTCAATTGGGCGGCGGCGCGAACCCCTCGGCCACGGGTTTGAACAACTATCCCAGCGGGCGCAATGTGGCACAATGGCAGATTATAGATGACTATGCGTACACCGTTGGCGCGCATGAATTCAGAGTGGGTATCAACTTTAGGCGGAATGACGTAGGCGATTACGCCTACGGTCCCGGGACCAGCGGACTGCTGTCGTTTAACTCGATGAACGATTTCGTGAACGGCACGCTCGCCAACGGTTCCACCTACGCCCAGACGTTCACCGATATTGGCTCGGAGCACATCGGGCTCTACAGCATGGGAATCTATGGACAAGACCAGTGGAAAGTGAAACCAAACCTGACGGTCACTCTTGCCCTGCGATTCGAAAAGTCCGGCAACCCGACCTGCGGACGCAATTGCTTTGATCGGCCAAATTCTAGTTTCCAGGAAATTAGCCACGATGTTACGCAGCCTTACAACAGTGCGATCCAGACCGGGCTCTATAATGCCTTCAAGAGCCTGGACTACGGCGTCATACAGCCGCGCTTTGGCTTGGCTTACACTCTGAAGAACAAGACTGTGATCCGCGCCGGCGTCGGGGTGTTTGCAGATCAGTTCGAAGGCAACCTAGCCAGCCGCTTCTTTACTAACACGCCCAATGTGGCTTCCTTCACTACGGGATCGGGAACCGTCGCGGCGCCGGGAACTCCTGGCAGCGTATTCGCTATAGTTGCGGCTTCCAACGCTGCGCTGCAGAGTGGATTCAAGAATGGAGCAACCTTGGCCCAGTTGCAGGCTTCTGTCCCGGGCTTTACCCTTCCGAATCTTTACACTCAGAGCGATAATTTCCATATTCCGCGCTATCTGGAATGGAACTTTGAAATCCAGCAGCAACTTAGTAACGCTCTCACTTTCTCAGTCAATTACGTGGGGAACCATGGCTGGAACGAATACAATCAAACCCCCTGGCTGAATACCTACAGCACTACCGGTTTCGGCGGCTTGCCCACTACGCCGCTCGACGCTCGTTTTAGTGAAATTAACGAGTTGACCAATCAAGGCCATTCCAACTATGACGGATTAAGCCCCACCGTCAAGTGGCGCTGGCGCTCCATGGTCGGCCAGGCCAACTATACCTGGAGCCATAACCTGGACACCTGCTCCAACAATTGTCTCGGCCGGTTCAATCTTGCAACTTCGCCCAGCTTGCGCTACCAGGAAAGTCCCTTGGGTGTCGATTCGTCGTACGGAAACGCGGATTACGACATTCGCCACAGCTTCACCGCGAATTACGTCTGGACGATTCCGACCCGCTTCAGGAACGGCATGCTCAAGAACTCCCTCGGCGGATGGTCAATCGGCGGGACGTTCCAGGCTCACACGGGATATCCGTACTCCGTCATCAACACCGGTCTCCGCAGCACCTACGTTAAGAACAGCTCGGGAGTTGCTACCATCGCGATGTTCCCGGACTATATCGGCGGGTCAGCTTCGAATTCCTGCACTGGTCCGGACATCGCTTGCGTGACCACGGCTGAATTCGTTAAGACCGCCAATCAGAAAGACTTCGGAAATCTTCGCCGCAACGCGTTTCGAGGACCGGGTTACTTTGACGCCGACTTGAACATTAACAAGCGATTCGCGATCGGGGAACGATTTGGGTTCAACGTTGGAGCGAGTATGTACAATGTATTGAACCACGCGAACTTCGATCTGCCGGTGAGCAGTTTGTCGGCGGGTAATTTCGGCCAGGTCATTTCGACTGCCGCGCCGGCATCCAGCGCCTATGGCGCGTTCCAGGGATCGGCGGTCTCCGGACGCGTCGTCGTAATGAAAGCGAAGTTCGACTTCTAGCGAAGTTGCCTGAACACGCTTGAATTCGGCCCTGCCGGTGAGCGATCGCCGCCAGGGCCGTTTCTTTTTCGCTGCTACTGTTGCCCGGGGTTTGCGGGGGCCGGCGTAGTGGCGGCGCCCGGTTTCCTGATCTTGTCGAAGTACTGTTCGACGAATTGCTCGTAGATCGGGGGCACTTCGTCGCGATGGATTTCACTGCCGGCTTCGGCGTGCGTCGATTCGCTCTGCCCCAGCGGCGTCTTCAACTGCTGCTTTGTGGACCCGACCTCCACCATCACCGCGCCCTTCACGTTCTCGGCGCGCTTGCCTAGCAGCTCCGAGATTTTGCCCATGGCCTTCAGGGCCTCCGCCTGCTTGGCGGTCTTGTCGCCTTCCTGGCTGCCCATCCCGCTTTGCGTATCCTGCGAGGACTTCATCTGCGCGGTATTGCTGCCGTCCTGGGCATTATTCGACTGCTTGCCGTCCTTCGACTGCTTGCTATCGCCCTTCTCCTGCGACTGCCCCTCTTGCGCCGCCTGCTGCTCGCTCTCTGAGGGATCGCTCTTCTGGTTCTTGTCGGAGTCCTTCGGAGACGACTTCATCTTGTTCATCATCTGATTGAGGGCGTCCTTGACTTTGTTCAAGAGAGACGGTTCCTGGTCCGCCTTATCGCTCTGCTTGCCGCCGGCGGCTTCCTTGGTGCCCTCTTTCTTGTCGTCGGGAGGCGCGTCCTTATTGAAGTTATTCCCCTTGGCGTCGGGATTGTTTCCCTGTTCCTTCTTGTCGGCCTGCTGCTTATTCTGTTCTTTGGGAACCTCGGGCGTTGCCGGGTCGAAGTTGGCCGATGGGTCACCGGCGAAATCGTTGTTCTTCGATGCGTCTTTGTCCTGGTCGCGCCCGTCGCCGGGCTGCTCGCCGCCGTCCTTGGAACCTTGCAGTTTAGGCTGTTCCTGAGGTGCGCCGAACACGTTGTCGTAGGCGCTCGCCACCAGCGAGGCGCGCGGATTCATCGAACCCAGGACCGCGTAGCGCATCAGGAGGACTCCGGCCAAGGCCAGCGCCAGCGCCAGGGCAGGGTAGAAGGCGCGCGGAAGGGTCAGCGGCAGAGCTTGTTTTAAATCCACGGACTCGGCGAGGCGCTCGGCCTGCAATCGCTGGCTCTCGCGAAGGGAAGGATCGGCTGCCTCCGGAGTTTCGATGAAATGGGCGGCGGTCGAGAGCGTATCCGCCAGTTTTAGCTTCGCATCAATGCTTTGCGCCACTCGATAGGCTGACGGGCGCTTGCGCGACGCGACATACACGCCAACGCCCAGGGTTAGGGCCGCCACCAGCACCAGCCAAAGGGCGCTCAGGTACTCGGTGCCGGCCAGCAGGATGATGATGCCGCACCCCAGCGTTACCGCGGCCGCGCGCGTCAACTGTTGCAGCAGCAAGTGCTGGAACGAGCGCTGGCGGGCCTTCACAAGCAAATCCGAAAGTGAGCGGCGCAATTCCAACGCCTCGATTATCCCATAAGACCCCGCGCCGGCACTGAAACGCGGGGTTCACAGAATCAGCATGCAATCGCCATAGGAGAAGAAGCGGTAGCGAGCCTCGACGGCATGGCGATAGGCAGATAAAGCTAGTTCCCGCCCGGCGAAAGCGCACACCAGGACCAGCAGACTGGACTTCGGCAGGTGGAAGTTCGTGAGCATCGCGCCCGTACGTTGGAACCTGAAGCCGGGTGAGATAAAGAGGTCGGTCTGCGGCCGTGCAGGATCGCTTTCGATGGCCCGCACGCTGGTGGTTCCCACTGCGACTACTCGGGAAGCGGCGTTCATGGCGCTGGCCGCCTCCGGCGGAACCACGAAGCTTTCCGAATGCAGCTTCACCTCTTCGATAATTTCGGTGTGCAGCGGCTGGAAGGTACCGAGACCCACGTGCAGCGTTACCCGCGTGATGGCTGCTCCCGCCGCGCGGCACGCATCCAGAATCTCAGGTGTGAAATGGAGCCCGGCCGTCGGCGCCGCCACCGATCCGCGCTCGCGCGCGAAGACCGTCTGGTAGCGTTCACGGTCGGCGGCAGTGTCGGGTCTGCGGATGTAGGGCGGAAGCGGAACGTGGCCCGCGCGCTCCAGCACGTCGAAGATCTCGCCCTGTGGAGACAGCTTCACCGTGCGCTCGCCGAATTCGCCGCGGCCCACGATCTCGACAGCCAGTTCGTCGGAAATAACGATGCGCTCGCCGCTGCGCATCTTACGCCCCGGACGCACCAGCGCGCTCCACCGCATCCCGTCGGCGGATTCTTGTTGGGTCAAGAACACTTCGACGCGCCCGCTATGTCCTTCGCGATGGCCATAAAGCCGCGAGGGGAACACACGCGAGTCGTTGAGCACCAGGCAGTCGCCGGGATGCAGAAAGGAAGGGAACTCGCGGAAGCTCCGATCCTGCCATGTTCCGGTTGTTCGGTCTACCACGAGCATCCGCGACGCCGCCCGATCCGGCAGCGGCTCCTGCGCGATCAGTTCTTCGGGAAGATGGTAGTCGAAATCGGAAAGAAGCACCGCTAGCTCACGCTTTATTTGGATAACTGCCGAGAGACTGCAGGAGGCTCCGCTCCGCCAGCCTTTCGGGTGCATTGAATCGCAGCAATCCGGCGGTTGCCGCGCCCGCATCCGAGAGGGCGCGAATCGAGCAGCCGTCGAGTTCAAAATGATCGGCCCACAGGTCTTCGCGGGGATGGAACAACCGCACGATTTCGCCGCTGTGGCCGTCAATGCCCGCGACGTCACTGCTTTTTCGGCGGTTGCAAAGAACGCACGCGTAAGCCAGGTTCTCGATATCGGAAAGGCCGCCGTGCTTGCGGCTGATGACATGGTCGACCTGCAGCCGGAATGCGATATCGTCTTCGTGGATCAGGCAGTACTCGCAACGATGGTGCGCGCGGCGGGCGACTTGGTTGCGAAGCGCCTCGGTAATGTCATTGCCCACTGGCAAGGATCTGGCGCGCCCGTGCTTTGGCCATTCTCAGGATGTGTTCCAATTCCATGAAGTGGTCGAGTTCAGCCTTTTCGTCCGGAGATAAGGGCTGCTCTTTCTCGCGCTGAATGAGATCCGCTACTCGCTGCTGCGCTGCGGCGGAGGGCTGGAAATGAGTGACCGCTTCCGGGGTGGTGCCGGTCGCGATAAAGTCGATGATCTCCAGGTAAACCGGGCTCGCCGCGCTCATCTGGTATTCAGGATACAACGTAAACTGGAAGCAGTGCGCATCTTAGGCATCGAATCTTCTTGCGATGAAACCGCAGCTGCGGTGGTCGAGGATGGTTCCCGAATCCTGTCGTCGGTAGTTGCTTCGCAAATCTCGACGCACGCTCGCTATGGCGGAGTGGTTCCGGAACTGGCTTCGCGCGAACACCTGCGCGCCATCGTGCCAGTGGTGCGCCTGGCGTTGGAACAATCCGCTACAAGGCTCGAAGACCTGAGAGCCATCGCCGTCACGCAGGGTCCCGGATTGGTCGGGTCTCTCCTGGTGGGAATCACCTACGCCAAGGCGCTCGCGCTGGTGCGGCACCTGCCACTGATCGCGGTGAACCACATTGAAGGACACATTCACGCCGTGGTCAGCCAGAACCCTGTCGAACTGCCGGCGTTGGCGCTGGTGGTCAGCGGGGGCCACACTCATTTGTATGAGGTCCGCGAGAATTTCGTCTATCGGCTGCTCGGCAAGACTCGCGATGACGCGGCCGGCGAAGCGTTCGACAAAGTCGCGAAGCTGCTGGGCTTCAGCTACCCCGGTGGTCCCGTGATCGATATGATGGCACCTCACGGAGATCCCCATGCCGTCCCGTTCACGCTTGCGAAGATGAAAGGCAACACGCTCGACTTCAGCTTCAGCGGACTGAAAACCGCCGTCCTGCGCTGGACCGAAGCGCGCGATCTCTCGGCCGAAGTGGCCGCCCGCCGTGAGTTGCTCCAGCGCAATCCGCAACCCAGCGTCGAGGAGTGGTTGGCCGTGACGCCTCGCGAAACGCTGGATATGCTGGCTTCGTTCCAGCACACCGTCATCCGCGAATTGCTGCGCCGAGCCGTGAAAGCCGCAGAAGAAATCGGCGCACGCAGCCTGGTGATCTCCGGCGGGGTCGCCTGCAACGCCGGTCTGCGCATCGCCGCCGGGGCCACGCACCTGCCCTATCCGATCTTCTTCCCCACGCCTGGACTCTCGACGGACAACGCCGCTATGATCGCCGCCGCCGCCTTCCCCAAATTCACGCGCGGCGAATTCGCCGATTCCACCCTACGAGCCCAAGCAAATCTCGCATTGGCGTGAGCGCGGGTTGCTACCATCAATTAGATGTCCCCCCAACAGCCTCCCGCAGCACCACCGAAAATGCCGATCCCGGGCGTCCGCCACCTCGTCGCCGTCGGTTCCGGCAAAGGAGGAGTGGGCAAGACGACCGTTGCCGTAAACC
>Ga0163162_10002468_pt1 | contig 17466 bp, 19 predicted proteins | sample S55metaG_FD_115310 | JGI IMG/M metagenome (GOLD analysis project Ga0163162, IMG submission 115310) | Switchgrass rhizosphere microbial communities from Kellogg Biological Station, Michigan, USA - S5-5 metaG | ecosystem: Host-associated > Plants > Roots > Rhizosphere > Soil | place: USA...
GGAGAGGTCGCATAGTGGATTAGTGCACCGGTCTCGAAAACCGGAGAGGCTTAACGGCCTCCGTGGGTTCGAATCCCACCCTCTCCGCCATTATTAAACCACTTTCTCCATTTCTATTTTTTTCGCTTGCGCCGCTTCTACCTTTCGGATAGGGCGCTGATGGCGTGATTGTTTTTCGTTAACCCGCTCCACAAGGTTAGACTGCAAGTCTTCTCAACAACTTCACACAGCCTTCAAGGTATGCTTAGCGCATAACCTCTTCTGACTCGCGCGTTGCACGCCGTGCCTGGAGTCGTAAAGTGGTCCTGAAGCGGCGATATTGTACCCAGCGACCTATCTGTACGCGTAGAAGGTCCGGGATTTCGTCACGACGCAAATTGAGGCCTTCAACTGGCTGCCAGGCCCTGTTTGCCACCTCCATTCGGCCCGGCAACTCATCATCTCGTTTTTTGTTCTACCATCTGGCAGGGTGTCCGAGGGTCCGATTTGCTTGCGTTTCCTCGCCATCGTCATTAAAGTACGCTTCACCGAAAGTCTAGAACTTGTCGTAACGAGCAGCACCTTCCTGCTGCATTTGGCCCACGCATCCTTGACTAAGAAAGGAGAAATCAAATGAAACGCCCAGTTCTGATCCTAGCCGTAATCACCTTAGCCGGCGCCGGCCTCACGAGCTACCGGTTATTTGCACGAAACAATGCTGTGGTTGCGGAAGAAACTCACAATCACCACGCGAATAGCGCAAAGCCTTCAGCTGCGCTCGATGGCCCACTTAGTAATGCAACCGTTAGTTTCGGCGCTTGGAAGACAACACCGCCGTTTGATCGAATGAATCAGCCGCCCACAGCGGCCACCAACGCGCACGAGGTGATTCCGCAAATCGCGAAGATCAAAGCAGGCGGCACCGTCAACTTCATCATTTCGGGTTTGCATCAAGTCGTAGTTTATGACGATGGGACGCAGCCCAGCGATATCAGCCTCGCTAACCCGATTGGGGGCTTTCCAGGTCCTCCGCAATTGCCGCCGCTGATTGACGATCCGAACAGGAGAATTTATCGAGGACCAGACCCCAGACCGCTCTTCCCGAATGTTCTCGATCGTGTAGAAGTGGTCCAGTTCGAGAATCCGGGAACTTATCTAGTCATCTGCGGAGTCGTGCCGCACTTCACCAGCGGAATGTATGGCTTCGTGAAGGTCGTCCCGTAAATCCCGAGTACAGAACGGGAGATAGGCGACTCGGTTGCTGCCCCTCCCGTTCTGTAGGTTTCTCTGCTGTTTGTTCGAACCGGGCAAAACCGCCGACCGAAAAGGTTAAGCCGGTTCGAGTCCTGTCCCCATTCCTTCAACATTTGACTTCACCCTCAACACCTAGCGTCACCTCCTAGAGTCAGATAGAATTCGGGTCGAATTTTTGTATCACCCCCCACCTGGTTCGAAGTAGATCCTTCATGAGGCCAGCGTTACAACCAGGCCTAAGACTCGCTCATTATGAAATTCGCTCGCAGCTGGCTGCGGGTGGCATGGGTGAGGTCTACCTGGCCCACGATACAAAACTGGATCGCAGAGTCGCGATAAAAATATTGCCGCCTGAAGTAGCTGGTAATCAGGATCGTATTTGGCGATTCTCACAAGAGGCAAAAGCGGCTGCCGCACTCAATCATCCAAACATCGCACACATCTACGAGATCAGCGAATCCAATGGTCTTAATTTCATCGCAATGGAGTACGTCGATGGCGAGACATTACACGAACTTATAGATGCGAACACCAACCTGCCGAAGCTCTTGCGTTTTCTGCAACATGCGGCTGAGGGGTTGGCGAAAGCCCACGCAGCGGGGATTGTCCATCGTGATCTAAAGCCAGAAAACATTATGGTGACGCGAGATGGACACGCGAAAATTCTTGATTTCGGTTTGGCGAAATTGCTTGACGCACCATATGCAGACGCGAACGGCAAAACTGCAAGTAACATTGATACTGCGATCCTGCGCCAGCATTCAACGCCAGGTACAGTCATTGGCACAATCGGTTATATGTCGCCTGAGCAGGCTCAGGGAAAGACCTCAGAGATCGATCATCGCTCTGACATATTCTCGTTCGGATGCATTATCTTCGAAGCCGTTACCAATCACCGACCTTTTGTGGGATCAGACGCGATAGATACTCTGAACAAGATCATTCGAGAGCCCGCGCCTCCGATAAGTAGCTTCAATCAGGACGCACCTGCGGAGATACAAAAGATCGTGCGTCGCTGTTTGGCGAAAGATCCCGAAGATCGATATCAATCGATTAAAGATGTAGCGATTGAATTAAGAGAATTACGACGGGAACTTATAATCGAACTTGACACCAGTGTTCCTCCGCCGACCTCGGCGACGACAAAGGCCCAGCAGTTAACCTCAAAAGATGCGGCTGCAACTGAACTGGTTTCGCCTCGTCCAACACATCTATCCAGTGCCGAATATATTGTTTCTGAAATCAAGCACCATAAGCGAGCCGCTGTAATCGTGTCGTTTATTGCTCTGGCAACCATTGCGCTGAGTTTATGGCTTGTCCGATCTTCCTCACCAGCATCAACCCAGATTGATTCGATCGCGGTGATGCCGTTTGTAAACGCAACGGGCAATACAGAAATCGATTATCTTTCCGATGGCATCACCGAATCGCTAATCAATAGTCTTTCGCAAATCCCAAAACTGTCGGTGAAGGCGCGAAGTTCGGTATTTAGCTACAAAGGTAAAGAGATCAGTCCGCAACAGTTGGCGAAGGATCTGTCAGTTCAGGCAGTTTTGAACGGGCGTGTTCTACAGCGCGGCGATCAGCTTTTATTGAGCCTGGAGCTTGTCGATGCACGAACTGGTAACCAACTCTGGGGTGATCAATACACGAGGAGAATGACAGATCTACTGTCGCTCCAAAGCGAAATCGCGCGGGATGTTTCGAGCAAATTGAAATCAAGACTAACAGGAGCCGATGAACGAAAGATCGCCAAAAACTACACGGAGAATACCGAAGCGTATCAGCTCTATTTGCGTGGCAGGTATCACTGGAACAAAAGAACCGAAAATGACATTAGGAAAAGTGTGGAGTACTTCCAGCAAGCAATAGACAAGGATCCAACGTATGCCATGGCCTATGCAGGCCTGGCCGAGGGATACATCTTGTTTAGTGCATACAACGTCGAACCGCCCGGTGCGGCTTATTCAAAAGCAAGAGCAGCAGCACAGAAGGCGATTGAAATCGATGAGACGCTTGCCGAGGGTCATAATGCTCTCGCTGCTATTAAAAGCAGTTACGACTGGAAATTTGATGAAGCAGAGGTCGAGTGGCACCGAACAATCGCACTCAATCCTAACTATGCAACCGCCCACCAATGGTATGGCGAACATTTGCTTTACATGGGACGTGCAGATGAGGCGCTGACCGAAATAAAACGAGCCCAGGAACTCGATCCACTCTCATTGATTATTAACGCAATTCTGGGAGTGGCTTACAGGGAGACAGGACACGTTGATAAAGCGATCGAGCAATTGAAGAAAACGCTTGAAATGGATCCTAACTTTGGGCGAACACATGTGATCTTGGCAGAAACATATCAACGGGAAGAAATGTTTGAAGAAGCTATTAACGAATACACTAAACTGATGACGATTATGGGGATGTCACCTGAAGACGTGTCGCGGTTTTCAGGAGTTGTAAAGGAAGCATATAAAACCTCAGGGCCAAAAGGGTATTGGCGGACAATGGCAGAACTTTCTAGCACTTATATTAAACAGAAGCTCGGACATGGAGCTCCATTAACAGTGTCAGCAGGTTTTTGGGCGCGGGCAGGTGACACTGAAAAGGCTTTTGCCTTGCTTGAGAAGGCTTACGAGGAGCACGGTGAGGACATTCTAATCCTAAAAGATCAGCGATTCGACCCGATAAAATCAGACCCGCGGTACAAGGATCTAGTTAGGCGCGTTGGTCTGCCTCAAGATTAGTTTAATGATCGCACAGAATCGCACGAAGCTCGCAAGGTGAGGGCCTGCTTGATGTTGGACCCTCTTTCACAAGGGTTCATCATAACTGGGCGCCGAAGCGAAATAAGAATCGTTAAGATCCAGGCAGCGCCGTTGTTATCCAGGAGCCAAAGAACTGTCGAAATAATGACTGCTGCGTAAAAGGGAACTAGTAGGTCGGTCAGTCCAATCGTACGGCCGCGGTCCCGAAAACCGTATTGAGTTAACGCCCACCGTGGGTTCGAATCCACTCTCTCCGCCACTTAGTTCAACAGCTTTCCAGAGTTTGACTGGTAAGTTTTTTCATTTTGAGGTGAGGGCTCTCTGTGATCTTTGGTCTTTCCGGGCTATTGTCCAGTGGCGAGTGGCTTTCCAAATTAGGAATTCTCAAATATCAATTCATCATTCTCAATTAAATCGGGTCAGTCATTTCAACTCTGACAAAAGAATCAGGGGGCCGCGTGACGAGACTGATGGGTATAGGCTATGCTTGGCCCGCCCTTGATTGTTCGCTTTAACTTCCACCGCGCATGGAGAGGTGCAGGAGTGGTTGAACTGGCAGCACTGGAAATGCTGTGAACGGGAAACCGTTCCGTGGGTTCGAATCCCACCCTCTCCGCCAGCTTTATTCCTGGCCCCCAAGACATGATCACTGTTCTTTGTAATGTGGGGAGGGCGGATGAACGACGACAAACTCGCACTGGAAGAGTCCCGGCGCGCAGCCCAGCACGAGGCTGTAAAATCGCAGGTCGAAAGCGAGGTACAGGCGGACATTACTGACCGAGCTGCTCGTACAACTGTTCCAGATGAATCGAGACGCATCGACCAAGTGGCCGGCGATTTCCGCGAGAAAGCGGTTGATGAGGTAATTGACACCGAACGCGAAGTACAGCGTTCACGCGGGCTGGCGCGAATCTCGCAGATAGTGGATTACATCTTCTATCTGATCTACGCGTTACTGGGAATGCGATTCCTGCTCGCGTTGTTGGCTGCTCGTAGTAGCGCCGGATTTGTTCAGTTTCTAGTCGCTATTACTAACCCGTTTTACGCGCCCTTCAAAGGGATCGTCGCGAGCCCGAGCACGGATCAAGGCCACACGTTGATGTTACCGATTGTGGTCGCGATCATTGCGTACGTGATCCTGCATCTGGCAATAAACGGGTTGTTGCGAGTGTTCGCACACCGAAAGACAGCAATCTAAGCGGTTCGGTTCTAATTCTTTGAACGACTTATCAGATCCCGGGCTCCGCACAACGCAAGCCTTGTGAACCCCGCCAGGCCGGGAACGGAGCAACGGTAGCAACGGCAGCGTGTGTTGCGGGACAGTCCGGGGTCTGGCCAAATCTTTTAGAGAATTAACCAAAAACTAAAACACTCTCCTCATTGGCACGTGGTTCGGTCGTCTGTTACAGTCTCACCACACAATCCTCGAAAGGAGTACATGCATGAAACGCGTTCCAGTACTTTTGCTTGCAGCTCTCCTCCCCTTGGTAACAACTTCAATCGGTTCAGCTCAAACAAAATCCAGGCAAGAAATTCTCTCAGAGATCACTGTCAAACGAACTGAATTGAGCACACTCGAAAAACAATTTCTCGCTCCTTCAGAGCAAGATCGGGCGGACTTTGCCGAACTCCTGACCCAATCTAATACCGGCTTGATTCGACTCCTTCCGCGCGAGGTCTTTGATAGCCAGAGCAACAACAAGGCAATTACGTTGCGAGGGGGCGGGGCCTACTATTCCTTCACGCGACTCACACACGAATACGGTTACGGCTCTGACATAGAACTCCAACAGGGAAGACTGTCGGTCGGTTTTGCCGGGTGTGACTACGGAATGCTGACAAGTTTAGGCAATCTCCCACTTAACGAAGTTTCGCTTGCCAATCCGGTGGTTGCGCTCGTCGAACGATACAAGCCCCCGACAATTGAATCTGAAGTACGGGCCGAGCAAAGGCGTTTCGGCAGTGGCACAACACTCGAAGGGGTGGTGTTAAAGACATACATCGCGGCTGATACCGGGATGACCTATGTACTACGCTCAATTAATTATGATCAGTCCGATGTGCTGGTTGCATTGCGAGTAGTACGCACCGATTCCGATGGTAGTGTCATCATTGCCTGGAAAATGTTAGAGAAGTTCGCCGCACCCCAGTTAGTTCGAAATAATATTCAAGGCAACTAGAACGCTTAAATGGCTTATCAAGTTATCGCTCGAAAGTGGCGCCCGCAAACATTTGACGAAGTAACAGGACAGGAACCGATCACCCGAACGCTGCGAAATGCAATCGGGAATCAACGACTACATCATGCCTACCTTTTTTCCGGTGCCCGAGGCGTAGGCAAAACGACCACGGCTCGCCTTCTTGCCAAGGCGCTCAATTGTCATAAGTCAAAGGAACCTACGACCACTCCCTGCCGGACTGATGATCCAACTCAGTGTCCGTCTTGCCGTGAAATTTCTGAGGGCCGATCCATCGATGTTCAGGAGATCGACGCGGCATCGAATACCGGTGTCGACAACGTTCGCGAAGCCATCATCGGCAGTGTCGGGATCGCTCCCGCTCGCGATCGATACAAGATCTTCATCATCGATGAGGTTCACATGCTTTCAACTCCAGCGTTCAATGCTTTGCTGAAAACTCTGGAGGAGCCACCACCTCGCGTAGTGTTCATCATGGCGACCACGGAACATCATAAAGTTCCGCAAACGATTTTGTCTCGTTGCCAACAATTCGAGTTCCGCACAATCGCTACTGCAAAAATTGTTGAGCGTCTCAAGCTAATCGCCAAAGCAGAGAAGATTTCTGTACCGGACGATGCATTACGTGAGATAGCGCGAGCCGGCGAAGGCTCGATGCGCGACGCCCAGTCGGCACTGGATCAAGTCATAAGTTTTGCGGGTGACACGATCAAAAAAGAAGATGTTGAAATGGCACTCGGAGTGGCAGGCGCCGACATTTTGACTCGTGTTATCGACAGTATCGCGAATAACAAACCAGCGGAGGCGATCGCCGTAGTAGATGACATTGTAATGAGGGGGCACGACTTGAGGAGCTTCTGTCGCGACCTCCTGGCCCACTTCCGCGATCTGCTCGTGACCAAAGTGTCGGGCAATGATGAGTTGTTGGAGGCAGCTGTTTGTGAACCTGCCGAACTCAAACGTCAGGCCGCACTTTTTTCCGAATCAGATCTAGTCCGCTTCTTTCATTCGCTAGCCGAAACTGAGACGAAACTGCGCACGGCCACTCAGCCTCGGTATCAGGTCGAGATTGGTATCGTTAAATTGATGGAACTGAGAGGTGTTGAATCCATCTCAGAAATACTGCAGCGCCTCGCCACTTTGGAAGGAAGTTCATCCGGAAAGCCGGGCGGCGGCTCATCCAATTCGGGAAATGGATCTCCGTCACCTCGCAAGGGAGGCGCGGCCCCGGTTAACTCCGGAAGTCGAGCCGCTTCATCTTCATTCACCGCGGCTGCTATCGCTCCAGCTCTTGAAGTAAAGACTGCTAGTCCCATCCAGTCGACAGTCGCAATGGACGAGCTTCCGATTACTGAGAGCGATACCATCGCGCCCGCCGAAATGACGGTTATTGATCGAATCAAAGCTGCGCTCGAAAATCAGCGCAAAATGCTTTTGGTTACGGTGCTCGAGGCGGCACTCGCTGCGTCAATCGAGGATGGTGAGCTGTTTGTAGAGTTTGCTCCCGAGTCTCGCCATTTCCGCGATACGCTTTCAAAGCCTGAGAACATTAAGATCCTTCGCGATATTTGTCGTGAGGTAACCGGTCAGGAAGCGGGAGTCCGCATCTCAGTCAAGGACATGCAATCGGAGTCTGGTCCAACAACTCGGGAAGATGACGAGCGGATCGAAAAGAAAAGATTGCGCGAATCTGTGGGAAGTAATCCGATAGTGCAAGAGATGCTGCGTACCTTTCGCGGCGAACTTGTGGACGTCCGGCGCGTTGATGGAAAATGATGGGGCGCGATATTTCTCGCGCCCCATCAAACCTTTTACTTCATCGCGGTATGCGAAGCTTTTGTCCCGGATGAATCAAATTATAATTAGCCCCGATCACATCACGGTTTAAATCCCAGATCTCCTTCCAGTTCTTGCCCCAGTGATTACCAATCTTGCTTAAAGAATCACCGGACTGAACTGTGTATTCCTCGTAACCACCACCTTCTACTTCGACGTTCAGAACGAGATCCCCGGATCTGTAATCAGGATCGATCTCACCATACTTATCCCACATCTGTTGCTTCACTGAACCGTCGTTTGTAGTAGCCGTAATGTAGAGCACGCCATCTTGCTCTGCTACCTGAGGATTGACGCCATTCGCGCTGGCAATGTCAATCACAGGCTTATACTTCTCAGTAAGTTCCATGATTCCAACTCCTTCACTTGATGGTCATCTTATTGACGACTTTTTTCGGATGAGATTCATTCGCCGCCTTCATCGCGTCCTGTAGCTTTGCACGCGGAATATCGCCCGTAAGCGTCACTTCCCCGTTTATCACCTGGGCTGAGACTGTAGTAATTCCATATTTGGTTAACCCGGCCATGACACTTGTCCTGAGTTGGTTGTCAGGAGAAACCGGAGGCGGCGTGGCATTCACAATTGGTGGTCTAACCGACAAAGAATTAGTCACCGACTTAACACCCTCAACGCTTTTCGCCAAATCTTCCGCCCTGGCTTTGTTAGTCTCAGTGTTTACATTACCTGCCAGCGTTACGGCTCCGTCTTTTACTGCGACATTTACTGTTTGGGTGGCCAGGGCGGGATCGCTGCTTATCTTTGCCTTGACCTGTTGAGTCAGCGTTTCGTCATTAGGACCGCGATTACATCCACCGAGCGCGGCAATAAGAATAAGCATCACTGCGATGCCGGCTGCTTTCGTTTTCACTGTGGTGTTCCTCCTATGAGTTTTAATAGTTGAGTACGGCATTGGCGAATCCATGCCAGCCCTCGCTTGCAAACGAGTGACTCTTGTTGGTTGCGACTTATTTAAAAAAATTGCCTGCGACCCGCCAAAGATCATCCATTGCGTTTCCATCTTTGTTCTGGTCTAACATTGAACCCAGCATACCCATTACGTCTGGTGCGGTAGCATGAGCCTGCTGCTGTTGCACTGCCAGCATGTTCGATAATTGAGAAGCATCCAGTCCATTTTGCTGCTGGGCCTGGCCCACTGCCCCCATGACCAGGGGCGCCACCATTTCCATCAGCCCACCGGCCGAACTTTGATCAATCCCTGCTGCCTGGGCCAGGTTGCTTTCCACAGTCGTCTGCTGTCCCGAAAAGACGTGACCCAGAATGCCGGCGCCATTTGCCGATTGCGGATTACCAAGATAACTAGATAAGTCGTTAAAGATGCTGCCGTCATGATCAGAGTTGAGAGCCTGGTGCAAACTCTCTGCGCCTTGTGGTTGGGCAGCATTGCGGGCCATCGCACTCAATATCAAGGGAACAGCAAGCTGTATTGCTGTGTTCGCGGTCGACTCGCTGATTCCAAACCGTTGGGCGATTTGTTGTGATGCACCTCCCGCGATTTGTTGCATCACCATCTGTGTTATTGCATTCATGATGACCTCCTGCTGGCGTTGTGGGTGAACGACGTCGAGACGCCGGCCCTCGCGGACGCGATTATGGTCAGAGTTCAGACAATAAGAGCGCGTCGTCCGTGAAAGAAACTATTTTGAACTCTCCTGAGATCCCCGCGAGCTCAATAAAGGACAAGCCGTTGGGCGTACGACTTGAAGGCTCAAGTTTCACGCGGGATTCCGATCCGTTTCCGGATCTGGAACGCTACTCAGGATTCAGGCATGAAAAACATCGTTGGGGGACTTGCGAAGAATCATCTCGACAGCAGATCTATTCCAGCTGTCAATTGCTTACTTCAATCTGGTTGCGTGGGCAAAGATTACACCAACTAAACATATCCTGCGACAAACGAGAGCCGTACGGATGTGGAATTATTGTTACGCTACTTTTCTATCGTTAGCGTCATCCTGGAAGCTTTGCTGCAAGCACGTCAACATTAACTATAGTGGGAGGTTTAGCAAGTAACTCACCGGCCTTGGCCATGAGTGCTGCGGCAACCTGTCCGGAAAGATGCGCGCTACGGCCAGCCTCATTTGGGAAAGCATCGAAGATCCCAAACGTTGATGAATCCAGGCGCAGGGCAAACCACGCAGTTGTATCGGGCTCATTTTGCACCAGAGCAAGTCCGGACCTTAAGAAATCTTCCACGTCCTTCTCTTTTCCAGGCTTCGCGTCGAGTTGCACCCAAAGAGCAACGTTAACCATGAGTTTCCTCCAGTAATTAGAATAGAAGTACTATACGCCTCGCAATGAACGAATCCTATTGGTAAGCCTTCTGTCCGTCAGGTGGAAAAAATGAACGATTTAAAGGAACTGCTTGAACGAAATAAAGAGTGGGCCGAGGCGCACAAAACCCACGATCCAGAATTCTTTCAGGCATTGGCAAAACAACAAAACCCGAACTATTTGTGGATAGGCTGTTCAGATAGCAGAGTGCCCGCTACTCAACTAGTCGGGCTACGAGCGGGTGAAATGTTCGTACACAGGAATGTGGCCAACGTTGTGGTCCATACGGACTTCAACTGCCTTTCGGTACTGCAGTATGCAGTCGAGGTATTGGGAGTCACCCACATCATCGTTTGCGGACATTATGGTTGCGGCGGTGTAAAGGCGGCCATGGAAAACCTGCAGATGGGTTTGATCGATAACTGGCTACGACATGTTCAGGACGTGATGATCCACTATGAGCATCAGCTGAGAGATATTGATAACGAGGACAAGCGACTAGATCGGCTTTGCGAGTTGAATGTTATCGAACAAGTGCTCAGTGTCGGTCGCACGACAATCGTGCAAAGTGCCTGGAGCCGCGGACAAGAGTTAGCAGTTCACGGCTGGATCTACGGCATCAGTGACGGACTTTTGCGTGATCTTGATCTGTCGATCTCGAATCAAGTGGAGTTATCAGAGTCAGCCAGGAGACACGGTCGTCGAGGATAATCCGGTCCTGTTACAGCGCTGCTCTGATCGTTCTGTATGCTACAGAACCCTTCAGTTGTTGAGAACTCGGCTGAATATGTGCCTATCGCTGTGTGCGAACGAAACGCCCTCTGCCCTGTCGAACTCGCCGTCAAGTGTCGTCTCATCGATTTGTAATACGAGCCAGTGATCGGAAAGCTCGAGACGCTCGGTCAAAGGGATCAGAAACTTAAGCTCGCCCAGATCAATGGAATCGTTAGCCTTCAGAACGCGTTGAATGGCAATTGTGGGCGCCGAGCCTACCACTTTCCATCCTTTATCAGTTTTGGTTGCCAGACCCACCTTCAGTGAGGTTAAAAGCCGTCGGCCCTTGTACGGGCAATTCTCGCTTACGGTGATCAAAGACTTGTCAAACTCCAGTGCAATACCTGACGGATAAACTCTGAACTTCCCTGAGAATTGAGCCTGAACGGCAAAAGGAGTCTTCAGCGACGAAATCTCGACGGATTGGCTCTCCTTGGAGAAGCCATCCTGGGCCATCGTTGAAGCTGCGGACAGCGACATCATCAGAATCATTAACAACATGTGTCTCATTTTATTTCCTCACAATCGAATAGCTGTTCCCTCAAAACAGGCGCGTAAAAAATCGGATGGATACGATTTTCATATCAACGCCCTCACGAATAACAGAATAGCCCTCAATCGAGTAATATTTTTCGCCCTTCCTCAGTCCCATCGACTCGTCAGCACTGGCTTGCGGCTTCACTAAATAATCTTTGGGCGGGTCGAATGGTCCTGATGCTGCCTCACTTTTGAACTTTTGAATACGCGCAGCTACGTTTGCGTTCTTTTGGGCCAGGTGGTCCAAGTGTTCTCTGAACGTTCGTACGTCTTGTTCCAACTGAGATACAAATGAGCCAAACTCTTTCGGATCCGCTGCCGGTTTACGATCTAATATTTGCTTGATGTTTGGCGGGAAGAAAGATCTCTCCTCGTCAGTGTTATCAGGTCCGGCCAGGGGCAACATTAAATAGAAGAGCTGCATTCGCTGCTTGTAAGCAGTTATAAGCAGCGAATCGGAAACACTATCCAGATCGACACCGCTAAATTCACCGTCACGGATCGCTACAGCCCGGCGGCGTGCAATATTTTTTGTAAAAGTCGCTTCGTATGCAGCGCTGAAGTCAAGGTTTTCCGCTAAGAGTCGTTGAAACTTCTCGCAAACACGATATGCATTAGTCGTCTCGCTTGTTTGACGGACTCTCTGCGCTCGCGCAACCACGTGGCAAAGACCAAGTAACGCTAGACTCAGAACGAATTTGGGTAAGCTTCTGGGACTCATTGCGTCTCCTGACGCACAGGGTGGAGGCCTTCTTTAGTATGACAGTCAGCTGACGAGTTCGATTATATTGCGAGACTTGCCCAATTATAGCAATAGTGAACTTAGAGTCAGAGAGAATCGTTGGCTCAGAAGTTCAACACGCTCCTGGCACAAACCCTTACCCTCTTTGCTGTGACTGGAATAGATTGAAATGTCTGCTGAGAAAATGAGCCGGGAGGCTCCTGAGGCGGGCTGTTAATGAATTTTTTTTGGGCTACGAGGCTGTTTTATCGAGCCACTAACACTTAGTGTCCCGCCTTACTGACAGATTTCGTCAGTCTGTTTCGCCTTAGTTGTCGTCGCCCTCACCAGAAAATGGGAAGTTATTAGCCAGGACGGCCCTCATCTTTACGTGTCCATACAAGAGCTCGAGATAGCAAAGGAACCGGTGTAGTAGCGCTTTGGGATCGATGTTGTCTTCGATTGAACTAATAACTTCGAGCGCAAGGTTTTCGTAACCACGCCAATCCTTGTACATCAGGTATTGCATCGCTCCGTCTCTGAATTCGAGTATCTGATCGACTACCTTGCGCAGCAAATCCGGACCTGGTTCAGACTCTGCCATTCGCACAATGCCCATCAGCGATGATAGTTCCTGACAAAGGAGTAATGACTGCTGCAGCCTTGATTCTGAATCGTTAAAGAGCGATGCGCCATCAACACTTGGATTGAAAACCTGTAGTAGCGTGATGATGGATTGTTGGAAGCAATTCGTTAGTAGACCATGAGCGTGCAGAATCTTGCCGTATACAACAGGCGTCGACTGTTCAGTAACGCTCCGCAGTAGCTCTCGTTCGAAAATACGCCGTAAATCGTGGTTTATTCCGTAAGTTATGCCGTCCAAAACGCCACGCAGACGGTCGTCCACGTCCGGCGATGTCATGGCCCGGGTGGCGATGAATTCCGTAAGTGAGTGCGCCTCAAACTGAAGAATTTCGAGGAGAGACAAACTCTCCAGGAGTGTGTCGAGCTTGTGAAGGTTGTTATCGATTCTCGCGAGCCAATCGAAGAATCTGGCAAGTTCTACGAGTACGTTTTCCGCTATGACTTTCAGCTCAGGATTATCGATCTGGCTAAGTGCGCTTGAGACTTCTTGCTGAAGACTCAGCTGTAACTGGTGCTGTTCCTCGCTTCTTTGGTCCGTCTGAGCCGAATCGCGGAGTAGTACCGGCTGCAGTTCCATTTCGGGGAAGGTTGATAACGAAGGCGTAGTCATCGTGGTGTTATGCGGACGTGGGAGGATTCTGGGGCGCGGCAGCCTGAAGACTACCGAAAATTGGGGATCGGACCACCGATTCTAACTACGGATAGATCCAATCAACTGCTATCCCAGGAAAGTCTTTGGCAACCCTCGTGCCGGATAAGGGGGTAAGAGCTTGTCCGGGGCTCTGGTTCCACAGGGTGCGGCTACTTAGGCCGTGTAATTTGGGGAAATACTGCGCCTAACGCCATCAAGAAGACGCCGCCGAGCAGAACTGCCCGATAACTACGCTCGCGCAGGTTTCGTTCCCTCACGCCACCGGGCATATCTCGGGTTATATGATCTGGGACTGGCATTCTGACACCAAAGCAAAGGGCACCAAATCTCGTCGCCTTTCCGCTGGCTGTCACTGCCTTCCACCTAACCCAGTACAAACCCGATTTGTCACGAGGCATCAGAACCTTCAATACGCTGGGGTTTTCCGGGCTTGGACCTTTCACCGTCGATAACGGGCCATCTTCGAAAACAGTCTCACCATTCGGCGTTAGTGTAATTGTCGAGGCGACCGAAATTTCAGAGTCCTGATCCAATGCATCCGAGAACTGAACGGAGACTAACTCAGGGGATCGCGGCAGAACGGCCCCAGCCGAAGGATATGAGCTCACATACTGGGCGCGCGGACGCAGCTTATCCCAGGCGCCAAAAACCAATAGCACAAATCCGATAAATAGCAGAAACACACGAATGAGTGACGAGAATGCCACGTTCAATCCTTAGATACGGGATCAGATGGTCTGACGATGAAGCTGACGCAGAACAAATTAGAAAGGGTCGACAGGCAGCTATTCTTTTTTGCTTACCCGGCCAATATAAAATCCTGCGCCAAATATCATCGTCAGCAGGAAAAAGACCGGAATCAGCATTAAAAAGCTGTCCCAAACTTGCTGCAGCATAGGGCCTCCTTACATCTGGAGAAAGAGGGTTTATTACTTTAAGGCGTCCTCAACCTAACTAACGGGGCCGTGAGGAAGGGTTCTAACTATTAATCTAGAGCAAGCCATTTGATTAGAGCAAGAAGAATCTTCAGCCATTCAGCCGTTTAACCCGAACGACTCCCAATTACGCCGAAGGTGTTCGCAAATTTAAGCCCAGGGTTTGCTTTGAAACCCTGGGCACCACGGATGGCTCATCGAAATTCAAGTCCAGAAGGGGTGAGCGATGATTACCGAGCCCGCGACCTGTCAGCTTCGGCAATAGCTGTCAGAAACTTGCTCTGCTTTTCCGCAGGACAATACATCTTGAGGAACTCCAAGTGTGTTCGAGTATCTTATTGGTCCAACTTGCCAGTGGAAACGAATCGCCAACGCTTTAGTTTCCTGCAAGGCGACACATAGTTATCAATCTTGAACTTAGGCATCTTTCCTCGGGCCGCAACTCCGATCTCAAGCACTACCGCCTTCACTTCGCTGCCCTGCATTCCTGTAGCACACGCATCCTCTGTCACCTGTCCAAAGTCTTCAATCACAGACGCCTTGCCATTTTCAAAACTATAAAGCGCAGCAGTTTCAATAAGAGTGCCCTGGGCCATATCACCAGCCGAGAGCAATAGCTCATTGATGCCATCGCCATTGAGATCGGTTTTTCTAAGAATGCTGCTGTTGAAGTTGATATCGAGGTTGGCCACCAGCTCTTCACCAGAGAAAATTGCGATTCGCTTACTGCCAAAATTATCGGCGTGAGAAGCATTGCATTCACCAACGGAAATCAGGTAAGCGAACTCTGTCTTGCCCGCGGCTGTAAAACTTCCAGAGGCGAAGTCAACGATCGAGGGAACAAACTGGCCAGCTTTCCGAGCCGCAGATAAGTAATCGTCACCACTCGCTTTAAAATTTGATTTACAGCGGGTGTCGTCGGTCAGGTATCGACGAAAGACTTTGGACAACACTGTCTTCTGTAATGCCGGACCAACCTTCGGAGGTGAGTTTCTTTTTTCAGTTCGAAAATCAAAGAGTAATCTCCTTGTTGTAGCGGTACGGGTTTGGCCAGGAGAAACGCTTGCGATCAGCAGCAACAGAATCAGGGGAGCCTTGATCATCATATTGTTAACCAACGGATAGTCTGCGCGAGCAAGATTGAAACCCTATCGCTGATTGACTGCTTAGATCCAGAGCTTAAACTTCAACCCAACGCTCTGCCCATTTACCAAGCGCTTCAATAACCGGTTCTAAACCCTTTCCAGATTCAGTCAGCTCATAACAGACTCGCACCGGCGGCCCGGGAATTACGGTGCGTGTAACTAGACCTTCCGACTCTAATTCACGCAGTCGTTCGGTCAAGAGTCGATCCGAAAGCCCGGGAATCACAGCCAGGAACTCATTGAAGCATTGTGGCCTCGCCAGCATCGAGCTGATGATCGCCCCGGTCCAACGACGACCAATGAGTTCCACTGCGTGATGGAACCGCGCACATACCTGGTGCGGCTTGCCGTCATCGACTTTCTCCGCCCCCCGCTTTGCCGTTGCACTCTTTCCCGCCACTGTCATCCACCTCTCAAACTTACTTTTGATTGCCTACTTGACAAACGTAGGTCACCAGCCCTATTCTTAGGCCTCAGCTTACTAAAAGTAGGTTAATTATGCAACGTGAGGAGAGAGGGACGATGAGTGAAACAGGGATACTTCTGCTGCGAGTTGTCGTTGGGGGCGTCATGGCTGCCCACGGCGCTCAGAAACTCTTTGGATGGTTCGGCGGATACGGCTTGAAAGGAACCGGAGGCTTCTTCGAACAATTGGGCTTTCGTCCAGGCGTCGCCTTTGCCGCTGCAGCCGGCCTAAGTGAGTTTTTGGGTGGACTGCTCCTAATACTCGGACTATTTACTCCGTTGGGCGCCGCAGCTGTGCTTGGCGCAATGATTGTCGCCAGCGTCGGTGTCCATCTTAAGAGTGGATTCTTCGCGACCAACAACGGAATCGAACTGCCGTTTCTTTACGGACTAGTTGCGCTCGGCCTGATCTTTATTGGGGCGGGCAGGTATTCGCTCGACGCAGAATTGGGACTGACATTTTTGAGCAGTCCGACTGTGGCATTCGGACTCGTAGCGTTGGCCGTCGTGGCCGCCGTTCTGACGCTCGCCGCCAGACAAAAGCAAATACAAACTTCTGCCAGTTAAGAGATTTTTAGAATTTGGAGTTTTCTTGAATGACCAACAATCAACAAATCAGATCGGTCTCCGGAATCATCAACAGCATGGAGACGCTTGAGGGCGAGGGCTTTTTGGTCCATCGACCCTTTCCAACTTACGCGCTCTCAGACTTTGATCCATTCTTACTGCTAGATGAGATGGGCCCAAAGGATCTTGCACCGAATCAAGCTAAAGGTGCACCGGACCATCCACACCGCGGTTTCGAGACTGTTACCTATATGCTCGAAGGACGAATGCAACACAAAGATTCACGTGGCAACTCCGGTAAGTTAACGCCCGGCGACGTGCAATGGATGACTGCCGGTTCCGGCGTGGTCCACTCGGAAATGCCCGAACTGGAATTTGCAAAAAATGGAGGACGCCTTCATGGTTTCCAGTTGTGGGTTAACTTGCCTAAACAAGACAAGATGACAAAACCCAGGTATCAGGAAATACCATCGGAGAAAATTCCTGAAGCCATTTCTGAAGATGGGCTTGTCAAGGTGCGCGTGATTGCGGGTGAGTCACTTGGAAAAAAAGCTGTAATTGAAACTCATACTCCAATCATCTACTTGCACTTCACCATTCAACCGGGTGGACGTGTTAGTCAACCAGTTCCGTCGGAGTACAACACCTTCGGTTACGTCGTAAACGGCGAAGGGGGTTTTGGACCAGAAGACGAAAC
>Ga0163162_10002470_pt1 | contig 17464 bp, 13 predicted proteins | sample S55metaG_FD_115310 | JGI IMG/M metagenome (GOLD analysis project Ga0163162, IMG submission 115310) | Switchgrass rhizosphere microbial communities from Kellogg Biological Station, Michigan, USA - S5-5 metaG | ecosystem: Host-associated > Plants > Roots > Rhizosphere > Soil | place: USA...
CTGAAGGAAGGCCAGGAAGTGGAAGTGCTGGTACTGGACGTGGACAACCGCGGCCGTATCAAGCTGTCCATCAAAGACGTGGCAGCGGCCAAGGCTTCGGGCGTTTAATCACCCCAAAGCGTTAGCGCAATAAAAATGCCCCGCCGTGAAAACGGTGGGGCATTTTTTTGTCTGCCAGAAAAGGTCAAGGTACAAAGTTGCCGGAGCCCGAGACCGGTGCTAGGTTTAGCCCACCGCCCGTGTAGCTCAGCCGGTAGAGCAGCGCACTCGTAACGCGAAGGTCGCAGGTTCGATTCCTGTCTCGGGCACCACCTCTCTTATTTCACCTTGCGGCTCAGATCCTCGACGGTACGTTTGAGCTGATCCATCGCCCGATCCTGATCGTTGATTTTCTGCTTCAGATTCGAAATCTCGCTGCTGTTCGAGTTGGAGCCGGAGCCACTGTTGCGCTTGAGGTCTTCGACCTGACGACCAAGCGTGTCCAGTTCACGGTCCTGGTCTTTGACCTTGTTTTTCAGATCATCGATTTCCTTACCGCTGGAGCTTGAACTCGAACCGCTGCTGCGTTTGAGTTCTTCGATCTGGCGCGATTGCTCGCTGATGGTATCGCGCATTTTTCTTAGGTCATCGATGCTGACATCGCTTCTGATCACCACGTCTTTGCCGTAGTCGTTGTGAATCAGCGAAACCTTGTCGCCGTAGGAAGCGCTGCTGTTACTCAATTCAACAGCCATTGCACTGGCCGGCAGAACCAAAGCGGCGAACAGAGCGGTGGCAGACACAACAGAAGAGATTTTCGAGAAGCTGCGCATCACTGGGTATCCTTGTGAACAGCGAAGAGGTGTGCCGAAGTGGCACATCGCTATGACTCGAAATCCGCATTTATGTTCCGCAGGTCAGCTTTTTGTGGGAGAGATGTAAAGACCCGTGTAATTCGTCATGCAAACGTCCTATATTCGGTGCCTGCATGAGCATCGCCCAGCAGTTTTCAGATGATCCCGAATGGTTCCGAAGGCCGGACAAATCCGCGTCAGAGAGATCCTTGATGATCCAGATCCATCCTCCATTCTTACGATCAGCGAGAACGCCATGACCGAATTAACTCAAGAGCAACGTCACGAACAAGCGCTGGAAAAGTACATTCTGGACGTACCGGACCTGAAGGAAGAGATCAAGGATCTCAGTCCCGATGATCAGAAAGATCAGATTCAGTGGGCCTTCGAAGACGAGGCCGAAGCCCAGGGCCTGCAGCCGTGGGAACTGACGCTCAAGTACACGAGCACGCCGGAAGAGTTCGAGGCACAGCGCCTTGTTCTGCACAAAGAGGCGGCCGAAGTGTTGGGTGTCGAGTGGGACGAGTACTGCGAGATGAATAATCTGGTGGTCTGATACAAAAACGCCAGCCTCAACCGGGCTGGCGTTTTTTATTGCGCGCAGTATTCAGAGACTGAGGCGCATCGACAGGTCCACCGCTTTGACATCCTTGGTCATCGCGCCAATCGAGATGTAATCCACCCCGGTTTCGGCGATCGGCAGCAGCGTGCTTTCGTTGATACCGCCGCTGGCCTCCAGCTTCGCCTTGCCACCGTTCAGGCGCACGGCTTCGCGCATGTCATCCAGGCTCAGTTCGTCGAGCATGATGATGTCGGCGCCGGCGGCCAGTGCTTCCTTCAGCTCCTCCAGACTTTCCACTTCGACTTCCACCGGTTTGCCCGGCGCGATCTTGTGCGCGGCGGCCATGGCCTGCGGGATGCCACCGCTGGCAGCGATGTGGTTTTCCTTGATCAGGAACGCGTCGTACAGACCGATGCGATGGTTGTGGCAGCCGCCGCAGGTCACCGCGTATTTCTGCGCCAGACGCAGGCCGGGCAGGGTTTTTCGAGTGTCGAGCAACTTGACCTGAGTAGCGCCGACGAAATCCGCCAAGTACTGCGCGCGCGTGGCCACACCGGATAGCAGTTGCAGGAAGTTCAGCGCACTGCGTTCACCGGTCAGCAGCGAACGAGCCGGGCCTTCCAGATGAAACAGCGGCTGATTGGGCTTGACCCGTTCGCCATCGATCACTTGCCAGTGCACTGCTACGCGCGGATCAAGCTGACGAAATACCGCATCGACCCAAGCGGTGCCGCAGATGACAGCCGCGTCGCGAGTGATGATGGTGGCTTTGGCCAGACGTTCGGCCGGGATCAGTTGCGCGGTGATGTCGCCGCTGCCGATGTCTTCGAGCAACGCACGGCGCACGTTGGCTTCGATTTCGGCGGTCAAATCGGCGAGACGTAGATTCGGCATAACGGGCTCCACAAACAAAGTGGTTCGATTATAGGGGCATGGCGCGAGCCAACCCAAGGCGAGAACGCGCGTGCTTGCCTGCATCCGGTCGATTTTCTTTGAGCAAACCGCGCCGGGACATGGTCATTGAAAGGGCATAGGGGAAACCCTGACGGCTATGGCGTCGGGTGCAAGTTATGAAAGATAATCCGCCTTGCATTTGACGTCATAGCTTTGACGTCCTGATTGAACGTGTGGGAGCGAGCCTGCTCGCGAATGCATTCTTTCAGTCACATTGCTGCGGCTGATACACCGCCATCGCGAGCAGGCTCGCTCCCACAGGGGGCCGGGTTGGCTTGACCGAACGAATCACCGTTTCAGGAGGCTTGGATGCACAACGACGGGAAAGTAGTGCCTTTGCACAAGGCTGCTACCGATCAGGCGAATCACTCACCGCTCGCCCGCCTGCCTGTGATTCTGCTTCAGGTTCGCGACAAGGCTGCCCAGCAACTGCGCCACGGCTTGCAGGAGCTGTTCGATAACGCCGACGACACGCTGTTCGAAATGGCCGACCGGGCGCGCAACGACGTTGAACAGAACATCTTCTTCGAAGCCATGCGCGACCTGCGTCTGAAGCGCAAAAACATCGAACGCGGCTTTCTTGAGCAATTCTTCGAAGCCTTTGTAGGCCTGACGCAATACGATCCCGCGCACAACACGCTTCCGCACGCCCTGATATACGACGAGCTGGCTCCGCGCAACGACGACATGGAGCGCAGCGTGGCGGTCGAGACCATGGTCGGTCGCGTACTCAAGCGTGACGGCTTCGCCCTCGATCAACTGACCGCGCGGCTTAACGCGCTGCTCGGCAACACCCTCGAAGATCAACACAACCCGCTCGGTCCGGCGATGCTTTGCGAGTTTTTCCTGCAGGCCGGGCGTAACCTGGGTGTGGAGATCAAGGTCAAGCTGATCCTGCTCAAACTGTTCGAACGTTATGTCTTGGCCGACACCGAACAGCTTTATGCCGAAGCCAATCAGTTGCTGCTCGCCACCGGTGTGTTGCCCGGGTTGAAGCCAGCCCCGGCGCGCCGTTCGATTGATCGTGCGATCGCCAATGTGAACAGCGAGGAAAGCGGCGACGCGCCGCCTGTCGACGAAGGCGTGCAGGAGGTTTTCGCCGCACTGCAGCAACTGCTCGCGCACGTCCGTGGCAGTGTCGCGCCGACGCTGGAATCCAGCGTTGCGGCGCAGCCGATTTCCACTCGCGACCTGCTGCGCCTGCTCTCGCACTTGCAACAGTACGTGCCGACGCTGGCGGCTCAGGATGACTTCGATCTGCGCAATCAGCTCGAACAACTGCTGACCCGCGTCAGCGTCAGAAGTGGCAAATCGCGGATCGTCGGCGATGCGGACGAAGACGTGATCAACCTGATTGCCATGGTCTTCGACTGCATTCTTGAAGACCGCAATGTGCCGGATTCGCTCAAGGCGCTGATCGCCCGGTTGCAGATCCCGATGCTCAAGGTCGCGGTGCTCGACAAGAGTTTCTTCAGCCGCAGCAGCCACCCGGCGCGGCGCCTGCTCAACGAAATCGCCGAGGCGGCCATGGGCTGGGGCGGCTGCGACGGTGAGGCGCGCGACAGCTTGTACCTGCGTATCGAACAAGTGGTGCAGCGTCTGCTGACCGATTTTGTCGATGATCCGGAGATTTTCTCCGAGTTGCTGGCCGATTTCCTCGCGTTCACCAGCGACGAACGCCGCCGCAGCGAGCTGCTTGAGCAACGTTTGCGTGACGCCGAAGAAGGGCGGGCAAAAACCGAACTGGCCCGGCGTCGGGTCGAGCGGGCGTTGAATCAAGCGCTGCTGGGTAAAGCTCTTCCGCCGTCTGTAGTCACCTTCGTACAGGACGCCTGGAGCAAAGTATTGCTGCTGACCTGCCTTAAGCATGGTGATCAGTCAGCCGAATGGCAGGCCGACGTGCAAACCATGGAGCAACTGATCTGGAGTGTGCAGCGTCATGCAGACACCGAATCCAGCCTGCGCTTGCTGGCACTGGTGCCGGGGTTGCTCAAGTCGCTGCGGGATGGCCTGAGCAGTTCGGCGTTTGACCCCTTTGCCACCAGCGAGTTTTTCAGTGAACTGGAAGCCCTGCATGTTCGTGTGCTGGAGCGTTCCGTCGAGGTGGATCAAGCAACGCCAATGATCGAGGTGTCGCAGCAGATCGTGCTGCAAACCGCCGACGACAGCAGCACGGCATTGACCTCGGTACGCTTGCCCCACGATGCCGCCGGTCTGCGTCAGGTCGAGCAACTGCGCCTGGGCAATTGGGTGGCGTTTCAGGAAGACGATGAACACAGTCTGCGCTGCAAACTGGCGGCCATCATCGAAGCCACCGGCAAGTATGTATTTGTCGATCGCACCGGCATGAAGGTGCTGGAGCGCAGCCGCATCGCGCTGGCCGTGGAATTCGAGCGCGGCGCGGTACGTGCGCTGGACGACACCTTGCTGTTCGACCGCGCGCTGGAGTCGGTGCTGGGCAATCTGCGGCGACTCAATCGCGGCAAGTGATCGCGCGCCGGGGGCCGATCACGGCATACTGGGCGCCAACACAGTCGGCGTTGAAGGAATCGGTATGCAGTTGGATCCCGCTAGCGGGTGGTGTCACGGGGTGCAGGTCTGCCCATCGCCCAACTTCAATGAACGCCCGGCGGGCGAAATTTCCCTGTTGGTCATCCACAACATCAGCCTGCCGCCAGCGCAGTTCGCCACGGGCAAGGTGCAGGAGTTTTTCCAGAATCGTCTGGATGTCACCGAACATCCCTACTTTGCAGGGATTGCTGACCTGCGCGTCTCGGCGCATTTTCTGATTGAACGTGACGGCAAGGTCACCCAGTTTGTCTCCTGTCTTGAGCGGGCGTGGCACGCCGGCGTGTCGGTCTTCGAAGGACGCGAAACCTGTAACGATTTTTCCGTGGGCATCGAGCTCGAAGGCACCGATGATCTACCGTTCACCGACGCGCAGTATCAGGCGTTGACGGCGTTGACCCGCCAGTTGCAAAGCGCATTTCCGGCCATCACCGGCGCCCGCATTTGCGGGCACAGCGACATAGCACCCGGGCGTAAGACCGATCCTGGCCCGGCATTCGACTGGGCGCGTTACCGCGCAGCCCTGGCACAAGAGGAAGGACAATGAGTTTTCTGGTGTTACTGCTGGCGTTGTGGATCGAGAAGTTTTCGGCCCTGCGCCATCGGGTTCAACGCGATGGCGGATGGATCCGCGAACTGAACAAACTCGAAACCAGCGCGCGGCTGGCCAAACAGCCCTGGCTGGTGCTGACGATTCTGGTGCTGTTTCCGGTGGCGTTGCTGGCGCTTTTGCTAGTGGTGCTGGAACCGGTGGCCTACGGCTTGCTGGCGTTGCCGGTGCATTTGCTGGTGGTGATTTACAGTCTGGGGCGCGGCGACTTGCTTGGCGGTCTTGGGCCGTTTCGCGATGCCTGGCGCCGTGAGGATCTGCAAGCCGCAGCACATGTGGCCAAACGCGATCTGAACATTTGCGCCGACAGCGGCGAGCAGTTGCTTGAAAGCGTGCAGGGGCATCTGCTGTGGCAGGCTTATCAGAGCTTTTTTGCGGTGATCTTCTGGTATTTCGTGCTCGGCCCGGTGGCAGCATTGGCGTATCGCCTGTTGGCGCTGGCGCAGGAACACGGCCAGAACCCGGCATTGGTCGAGCGTGCCGCGCAAATGCGGCATGCCTTTGACTGGCTGCCGGTACGCTTGCTGGCTGCGAGTCTGGCGCTGGTCGGCAACTTTGTCGCGGTCAGTCGGGTGATGTTGCATGAATTGCTCAACTGGAACATCAGCGCGGCGCAACTGATCAATCGGGTCGGTCTGGCGGCGGGCGAGATTCCACCTCCCGTGGTCGGGCCGGACGGCATCAACACCCTCGATTGCCTGTGGGAACTGCTGCTGCGTGCGGCGGTGCTGTGGTATGCCGGGTTTGCCTTGTGGACAGTTCTTATCCACTGATTCAGAAAAGATCAAAAGATCGCAGTCTGCGACAGCTCCTACAGGGGATCTGTGTTTCGCGGGCTGCGATGTCGTTAACCTTAAGTTACAAAACCTCCCTCCGATTTGAGCTATACAGAGATGGCGCTTGATAGTGGCTATCTGCTGTCGCCCCGCGCCTGCCAATAAAAACAAGAAAAACCAAGGGAGACTTCCAGTGAAGAGCTTGCTCTATCCCGCCGTCTCGCTGATGAACCGTCTGAGCTTCGGCATGAAGTTCAGCCTGATCAGCGTGCTGTTCCTGGTGCCAATGCTGGTGACCAATTTCTATCTGGTGCGCGATTCCTATCGCGAATTCCAGGGCACCCGCGTCGAACTGCAAAGCCTCGATCTTCTGGGCAGCAGCCTGGCCCTGCGCCGGGATCTGGAAACCCTGAACAATCTGGTGCAGATCAACGTCACCCTCGGGCAGTCCGGCAAGGCCGGGAATGTCGAGGCGCAGATCACCACCCTCGAGCAAGCGGTTTTGACGCGCTTGCAAGGGTTGACGGCGATGACCGACGATCCCGAACAGATCCAGGTGTTCGACGGCAAACGCGATGAAATGATCGCCGCGTTCAAGGCGCAGCAAACGGAAAACTCGCTGCAGAGCAAAAGCGCGCTGATCGGCAAATTGTTGGCCAGTGCACAGATTTTCAGCCAGATCATCACCAGTCAGGCCGGGCTGAGCCGCGACAATCAGGGCGACATCCGTCAGCTCAGCGAACTGGTCACCCTGATCACGCCGACCGTCACGCAAACCCTTGGCGAAGGCCGGGCCATGGGCTCGTATTCATTGGGTCAGGGTTTTCTCAACAGTGCTTCGAGTACCCGTTTCGATGAGCTGTTGGTGCAGATCGAAAAACTTCAGGCCGAATACGGCTTGAAACTGCAGGACGCCCTCGGCTCCAGCAAAGCCGCGCGGGACAACCTCAGCGCGGCGGCCGAGAGCAGTAAGGGCTCGCTGAAACAGGCCAGCGAACTGTTCGAAGAGCAGGTGGTGATGGCCGACACCCTCGATGCGCCATGGCAGGCGTTTTACGATCAGGTCACCGCACTGATCGACCGGACTTACCAGCTCAACGAAGCCACGTTGAAATTCCTCGACACTCAATTGCAGCAACGTCTGGCGCAAAACCGCACGCACATGGTCTTACAGGCGGTGGCGCTGTCGGTGGTGTTTGTGCTGATTTTCTACCTCTACGGTGGTTTCTACGCCTCGACCCGCACCACGCTGAAACGCTTGGGCGCGATGATGGACAAGGTCGCGGCCGGCGACATGACGGTCAACTTCAAGGCCAACAGTCGCGATGAGTTGGGTGAGTTGGGCGAAGTGTTCAATGGCACCGTGAGGAAGATTCACGACTTGATCGAGCGCGTGGGACAGACCGTCGCCGAGGTCGAGCGCCAGGCCGGGCAGGTTGAAAACGTCTCGGCGCAAAGCAACCAGGCGGTCGCCGGACAGCGCACGCAGATTGAGCAAGTGGCGACGGCGATGAATCAGATGTCGGCCACCTCACTGGAGGTGGCGCGTAGTGCCGCCGCAGCGGTGAGCAGTGCCCACAGCGTCAATGACGAGACTATCAGCGGTCGCGGTCTGGTCGAATCGCAGCAGGGCAGCATTGCCGCGCTGGCCAGCGAAATCGATCAGTCGGTGTTAGTGATCAACCAGTTGGCCAGTGACAGCCAGTCGATCAGCCGCGTATTGGAAGTGATCAAAAGCATCGCCGAACAAACCAACCTGCTGGCGCTCAACGCCGCGATCGAAGCAGCCCGTGCTGGCGAGCAGGGACGCGGTTTTGCCGTGGTCGCAGACGAAGTGCGCACCTTGGCCAAACGCACCCAGCAGTCGACCGAAGAAATCGAACAGATGATCGCCAAACTGCACGGCGGTGTCGGCGCGGCGGTGAAAGCCATGGGCGTCAGCCATCAGATGGCCAATGGCACGGTCGGGCAGTCGGAGAAGGTCCAGCAGGCGCTGGAAAACATCCTCGGTGCGGTGGGCATGATCGTCGATCAGAACCAGCAGATCGCCGCTGCGGTTGAGCAGCAAACGGCGGTGGCTCACGACATCGACCAGAACATCGTCGAGATCAACCGTGCCGGCGAACGTACGGCGCAAGGTGCTCACCAGACCGAAGATGCCAGCCGGGCGTTGTCGGCCCAGGTGGTAGAACTCAAACAGCTGATCAGCGCCTTCCGCGTCTGAGGCACGCACGAAACCTGTGGGAGCGAGCCTGCTCGCGAATCCAATCTGTCAGTGACATCTCTGTCACCTGACACACCGCCTTCGCGAGCAGGCTCGCTCCCACCGGGTTCTGGGTTTTATCAGAACCTTTTGTAGTACTTTTTCACTTCGGCCCGTAAGCCCAATCCTGTTTCTCTGCAGACTCTGGCATTTCCCCTGCAATGAGCCAGTATCCATACCCAATCGTTCGCGTAGAGGAGGCCGCTCATGTCTGCCGCAACTCTGGGAGTCCAGGGCCGTTGTGCTCATTGCCAGACCACGCAGTTGCTCAAACCGTGGCAACTCAATGCCATCTCGATCAATGAACCGTTCAGATGCGAGCATTGCCAGCAAACGCTGGAATTGCGTTGCCCGCAACAGATCAAACGCTTCAAGTCCCTCGATTCACTGACGCTGCTGCGTTTCAGCGCTTCGGTGACGGTGTGCACCGCACTGCTGGTGGCGTTGGTGATGGAATGGGTGGGGCTGCTGAGCGTCACCGAGCAACTGAACGCATCACTGATCACGATCTTCGTGTACTTCGTGGTCGTCCGTTACGCGCGCCAGCGTCAGCATCTGACGCTGGTTCTGGAGGCCGCCAAGGCGCACGCCGACTGATTTGTAGGCGCTGTCGAGTGAAAAGAGGCTGCGATCTGTTGATCTTTTCTTCAAGCCAGGATCAAAAGAGCAATCACTCGATGCATGCGTAACGCCTGCGGCCACCTCAACGCTATCGGTGGGCTGAGTGAATGTTATCGGCAGGAAATAATTGGCAACGGGAACAGTTGAACGCTATGTGATCAGGTATAAAAAACACCGCAAGATCAGCGATAGCCGTTTGTCGGGACTGTCAGGTTTGACAGTAGAGCATGATGAAATAGTCAGATTTACTAATGTTGGCCTAACAAAGGCTGCACTTATATTTCGACTATTGTTGATCCCGATCCATGGAGCGATCATGAAAGATAAAGATGCTACTCCCGGCTCTACAAAAAATATCGAGAACGTCACTGAGAAAAATATTCTCACGAGCGAGGAGATTGATAAGTTATCCAAAGGTGCAAAAACCTACGAGGGGATTTTGATTGCGGATAATAGAGTCTATCGTGGGCAAATTAAATATACTTACTGGTGGGGTAATGACGGCGGAATGTTTTATTGCTATGCGTCCCACTACACCATTAATGATCCAGACGGTTTTAGCCGGCATAAGGCGAACATCCATTTCAGTTTTGATTCAAACCAGTGGTGGGGAATCGACTATCCAGACAGCATGCGCCAAGACAATCAATGGAATCCTTGGCGCGTCGGAGGTTATATAGGGGCAAATAGACGAGCCCGCGTTTATGTCAGATTCGTTTTTGACCTTCCCTTCGCAGATGTGAGTGGAGAAAACTCCATTTATTATACGTACCCTTGACAGCAATATACTGTGTGAGGGGTAAGTCGAAGTCTGGTTGTCTTGCTCGACATGTAAGGAAGCAGTCAGGTATGCGAGCGGCTGTTGTTGGGTTTGTGGTGTCGAAGCAGTCGTTCGTTTTGTTTTTTGTTTTTATAAAGTTTTTGTTAGAGTCGCGGGCCTTTTAAGGTTAGTGGTTGGGGTGTTCAAGGCTATTCGCGTTTACAAGAGCTGAACCCGATATGGTCTAATGCCAATCAAATAATTCCTCGATATTAGCGGTACTTTGTCTGGCCAATTGCTGGGTTGTGATGCTCATCAACTCGGCCAGCACCTCACAAATCGCCGGCAAATGCGCCGGGCTGTTGCGCTGACCGGGAAACATCGCGGGCGCCATGTCCGGCGAATCGGTTTCCAGCACGATCGACTCCAGCGGCAATTGCGCAATCACTCGATGCATGCGCAACGCCTGTGGCCAGGTCGGCGCGCCGCCCAGACCCAGTTTGAAACCGAGTTTGATGTACTCCCGCGCTTCTTCACGGCTGCCGGCAAAGGCGTGGATGATTCCCGCGCGTTTGAGCTTGAAGCGTTTGAGCGTTGAGATCACTGCCGCATGACTTCGGCGAACGTGGATTAATGCCGGTAATTCGAAATCCGCGGCCAGTTGCAGCTGCGCCTCAAACAGCGCCTGTTGCCGCTCGCGGTCGAGGGTTTCGATGAAGTAATCCAGACCGATCTCGCCCACCGCACACAACTGCCGATGACCGCGCAATCGAGTCAGCCAATCTCCGAGTGCCGACAAATCTTCGGGGCGATGCTGATCGAAATACACCGGGTGCAGACCGAAGGCTGCGTACAGATCCGCATCGCTCTGCACCAGATCCCACACCCGTTGCCAATTACCCTCATGGACACCCAACACCACCATCCGCCGCACCCCGAGGGCACGGCTTTCGGCGAGCAACGCCGAGCGATCGGCGTCGAAGTCGGGGAAGTCGAGATGGGTGTGGCTGTCGATCAGCTCCACGGCTCAGTCTCGGTGAATACGCTGCTTGAAGGTCCGCGCAATGGCTTGCACGCCGGGCTTGTACTCCGACTGTTCGACCGCCGCCAGCGCCAGTTCCAGCGCCTTGTCGGCAATCAACTGGTGCTGCTGGGCCATGGCGTTGACCGGCAGTGGCAGGAAATCCAATAACTGCGTATCGCCGAAGGTGCCGAGGCGCAGCGGCCGCGATTTCAGCGGGAAGTCATGCAGCGCATCGAACACGCCCTGCAGCAGTACGTAGGAAGTGGTCACCAACGCGTCAGGCAAATGCCCCAGACGTTGCAGGAGTTCTTCCATCAATTGCTTGCCGCATTCACGACTGAAGGATTCGGCGTGTTCGACCAGCACTTCGCCGTTGAAATCGACCAGCGCCTGTTTGAAACCGGCGGCACGTTCCTGGCTGATGCTCAGTTCCGGGCGCGCGCCGAGCAGAACGATCTGCTTCAGTTGCGGGTCGAGCAGGCTCTGGGTCAGGTGCAGGCTGGCTTCGCGGTCGTCACTGATCACCGAGCAGAAATGTTCTGGCTCCATGACCCGGTCGATGGCGATGATTGGCAGACCTTTGGCCTGCAACTGCCGATAGCTGTCATCGCCGGCGGGCAGGCAACTGGCGACGATCAACGCATCACAACGACGCGCGCGGAACAGTTGCAGCAATTGCCGCTCGCTGTCCGGTGCATCGTCGGAGCTGGCGATCAGCAATTGATAGCCGCGCGCTCGCGCACCTTGTTCGAGCAGTTTGGCGATCCGCGCGTAACTGGGGTTTTCCAGATCCGGCAGAATAAAGCCCAGCGTGCGCGTGTGCCGACTGCGCAGCCCGGCCGCTTGAGGGTTTGGCGTGAAGCCGTGCAGATCGACCACCGCCCGCACCCGCTCGACGGTGGCGTTGCTGATGCGTTGCTGTTCGGCCTTGCCGTTGATGACGTAGCTGGCGGTGGTCACGGACACTCCGGCCAACCGCGCGATATCACTGAGTTTCAACCCGGGATTTCCTTGTTTTTCGAGCTTGCCGCAACATTTTCGCCAATCCTACCCGATTCAGGCAGGCGACCATTGTCTCAGCGCATCCGACAAGTTGGACTTCAAGGATGGGACATTATCGAGTAACGTGCCGATCAATCTAGATTAAACGTTTCAGCAAGCGTATTTTCTACGTTTTAGACGTCTTTGGCCGGTTCTGCCGTGAAACCGCCAAAACTGCCGCTGAAAAGCAAAGCGGTAAAGCGCCTAAGCTGCAAACCATCCAAAACAATACCTGGCACTCATAAAGCGCCAAAAAGGAGATCGTATGCTCGAGCTCACTATAGAGCAGATATCCATGGGCCAATCGGCTGTGGATAAGCCCGCTGCCCTGCAACTGCTCGCCAATCACCTGGTGGCCGATGGTCTGGTTGCCGACGGTTACCTCGCTGGATTGCAGGCACGGGAAGCCCAGGGCTCGACCATTCTCGGTCAAGGTATTGCCATTCCCCACGGCACCCCGGAAACCCGCGACCAAGTGTTCGCCACCGGCGTGCGCCTGATGCAGTTCCCGGAAGGCGTGGATTGGGGCGATGGCCAGATCGTTTATCTGGCGATTGGCATCGCCGCCAAATCCGACGAACACCTGCGCCTGCTGCAACTGCTGACCCGCGCCCTCGGTGAGACCGATCTGGGCCAGGCCCTGCGTCGCGCCAGCTCCCCCGAAGCGCTGCTGAAATTGCTGCAAGGCGCGCCACAAGAGCTGGCGCTCGACGCGCAGATGATCGGCCTCGGTGTCTCGGCCGACGATTTCGAAGAACTGGTCTGGCGTGGCGCGCGTCTGCTGCGTCAGGCCGATTGTGTGAGCAACGGTTTCTCGGCGGTACTGCAACAGGTCGAAGCGCTGCCGCTGGGCGACGGCTTGTGGTGGTTGCACAGCGAACAAACGGTGAAGCGTCCGGGCCTGGCGTTTGTGACGCCGGACAAACCGATGCGCTACCTCGGCCAGCCGCTCAGCGGTCTGTTCTGTCTGGCCAGCCTTGGTGAAGCGCATCAGGCATTGCTCGAGCGTCTTTGTGCGTTGCTGATTGAAGGTCGCGGCCATGAACTGGGCCGCGCTACCAGTAGCCGTAAAGTCCTCGAAGTGCTCGGCGGTGAATTGCCCGCCGACTGGCCAAGCGCACGCATTGCGCTGGCCAACGCTCACGGCTTGCACGCGCGCCCGGCGAAGATCCTCGCGCAACTGGCGAAAAGTTTTGACGGCGAAATTCGTGTGCGCATCGTCGACGGTCAGGACAGCGCTGTGTCGGTGAAGAGTCTGAGCAAACTGCTCAGCCTCGGCGCCCGTCGCGGTCAGGTGCTGGAGTTGATCGCTGAACCGAGCATCGCTGCCGATGCCTTGCCGGCGTTGCTCGCTGCCATCGAGGAGGGTCTCGGTGAAGAAGTCGAGCCACTGCCCGCCGTGAGTCAGCAGCGCGAAGTCATCGCCGACATCGCTGAAGTGGTCGTCGCCCCGGCCTCCGGCAGCCAGTTGCAAGCAATCCCGGCGGCCCCCGGCATAGCTATCGGCCCGGCACACATCCAAGTGCAGCAAACCATTGATTACCCGTTGCGCGGCGAGTCCGCTGCCATCGAGCGCGAGCGTCTCAAGCAAGCCCTCAGCGATGTGCGCAGCGATATCCAGGGCCTGATCGAACGCAGCAAAGCCAAAGCCATCCGCGAAATCTTCATCACCCATCAGGAAATGCTCGACGACCCGGACCTCACCGACGAAGTCGACACCCGCCTCAAACAAGGCGAAAGCGCCGAAGCGGCGTGGATGGCGGTGATTGAGACGGCGGCCAAACAACAGGAATCGCTGCAAGACGCGTTGCTCGCAGAGCGCGCTGCGGACTTGCGTGACATCGGTCGCCGCGTGCTGGCGCAACTGTGTGGCGTGCAGACCGCGAGCGAGCCCGAGCAACCGTACATTCTGGTGATGGACGAAGTCGGGCCGTCCGATGTCGCGCGGCTGGATCCGGCCCGTGTGGCGGGGATTCTCACCGCACGCGGCGGCGCTACGGCGCACAGTGCAATCGTCGCGCGAGCGCTCGGGATTCCGGCGCTGGTCGGCGCTGGTGCGGCGGTGTTGTTGCTGGCGCCGAGCACACCGTTGCTGCTCGACGGTCAACGTGGTCGCCTGCACGTCGATGCCGATGCTGCGACTCTGCAACGCGCCACCGAAGAACGCGATACCCGTGAGCAACGATTGAAGATTGCCGCCGAACAACGCCATCAACCGGCACACACCACCGATGGCCATGCCGTTGAAGTGTTCGCCAACATCGGCGAAAGCGCTGGCGTGATCAGCGCGGTGGAGCAGGGCGCCGAAGGCATCGGTCTGCTGCGCACCGAACTGATTTTCATGGCCCATCCGCAAGCGCCCGACGAGGCCACGCAAGAAGCCGAATACCGCCGCGTCCTCGACGGCCTCGCCGGTCGACCGCTGGTGGTGCGTACGCTGGATGTCGGCGGTGACAAACCGCTGCCGTATTGGCCGATCGCCAAGGAAGAAAACCCGTTCCTCGGCGTGCGCGGCATTCGTCTGACCTTGCAGCGTCCGCAGATCATGGAAGCGCAATTGCGCGCCTTGCTGCGCTCGGCGGATAACCGTCCCTTGCGAATCATGTTCCCGATGGTCGGCAGCGTCGAAGAATGGCGTCAGGCCCGCGACATGACCGAACGTCTGCGCCTGGAAATTCCGGTCGCCGATCTGCAACTGGGGATCATGATCGAAGTGCCGTCCGCCGCTTTGCTTGCGCCGGTGCTGGCCAAGGAAGTCGACTTTTTCAGCGTCGGCACCAACGACCTGACGCAATACACCTTGGCCATCGACCGTGGTCACCCGACCCTGTCGGCACAGGCGGACGGCCTGCACCCGGCGGTGCTGCAACTGATCGACATCACCGTGCGCGCGGCCCATGCCCACGGCAAATGGGTCGGCGTTTGCGGTGAACTGGCGGCCGATCCGCTGGCGGTGCCGGTGCTGGTTGGCCTCGGCGTCGATGAACTCAGTGTCTCCGGGCGCAGCATTGCTGAAGTGAAAGCGCGCATCCGCGAACTCAGCCTGACCCAGGCGCAAATCCTTGCTCAACAGGCCCTGGCCGTGGGCAGCGCGAATGAAGTGCGCGCATTAGTGGAGGCCCTGTAATGGCCAAGATTCTTACCCTGACCCTCAACCCGGCGCTCGACCTCACCGTCGAGTTGCCACGCCTGGAGGCCGGTCAGGTCAATCGCAGCGACGAGATGCACACCCACGCCGCCGGTAAAGGCGTGAACGTCGCGCAGGTACTGGCCGACCTTGGTCATCAACTGACGGTCAGCGGCTTTCTCGGCGAAGACAATCTGCAAGCGTTCGAAACCCTGTTCGCCAAGCGCGGTTTTGTCGACGCGTTTATCCGCGTGCCGGGCGAGACGCGCAGCAATATCAAAGTCGCTGAACAGGATGGGCGCATCACCGACATCAACGGCCCGGGGCCGGTGGTCGACGCCGCCGCGCAGCAGGCGTTGCTGGAGCGTCTGGTGCAGATTGCGCCGGGTCACGATGCGGTGGTGGTCGCCGGCAGTTTGCCCCGTGGCGTGACGGCGCAGTGGTTGCGCGAGTTGATCGAACGGCTCAATCAGCTCGGCCTGAAAGTCGCTCTCGACTCTAGTGGCGAAGCATTGCGCGAAGCGTTGAAAGCCAGTCCATGGCTGATCAAACCGAACACTGAAGAACTCGCCGACGCGCTCGGTTGCGAGGTGGTTTCTCACGCAGCGGAAGCGCAAGCGGCGGCGCGTTTGCATGCTCAAGGGATCGAGCACGTGGTGATTTCCCACGGTGCTGACGGCGTGAACTGGTTCAGCGTCGGTTCGGCACTGCACGCCACGCCACCGAAGGTCAGCGTCGCCAGCACGGTCGGTGCCGGTGATTCGTTGCTGGCCGGCATGCTTCACGGTCTGCTCAGCGCCGATACGCCTGAACAAACCCTGCGCACCGCCACCGCGATTGCGGCGATGGCGGTGACCCAGATCGGTTTCGGCATCAACGATGCCGCGCAACTGGCGCAGCTCGAACAGGGCGTGCGCGTGCGTCCCCTGACAGAACAATAAGAGGGTTTGTCATGAAATTAGCCATTGTTACGGCTTGCCCGTACGGCATGGTCACCAGTGTGCTGTGCGCGCGTTTGCTCGATGCGGCGGCGCAGCGTCAGGGTTGGAGCACCAGCGTTGAAGTGGTCGATGCGGCGCACCCGGAACGCGAGTTGTCGGCGGCGACCATTGCAGCGGCCGAGTGTGTTTTGCTGGTCGCCACAGGCGCGATCGACATGACGCGCTTTGTCGGTAAACGGGTGTTCCAGATTGCCCCGGCGCAGGCGTTGCAGGATGTCGAAGCGGTGCTGCGTCGTGGCGCAGAAGAGGCTGAGGTCTACGTTGCCAGCGCGGCTGCACCGGTTGCCGATGCAGCGCGCGCGCCACGTATCGTCGCCATCACCGCGTGCCCGACCGGTGTCGCCCACACCTTCATGGCCGCTGAAGCCTTACAGCAAACCGCCAAGCGTCTGGGTTACGAACTGCAGGTCGAAACCCAGGGCTCGGTGGGGGCGAAAACCCCATTGAGCGCAGCGGCGATTGCCGACGCGGACGTGGTGTTGCTGGCGGCGGATATCGAAGTCGCCACCGAGCGTTTCGCTGGCAAGAAAATCTATCGTTGCGGCACCGGGATTGCCTTGAAGCAGTCCGAAGCCACGCTGAAAAAAGCCTTGGCCGAAGGCGCTGTGGAAAGCGCCGCGAGTGACGGCAAGGCACCGGCCAGGCAAGAGAAAACCGGCATTTATAAACACCTGCTGACCGGCGTGTCGTTCATGCTGCCTATGGTCGTGGCCGGTGGTTTGATGATCGCCTTGTCGTTCGTGTTCGGTATCACCGCATTCAAGGAAGAAGGCACATTGGCGGCGGCGCTGATGCAGATCGGCGGCGAGACCGCGTTCAAGTTGATGGTGCCGCTGCTGGCCGGTTACATCGCTTACTCGATTGCCGACCGCCCGGGACTGGCGCCGGGGATGATTGGTGGTTTGCTTGCCAGTACGTTGGGCGCCGGATTTATCGGCGGCATCGTTGCCGGTTTTATCGCTGGTTATGCGGCCAAGGCGATCAGTCGATATGTCGCTTTGCCGCAAAGTCTCGAAGCCCTGAAACCGATTCTGATCATCCCGTTGTTTGCCAGTCTGTTTACCGGGCTGGTGATGATTTACGTGGTCGGTAAACCGGTCGCCGGCATGCTCGGTGCGCTCACGCATTTCCTCGACAGCATGGGCACCACCAACGCGATTCTGCTCGGTGTGTTGCTCGGCGGCATGATGTGCGTCGACCTCGGCGGGCCGATCAACAAAGCCGCGTACGCATTCTCGGTGGGGCTGCTGGCGTCGCAGAGTTATGCACCGATGGCCGCGACCATGGCGGCGGGCATGGTGCCGCCGATTGGCCTGGGCATCGC
>Ga0163162_10002471_pt1 | contig 17464 bp, 14 predicted proteins | sample S55metaG_FD_115310 | JGI IMG/M metagenome (GOLD analysis project Ga0163162, IMG submission 115310) | Switchgrass rhizosphere microbial communities from Kellogg Biological Station, Michigan, USA - S5-5 metaG | ecosystem: Host-associated > Plants > Roots > Rhizosphere > Soil | place: USA...
CATTTGCGGAATATATTTGGCTATTTCTTTTTTTATGTACCCAGGATTTTCTGTGACGAGCAGCCTGCCACCGTCAGCCTGGGTGGTAAAAATGGGATACTGTGTCAGTATATGCGCCATCGAGCCGCCAAATATGATGGCAGGAGAATCGAGCAGTCCCGCTTTGGTGGTTACATCCAGTTCGTCCCGGTAATATTTCAAAACATCATCTCTTAGTTTCCTGTATTTCTTTACCTGCTCATCTTTTTCTTTTTTATCCATTAACACTGCAAGCCCTTCTGGATTTTCTGATGCTTTTAGACCTTTATCAAAAAATTGCTGCAGCCATTCAATGCTTCTGTCGAGATATTGCTTTCGTGTAACGGAAATATATGGGAGTATGCCATCTCTATGAAGCAAAACCATATTTAGACCACTGCCGCTTTCGGGAGAATAAAGATCATACCCTTTCCATTTTCCTTTAAGCACGGGCATCATTCTTATTGGCCTGTCGTCGATCCTCATGATATCCACATAATCATCGTCGATCAATAACCGGGAAAAAAAACCTTCGAGGCTATTCATAACAACGCTGAAATTCGTTCCCGTTTCGCATCCCCGGCCTCTCATTATTTCATTGGGCTCGCGGCCACAGTGATAGGCACAAAAACCCACGTGGTAACTGTACGAAACGGTTGGAATACCATTTATGAAAGAATTTCGGAAACGATCCTGGATAGTCTCAATTTTAATTTGAGAGGCAAAATTTTGATCAGTTGTGAAATAACTCCAAGCCGCATCGAATGCCATGGGTGAAGGATAGATATTGTACACAAATTGATGTATCACCTTGAGGCGGTTCTCAATTTCCTTCAGTTGTTGCTTGGAAACAGTAGCATGGTATCCATAGCCTGGCTTCATCCATTCGCCGGGTGTTTTTAGAAGCAGTTCTTTATCGCACGGAGTTGTGGTTTTCATCCAATAATCCTGGCTCCATGCAACTGCGCAGTTAAATAGAAGGAAGAAGATGATGGTGACTTGTCTTCTCATAAACAAATTATTTATTCGATCACAGGCCAGGGAGTTTCTGTGTGGATGATTTTTGACCGCCGCATCTTAAAGGAAACCAGGAAGACGAAAAGTATGGTGGTTTCATTTGTCATTTAGCGAGCAGTTTATTCATGAAGCCTTTCTTGGGAGAAGCGACAGCATTCCAGCTCCAGCGACTGTCCATTTCCGTTTCAGATGATTTGGGATCAGCCAGGTCGGTGCCCGCTTCATTCAGCTGAACATTCAATCCCACCAAATTTCCCCAGCGGTCATATTCAATCGAAAATTGTGAAAGCTCTTTGTCTTCCGCATTGAGCGGGGCTAGTTTTTGATTCCCATCTGAAGTTTCATCGTACTCAGTGAAATTCGATGGGCCTCTTCCACCCAATGGTCCTTGCGCTCCATTTCCCCTTGCACTGCCTTGTCCCTGTCCCCTGTTGACCGGATCTTTCTTCGGCTTCAGATTTCGCTTTGTGGTTTCTTTCATCGTGTTACATTCAAACTTGTATACGACCACCGGCGTACTGAGAACTTTTTTGAATTCACATTTAAGCGGATAACGCGGTATAGGTGGCACAAGTGGTGCGAGTATATCTTCTGAGGGGTCATCAGGGATTTGTGCACTTGGGTTGCAGGCGCTTCTTAACTTACTTTGTTTTTCCACAAACTCTTGAGCCATGCTTAGAAAATAGCTCAATTCGCTATTGCGATAGGCGTTTCTTGCTGTTGTAAATTCCAGCTCCGAAACCAGGTCCATTGTCAGGTCATCGCGATTTTTGGGAGGATTATCCTTCGTTGAGTATAAAGAGATCTTAACCCACTGGTCGAGTTCTTTTGAATACTGCCGGACTTTTTGCTTAATGAGCCGAATTCCCTGTTTTCTGATCTGATTTTTCTTAGCTAAGTAGGCTTCCATTGCCGCATCAATATCTGAACATCTGTCACCTCTACGTGAGGCCTGCCATGCACGGGCCAGGTCTGCTGTTGGCTTCACAACTTGCTCTGTCCATATGTCCTGGCACTCACGCCAGAGCTCCTGACCAGTCTTTACAGCTTTTATATTTGCGAAATATTTTTGAGAAGGGAGCCACAATTGTGTAATCAGGGGTGACGAACTTCCGAAAGTCTCCGTCCAGATCAGTAACCGGGAACGTGCCGCAAGTTTATATGCGGGAGAGTTATGGGGGTCAAGAAATTCACGGCGGAAACCTGAATCGTTAGACAATTGTTTTGCTCGATCCTTTAGCTTATTGCTTAGCTTTTCATTTTCCTCGTTAAACTGTTCATTTGAAATTACGGCGCTCCGGACATAGTGGTTAACAACATCTGCCGTTTGATCATCACCAATATGTGTCGGGTAGTCCTCGGGTATCGATTCCACCAGTGACAGTATGCCGATCGGATCGGATTTCATGGGGTATTTGAATTCTGGCATATCGGCGTATGTTATAGAATATCCCAATTTGGACAGCTCCGCTTCTATGTCGGGGTCATAGTTTTCTTTCAATGATGCCTTTAAATATGAGATAGCGTTGGGAGTATCATGATTCGCTACGGCAATTCCTGATAAAGTTGAATTGGCCGTTGAATGATTTGGATAAATCATGGTGGCGCTATCGAGATATTTTTTTGCTCTGTCCATTTCCCCCAAACCAAACCAGGCCTGTCCAAGATTGTTCAGTATCGTGCTATTGCCGGGGTATTTTTGGTTTAGGTATTCGAGAATGGGTATAGCAGCCTGTTCACCTCCGGTCATTACTAAAAATGCAGCGTAGTTATTCAGGTTGTCTGCATCTGTCATATCATCCATGCATGCTTTACTCATGATGAATAAAGCCTTTTCCCAATGACCCAGCATCCAGCAGCCATTCGCGGCGTTGGCTACAATGGCAGTCGTTTTATATTGTGCTTTTGTCTCATTGTAAATGTTCAATGCTTCGACACGTTCGGCAGCAGGAATTAATTTTTCTACACCGCTGTGAGTATTTTTTATAAATGTCAGAAGTTCTGCATCGGTAAGTGTCTTTTTAGGAATAATGCTTATCCTTGTTGCATCACGCTTAGGGATGACGGCTCCGCCGTCTTCGTTTGCAGCTTCCTTAAAAACGTTGTCCGACATTCTTGACACATTTTTATTTAAACCCTCCATCATGGACAGTTGCTTTTTGAGTATGGCAACCTGTTCCTTTAAATCTTTTGTTGCTTCGACATCGTTGGAAGATGCAATTTGCTTTTCGAGGTCGGCGATCTCCTTTCTTATCTCGTTAGTGGCGTCATTCATCTGCGATTGTATTTCCGTTTTGGAGGGCGTCTCCGCTTTCACTGGCTTTACCGTTTTGTCGGCAGGAGTTTGCGCAAATGCCGGCTTGATCGTGCAAAAAAGAAGCAATAAATAAACTATGATTCGCATGCTGACTTATTTAGAGTTTGATGAATTCAACTCTTCTATTATTTGCTTTACCCGCTGGCGTATCGTTCTTGTCAATTGGCTCACTTTCACCCTTGCCGTCAGTTTCCATCCTGCTTTCATCAATGCCAAATTCTTTTGCCAAAGATTCTTTTACCGCAGCTGCTCTTTTCTTTGACAAATCGAGGTTCGCAGCATCACTTCCATCAGCATCCGTATGACCGACAATTTTTACTTTCAGATCGGCATATTCTTTCATTACGTCTGCCATTTCTTTCAACGTGCCATAGGATTCAGGTTTAATGGTGGCGCTATTCACATCAAATAATATCCCGTGAGTAACCCATTTCTTTTGTTCGAGTATCTTTTTACGAGTGTCGGGTGCGCCAACACCAAGACGCAGGTTGCTCATGAAATAACTCGCGTTCTGACCTGGTCCCTGCAGCCACCAGACAATGGCGTTATATTTCGCGTTTGGCGACATTGCTTTCGGCAGGTCCCACGCTTTCTCCTGGTTGAAATAGACTCTGATTCTTTCTTTTTGCCTCCACATCGCAATGTGGACGAGTTTTTTGGCAGAGAATTGTTTTGTTTCTGTTGACGTCGAAGCTTCACCGGTTCCGTCTTTTCTGCGTTCGATTGTTGAACTGGCGTTGCCACCCGCCTCGGGAGCTATCGTCATTGTAAAACGGCTGTCTGCCGTATTCCAGGTTTCAGGATGACCGCGGTCGGAGAGTGACGCAACACTACTATATAAGGCCCATATTTGGCCGGGGTTATCACAGATCAGGTCATATTCAAAAGTGAAATTATCAGGGAGCGAATCAATAAATTCCGGCATGAAGATACCCTGCTTATTGATCCTTAGCCAGTGACCCTGCATGCCTTCGATCGTCACAATTTCGCCTGATGCGTTTGTGTTCCATTTATCCGGAAAATCTCCCACAGCGTCCTGCATGAAATCCTCGTAAACAATGATTACTTCGCCGGGCACAAAATCATACTTACTGTACGTTTTCATTGTGGCTGGCTCAGTTTTGCTCTCGGTACCGGAACTCCCATCCGTCCCTTCACTTCCTTTTTCATCTTTCTTTCCTTTTGTTGCATCATCAACTGTTTTGTCAACAGTCTTGTCAACTTTATCTTTTATTTTCTTAAGCAACTGTGCTTGTATCATAGAAAAAGAAATGAGTAGCGCAAGCAACAGGACTATCTTTTTCATATACTGAGTTTTTAAACAGAAATTAGCGAGAACAGAATATTTTTTCAGTGTTGAAGATAGATGACTGCTTATCCGGGGTCAATAGGAAAAAAATCAGTATTTGCTATAACGAATGTTATAAAATGTGCGATCAACCCCTGTTGAAGTATCTGTTGACCGCTTCTGTGCGGTTATGGACATGAAGTTTCTCATAAATATTGTGCAGGTGCTGCCGAACGGTTCCATGACCAATGTAAAGCCGATCAGCAATTTCTTTATACAGTAATCCATCCGCCAGCAACTGCAGCACTTCATTTTCACGGTCAGAGAGAACTTCGTTTTTAGTTACTTTTCTTTCGTGCAGAAAAATATTGAGCAGTTTACGGGCAATGTTGCTGCTCATGGGTGAGCCGCCCTGGTTCAGTTCTTTTATACTTTCAAGGATCTGTTCAGATTTTGTGCGCTTAAGCAGGTAACCGGTGGCTCCTGCCTGCATAGCTTGCAGTACTTTATCATCATTTTCGTACACGGTGAACATCATAAATTGTGTTCCCGGGCACCTTTCCTTTATAGTTTTTATGCAATCAATCCCACTCATTCCCGGCAGGTTGATATCCATGACCACAATATCAGCTTGCAGGTCGGGAAGTCGCTGAACAGCTGATTCGGCATCTTCGAAACTACCGACCATAAAAAGTTCTCTATCCGATCTCACCAGTTCCACTAAACCTTCTCTTATTTCAGCGAGATCTTCGACTATGGAAACGCGTATAGGCATAAATCATTAAAATTAACGGTAGTGCTTTCATTTACCAATAGGACGAACGTTATAAAAATGGAATCGTTAGTGTCACTTTGGTCCCGTGATCACTTAAAAAAGTAACTTCCCCATTTATCTCTTTCATTCTTTTTTTAATGTTTCCTATTCCGTTACTATAAGCCCGCTGGTTATTCCAGTCAATCCCTTTTCCATTGTCGTGGATCACGATCTTCATTATCTCTTTTAATTCTACAGCGAAACAAACCCTGGTTGCTCCGGCATGTTTCACAATATTGTGAAGGCATTCTTTCACAGACAAAAAAATATTGCGACGCATCTCACCCGTAATGAATGTACCCGGGAGATGCAGGGGAGTGTTTGCTTCACATTCTATGTTGTGATTGGCCAAATATTCTACAGCGTAGGATCGGGAGTACGCGATAAGATCAGCAAGTGTGTCGTTTTTTTCATTCAATGCCCACACTATTTCTCCCATTTTTTCTGACATTTCATCGGAGAAAGAAGTTATTTTTTTCAATTCAGCGCTGATGGCTTCATCGTTTATCCTCTTGTTGAGAATGGACTGACTTAAAAATCGTATCCTTGACAAGCCTGCGCCAAGATCATCGTGCATGTCGGTGGCGATCCTTGTCCTCTCTTTCTCGATGAACTGTTGTCTTTCGAATTCGCTTTTTTGTTTTTTGATCTTATAAGTGAAGTAGGATCTCGAAAGCAGCCAACCAAGCGACAATAGAAGTAGCAGTGCGGCCAGTCTAAAAAATGACGTCTGCCAGAAGGGCCTTGCTATTTCGATAGTGAGAGTCTTATTGAATGGACTAACCCTGCCCCATGGATCAATGACACGCAGTTGAAAAGTGTATCTGCCAGGTGGTATTTTGCTGTACCTGGTATAATGAGCAGTCCCGCTTTTTATCCAGTTTTCATCAAACCCTTCCAATTTGTATTCAAATCGGTTATCCGATGCGTGCTGAAAAGCAATGGACGAAAAATCGAAGGAGAATGTATTTTTTTTGAATGACAGGTCAAGGCCTTTTATTTCATTGGAATTCGGGCCCGAAGAGTGTAAAACATCATTGATATAGATACCCGTCAGTTGCGGCAAAGGTGGATAGATTGAATCTTGTAACTGATCCGGAAAAAAAGACACAACGCCGTTAGAGGTTCCGGCCACACATCTTTGATAAGGATCCAGGACAACTGCAGACGGGATAAATTCATTTGCCGGCAACCCATCTTCCACGGTAAATGTTCTTCCAAGTTCATTTTTTTCATCAAAAAAATAAAGTCCTTTTTCTCCAAAGATCCAGACTTTCTGATCTTTTTTAAAGATACTGCTCACATTCAGGAAAGGCAGCCTGTTATCAAGTTTCGCCTTCTTTATTTGAAATTGACTGTTATTAATATAATAAAGACCATCGTTTGTGGCCAGGTAGATCAACGAGTCACCTTTCTCACTGAAATACTGATTGATTGTGGGCATAAAACGAACTGACCTGATTAACTTAAATTCTCCTTGCTCGCCGGGTTTTAGAATATATAAAGAATCGCCCAGCGATTTTACATAAATACAATGGTTATCGTCCTGGAACAACTGGCCAAACCCGGTATAAGCTCCTGGCGGAAGGAAATGAATTGGTTTGACAACAAACTTACCTGACTCATTGGTCAAATGATAGAGCCCAACATAGGTTGAAAAAATAACGGAACCGTCATGAAGTTCTGTAATATCTTTTATCCAAATGCTGCCCTGAACCTCATCGCTGATCAATTCATATTTTACAGGATACATCCGGTTCAACGAAGGATTATACCTGTACAATCCTTTATTGGTAGTACACCATATGTTGTTACTCTTGTCAAAAAGGATCTTATAGAGAGAGCCGCCGTAAGTCGTGCCATTTTCCAGGAGAGGGTTTTTATGCATCACAATGTTCAATTCGTTGTTCAGTATCCAAAATCCTGGAGCATTCGTCAGCATACACCATAAGTTTTTACGGACATCAGTTCCCAACCACGAAATGTTGTTATCGCTGTTCCAGGTTTGTGTTTCATTCTTCGACAGATGGTTTGTGAAAAAAGTATTCCTGGTATTAGCATAGCTGCTGCCTTCACCATAGCTGCCGCACCAGATATTACCCATTCTGTCGAAATAAATGCTAACGATGTTATCACTGCAAATACTGGATGGATCCAGTTTATTGTTTCTGAAATTATTGATGAATTGATTTGTTGTAATATCAAACTCATAAATTCCTGCAGGGCCGGTAGCTATCCATAATTGTCCTGCTGGTGAAAGCGCCGCGTATCGTAATTCGGTGATGGTCTCCTTTTGACGGGTTTTAAAAACCTGGTATTGATTTGTCACTGGATTCAATTTCACTAATCCCTCATTGGTGGAGAGCCAGGCAGTGGAATCATTTTGCTGCAAAACGTGGTATACTACTAATTCAAGATTATTAAAGAAGCCGGTCTTGCCGGAGAAGTAGGTTTGCTGCCCGACCAGTTTATTTTTACGATAAACCTGGTGAATAGTTCCTTTGTCGTAAGCAGACCATATATTCACGACTTCGCCGGCTCCTTTGTAAAGCAGGCCGTGATAGGTGTTAAACTCTGCGATAAATGAACTGTGTTTGCTTTTTATGTTCAGTGATCTCACTGACCGCGTTTTTGTATCCAGGAACCATAGTTCTTCTCTTGAAACAAAACCCAGAAGCACACAATACGTATCATCCTTTGTGCCATCCGGCCTGTCAACACCGAAATGCAAAAAGGAATTGTTATTTCGATCATATAGGTCAATTCCTTTTTCATTCCCGATCCATACCTGTTGTGCGGAGTCTTCGAGTATACTCGAAATGAAATTTGCGGAAAGGGAGCCACTATCCTGGTCACTATGCAGGAAATTGATTGTTTTAATGCCATCGTACAGCGAAAGTCCATTGTGCGTACCTATCCATATATAACCCCGGCTGTCCTGCAAAAAATGGTAAACGATATTTTGAGTAAGTCCATTTTCAACATTGAGATGTTTAAAATGATAGTTTGGGTTAAAAGATTGAGCGTGTATTGTGATGCCGCTCACAATGATGAGAATTATCATCCATAGCATATGACCTGCCCTGGCGATCATTGGTGGAATTGCTTCTTAAATTTAAGAAATTGAAAGCAGGTAATTTATGAGAACAGCAGTCCTTCTCCGCTCCTGCCTTTAAAAATCTTACCGAGGTGACGAAATGCCTTTTCAGTTGCCTCTCTTCCTCTCGGTGTACGTTGTAAAAAACCTTCCTGTATTAAAAACGGTTCATACACTTCTTCCAGCGTTCCAGCTTCTTCGCCAACAGCCGTTGCGATAGTTGTAATCCCAACAGGGCCTCCTTTAAATTTTTCGATAATGGTAAGAAGGATCTTATTATCCATATCATCCAGTCCATACTCATCTACATTCAACGCTTTCAATGCATGCTGGGTAATGGTAAGATCAACGACTCCGTTGCTGAGAACCTGCGCAAAATCTCTCACCCTTTTCAATAATCCATTGGCGATCCTTGGAGTGCCGCGACTTCTCCCGGAAATTTCTTTCGCGGCATCCGAGGTGATCCTTACTCCTAAAATAGTTGCCGAGCGATTAATGATCTTTTGAATAGTTTCGGCTGAATAATATTCCAGCCGCGATTTAATGGCAAACCTCGAAAGCAGAGGTGCTGTTAGCAAGCCACTTCGTGTAGTGGCACCAATTAAGGTGAATGGGTTCAAATTGAGTTGTATGCTTCGCGCACTCGGTCCACTATCGATCATGATGTCAATACGATAGTCCTCCATGGCTGCATACAGGTATTCTTCAACTACGGTACTCAAGCGGTGTATTTCATCGATAAATAGAACATCATGTGGTTCGAGATTGGTAAGCAATCCTGCAAGATCCCCTGGTTTTTCAATGACCGGCCCTGAAGTTTCCTTAATATTTACTCCTAATTCATTCGCCACGATCCTTGACAAGGTGGTCTTTCCCAAACCGGGCGGGCCGTGAAATAAAATATGATCAAGGGCCTCCGAGCGCATTTTTGCTGCCTTAATAAAGATCTTCAGATTATCAATGATCTGTTGCTGACCTGAAAAATCAGCAATTTCCTTTGGACGTATACTATTCTCAAACTCTTTTTCAACCGGGGTCAACTGGGATTTATCAGTATGCAAATTCGGATTGCTCATGCGTAAAAATTTCCGGCTTATTTTTTTATTAAGACCAGGCCGGCGATGATCAGCATTGCCCCAATAATCTTTGGTATTGATACAGGTCGGACAATAGAGCCGAACAAACCAAAATGATCAATTAGCAAGGATATAAAAATTTGGCCGGCCACCACCAATGCAAATGTAAGCGCAACACCTTGTTGTTGGTTCACAAATATTATACAGCTCACATAAATGGCCCCCAGCAAGCCACCCATCCAGACATACCAGGGAGAAACGGATAAAAGTTTCATATTTGAGAAGGCTGTGTAGTTAGCAACCAGGTTAATGATAAAAAGACAAATAAGTCCAACCAGGAAACTGAGTAATGAACTCACTAACGGCCCGCCTGTCTGTTTGCCTAACTTCGTATTCAGAACGGCCTGCACAGGAAGTATGGCCCCAATGAACAGCGTGGAGAAGATAAGGATATAACGCATTGAAGAAATTTTTATGAAGTTAATTTGAACCGACAGGAATATTCAAACTTTATTTGAAATGATTTGTTGAAGAAGTAACTCATTTTTTCACAAAAAGATCAAGGAGGAGGTATTATGAAAGTTGGTATTCTCGGATCGTCCGTCGTTGGCCAGGCATTGGGTAAAGGGTTTTTGTCTGAGGGCCATGAAGTCATGATCGGCACAAGAGATACATCAAAAGAAAGCCTGGTAAATTGGCAAAAAGAAAATCCCACTGTCAAATTGGGCTCATTTGCTGATACGGCAAAATTTGGTGAATTGATCGTGCTTGCCGTTAGTGGCGATGTGGCTAAAAAAGTCATTGAGCAGGCGGGTAAAGAAAATTTTTCTAATAAGGTAGTGATAGATACCACGAATCCCATTGCGAAGGCACCTCCCGAAAATGGCGTGCTGAAATTCTTTACCAGTCTTGACAGATCGCTGATGGAAGACCTGCAAAAGTTATTGCCCGATGCAAAGTTTGTAAAAGCATTTAACAGCGTCGGCAATACTTTGATGTATAAACCCAAATTTTCCGGAACCAAACCAACTATGTTTATTTGTGGGAACGACGAAGCGGCGAAAAAAACAGTGACTGATATTCTAAGTGCATTTGGACATGATACTGAAGACATGGGAAAAGCAGAAGCAGCAAGAGCTATTGAACCACTTTGCATTTTATGGTGTATACCAGGTTTCCTTCGCAATCAATGGTCGCATGCCTTCAAACTCCTGAAAAAGTAAAATGAAATTTGAAGAGTTTCAAAAAAGTTTGGATGCTTCTTCTCCGCCTCCTCACTTATCCGGGTATCTCCAGTCTCTCTGGTATGATGCAAAAGGCAATTGGAACAGATCACATGAAATTATTCAGGATATAGAAGATAAAACAGCTGCGTGGATACATGCTTATCTCCATCGCAAAGAAGGGGATATTGGAAATGCTGACTACTGGTATCGAAGAGCAGACAAGAAAAGGCCGGGTGTTACATCGGATGAAGAATGGGAAACAATCGTGAAAGAACTGCTGTAAAATTTCCTTTCGGCGCGGTGAATTATTCTACTTGGTTATTTCAGGTAAATGACCTTTCCTTCTTTCGCTGATTTCCTCGCCGCTTCTAATATTTCCACCACGATCATATTATTTTGAAGAGAAGAAAGGTCTGTCGGTTTCATGCTTGCTTCGCCATGCACCACCGCGGCTAAATAAGCAAACGGATCATTAAAGGGCCGCGAAGGCGGAGAAACAGCCCGGTAATCTTCTTTTCTGTCGGGAGACGTTCTTGTTTTTATTCCGTTACGATCTGAGATCGTATAGCCATGTTGTCCATATATCTCCATATCCTTTCTTCCAAATGGCCAGTTCCATGATGCCTGGATAATTCCCTGCGTTTTCGGATAGGTAAGAATAATTGTAGCCTCATCATCGACGTTTGGATAAATGTCCGGTTTGATCTGTTGCAGTACAGCAGAAACAGACAGGGGTTTTTGCCCTTTCATCAGCCAGGTCATGAGATTAGCGCCATAACATCCAAAATCTATTACCGCTCCTCCACCATTCTTTACCGGGTCCGTTAACCAATCAAAAAATTCCTTACTCACGCCAATCTCTTTGGGGCCCTGGTGGCCATCGTGTATCACCACTTTCCTGATCTCGCCGATAGAATCGAACATTTGAACAACGTTTGCATTGCTACCATACCAGGTGGTTTCATAATTAGTAAGCAGGTGAATGTTGTACTTTACTGCCAGTGATTCCATTTGTTTTGCGTGATCCACACTCACGGCAAGTGGTTTCTCTACCATCACATTGATCTTCCTCGGAGCGCATGCCTTCACCACTTCAAGATGTTCGTAAATACTATTGAATGCACAAACTGCTTCCGGTTTGCATTTGTCAAGCATTTCGTCTAATGAAGGATACAGTAAATTCGAGGGCAAATTATATTTCTTCAGATATCGTTCAGCCAATTCGCGGTTGCTTTCCGCAATACCAACGATCTGTATGTCGCTGTCATGAGCACGACTAAGCAACCCTCCTACATGATCATGAGTGAGACCGGCAATGCCGATGCGAAGTGGCTTTGCAGGCTGACCAAAACTCACTATACTGGAATAGGTCATCAGGATTAATAAAAAGGATTTGGCTTGCATAATAAACCAAATTAGGGAAAAGGCATCAAAGTTTGACCAAATAAAAAAATTGCCGATCTTGTAAAAACATGAAGCCTGCCCTCACCACCTACTTCACCTTCTCGCTTTGAAATTTCCCATCTACATAGAAGTTGGCCCGGCAAAAATATTGTTGCACGTTGTGTTTGAAGTGTTGGCATTCTTTATTGGCTTCCGCTACTTTTTGTGGCTGAGAAAAAAACGGGGTGACGCCATTAAAACCCCTAACAGGACATGGATTATTATTGGCGCCATAATCGGGGCACTCATAGGAAGCAGGTTAATCGGGGGACTGGAAAACCCCACGCAAATAACTAAAGAGAACAATCTTCTCTTTTATTTTTATCAAAACAAAACAGTATTAGGAGGTTTTCTGGGCGGCTTAACGGGAGTTGAGATCGTAAAAAAAATAATTAAAGAAAAAGGAGCATCGGGTGATCTGTTTGTCTACCCTATCATACTTGCTCTTATCATTGGCCGCATGGGTTGCTTTTCCATGGGCATTTATGAAGAAACTTACGGAACCGTGACGACATTGCCGTGGGGAATGAATTTGGGGGATGGACTTATAAGACATCCTGTTTCTCTTTATGAGATCATTTTTCTATGGGTACTCTGAGTGTGCTTATGGATAGTTCAAAAAAAATTTGCCCTGCAACAAGGAGCCTTGTTTAAATTATTTATGATAGCTTACCTTGGTTTTCGTTTCTTACTTGATTTTATTAAACCGCATTTTACATTTAATGTTGGGCTATCAGTGATCCAATTAACTTGTATCGCGGGTTTGTTATATTATTTGCCATATATCATTCAACCAAAAAAGTTGCTTGCCTTCTATGCCTGAGCGTCCTTATACCTATTATGATTTTACACTAAGTCTTTGTCCGGTATGTCTTAAAAGAGTCGATGCGAAGATCGTCTTTGAGTCAGGCAATGTGTATATGCTGAAGAATTGTAGTGAGCATGGTTTTCAAAAAGTATTGATCGCTACTGATGTCGAGTATTATAAAAATATCCGCAACTACAACAAAGCCTCTGAAATGCCCTTGCGTTTCAATACCGAAACCTATTATGGCTGCCCGTATGATTGCGGCCTTTGCCAGGATCATGAACAACACAGCTGCTTAACAATAGTTGAAATTACTGACCGATGCAATCTTACCTGCCCTACTTGTTATGCCATGAGCAGCCCGCATTATGGACGGCACCGCACCTTAGCGGAAGTTGAAAAAATGATCGATGTAATTGTGGCTAATGAAGGAAGCCCGGATGTGGTACAGATCAGTGGTGGCGAACCTACTATTCATCCTGATTTTTTTGAGATCCTGGATATTGCAAAAAAGAAACCGATCCGTCACCTGATGGTAAACACCAATGGCATTCGCATTGCAAAAGATGTTGAATTTGCAAAGAGACTCGCTTCTTACATGCCGGATTTTGAGATCTATCTTCAATTTGACTCATTTAAACCCGGCGCGCTGGCACAACTTCGTGGAAAAGATCTTACTGATATAAGAATAAAAGCACTTGAACACCTGAACCAACTAAATCTTTCAACCACACTGGTTGTCACCCTCCAGAAAAATGTGAATGATGATGAGATCGGGTCTATCATCGAATTTGCATTAAAACAGCCATGCGTAAGAGGCGTCACTTTTCAGCCAACTCAGATTGCAGGCAGGCTCGAAAACTTCAATCCCGCTACAGACCGAATAACCCTGACAGATGTAAGGAAAAAGATCCTGGAGCAGACCTCTGTTTTTCAAACGAATGACCTTATACCCGTTCCCTGTAATCCGGATGCTCTTGTTATGGGATATGCCCTGAAATTAGGAGGACAGGTTTTTCCCATGACCAGGTACATTGATCCTGCACACTTGTTAAACAATAGCCGTAACACTATCGTTTATGAACAGGATACCGAACTGCATCAGCATTTGTTAAAGATCTTCAGCACGGGAATTTCCGTTGATCGGGTTCAGGAAAACTTCAAGCAACTCCTTTGCTGTTTACCAGAGATCCACGCACCAGGCCTCACCTACGATAATCTTTTCAGGATTATCATTATGCGCTTTATTGATGCCTATGATTTTGACGTCAGAGCGATCAAAAAAAGCTGCGTTCACATAGTAAACAAAGATGGTCGCATCATACCTTTTGAAACCATGAATTTATTCTACCGGGATGAAAATGAAAATTATGTAAAGCAATTGCAAACCAAAGTTGAAAATTCGATTTCATGAAAAAGGCTTTGCCATATCTGATCGGTGAAATTGTACTCTCTTTGATTATTTCATTGTTTGCCACCGCAGGCAGTGGTGATGGCTTTTTAACAATTTTTGGTCTGATCAATCTCATTCTTGGCGTCATAGGTCTGGTTTTCGGAGTGATCTTTTCGATAGCACGCGTAGAAAATGTTTCGAAGGGGTTATTAGTTTCGTCGGCATTGTTACTGCTGATCGGAGGTTTGACCTGTTCTGTATTTCCCATGAGATTTAATTAGCACTATTATTTTTGAAGAAATATAGAGGGTGAAGAAAATAGTACTTTATACTTTGCTTTTCAGCGGTGTCAATCTATTGCTGATTTTGTTGCTTGGCCTGATCGGTCAAGGCTTTGCCGGGGCTTTCTATAGCCTTTGGTATAGCGTTGCGTTGCTGGCAGAATTAATCGTGGGAGCTTTCGTAGTTGCCAATTCAGGGACGGCAGAAATGGGGAAGGGATTATTGTTATCTGCTGCGATTCTTTTATTGGTTGGTTTGTCTGTTTGCACCAGCAATTGGTGAGACTATAAGGCGTATCTCATCATCTGCAATATTAAATCGGGATCGGGGCAATTTTCTAAATACTTTTCTCCTTCGGAATGTTTACAAACGCCGGGGTAATCACCTCTCCAATCTTCCATATCAATAATGACCTGGAAATGCAAATGTGGTGGCCACTGGCCGTTCTCCATAGGAATCCCAAACTCACCGATGATATCTCCCTTTCTGACATTTTCGCCTTCCCTATAATTTTTTATAGAATTTAAACTCAGGTGACCATACAAAGTATGAAATGAGATCCCTTGAATATTATGACTAATCACAAGGGTAGCACCGTAATCTCCAAAATAATTATTGAAAGCAAAACTGTGAACAATGCCCTCCCAGGGAGACATCACTGCTGTGTAAGGTTTGCCCCAAATGTCAATTCCTAAATGCAATCGTCTTGGCTCTTCCCCCGCTTCTGAATCAAATACCCGGCTCCGGATGTACAGCTCACGATATTCATTATAGCCCCCTATCCCAAATTTTGCATTAGCTGATCGCAGTTTGTGATTTATGTAGTCGGAAAATCGATGGGTATCATTTATCAACTCTTCAGAGATGTCTCCATTATTCTTTGTAAAATCCATCAACAACAATCGATCTCTTTCGGGGTGAAAAGAAACAACCTGGTGGAAGCCCAGTTGATGATCCTGCAGAATGGCCACAACAGTTTTTTGCATCCTATTTCGGGTGATTCAAGATTTTGATCAATAGTTTAACAAATTTCTTACTTTGGCTGTATATGAAGCTTCTGAGTCCTGCGATATCATCACTTGCCCGTATGAGGCTCTGGCGCATTGAAGGATGGAAGAACAATCCCATTGATGCGCAACGTGAAGTTTTGCAGGACCTCGTGACCTCTGCACAATATACCGAGTTCGGACGCAAGTATAATTTTTCAAAACTGTTCAATATAAAATCATATAAGCAGGCGGTCCCTATTCACGAGTACGATGACATCAAACCTTATATTCAGCGCATCATGAATGGTGAGCAAAATATACTCTGGAACACCCCCGTCTATTGGTTTGCAAAAAGCAGCGGCACTACAAGCGATAAAAGTAAATTCATTCCGGTAAGTGAAGAAAGCCTGGAAGACGCACACTATAAAGCGGCCAAGGATGTACTGACCATGTATTACAATTTTAAGCCCGAGTCAGAGATGTTGACCGGGAAGGGATTGGTGATCGGAGGGAGTCATACGATCCATAAATTCAATCACGAAGCTCAGTACGGGGATCTTAGTGCTGTATTACTACAAAACTCACCTTTCTGGGCGCATTGGCTGCGCACACCTGATCTCAGCATAGCGTTAATGGATGAATGGGAAAACAAGATCGAGAAGCTGGCTGAAAATACCATCAGGGAAAATGTAACTTCTATCTCTGGTGTTCCTACATGGACGCTTGTATTATTAAAACGAATCGTAGAGATCACAGGTAAGCAGACTATCAGCGAAGTATGGCCCTCGCTGGAATTATACATGCATGGTGGTGTTTCGTTTACTCCCTATAAAGAACAGTTCAAAAAAATAATTGGCAAAGACATCAGTTACCTCGAGATGTACAATGCGAGTGAAGGTTTTTTCGGGGCCGATGAAATTCCCGGGGATGAGGGGATGCTCTTGTTTGTTGATCATGGAATTTTTATGGAGTTTATGCCCGTGAGTGAATATGAAAAACCACATCCACGCACACTCGGTTTACAGGATGTAGAAATTGGAAAAAATTATGCTCCTGTGATCAGTACCAACGGTGGGTTGTGGCGTTATTTATTGGGCGATACAATTCAGTTCACTTCGCTAAAGCCATTTCGGATACAAGTCACGGGACGGTTGAAACATTTTATCAATGCTTTTGGAGAAGAGGTGATTGTTGACAACACCGACAAGGCACTGGCGATGGCCAGTGAAAGATCAGGCGCGGTGGTAAATGACTACACGGCTGCCCCGGTTTATTTTTCAGACACAGCAAATGGTGCGCATGAATGGCTGGTTGAATTTGAAAAGGAACCGGCGGACCTTAATGAGTTTACTACTCAACTTGACAAAGCATTACAACAGGTCAACAGCGATTATGAAGCCAAGCGCCACAAGGATATTGCACTAAGAAGACCGATCCTTCACATTCTGAAAAAAGGGGTCTTTAATCTATGGCTGAAAGAAAAGGGAAAATTGGGTGGACAGCATAAGGTTCCGAGGTTAAGCAATGACAGGAAATTTATTGAGGAAATAAAATTGCTGATGTAAAAACAAAACCTGAACGGGAATATCGGGATGTACTGTCGCAACAAAAGATCAATAGGGTTACTTTTGCTGGCTATATAAATAATTATGAAATTACTTGAAGGAAAAGTTGCGGTCGTCACGGGAGCTGCCCG
>Ga0163162_10002472_pt1 | contig 17462 bp, 16 predicted proteins | sample S55metaG_FD_115310 | JGI IMG/M metagenome (GOLD analysis project Ga0163162, IMG submission 115310) | Switchgrass rhizosphere microbial communities from Kellogg Biological Station, Michigan, USA - S5-5 metaG | ecosystem: Host-associated > Plants > Roots > Rhizosphere > Soil | place: USA...
CTCGAGCGGGACGCGCAGCCCGAAGCGGATCGCCAGCATCGCCCAGACCGGGTTGACCGCCGGCGCGCCATGCAGGTGCGTCGACAGCCCGATGTCGCGATTGTCGAAGGCGATGACGCGAAAACCCTGCGCCGCCAGCCCCTCGACGAACGGGTCCGGCCAGGCGATCAGCTGCGTGCCCAGCCCCATGATCAGCAGGATCGTGGGGTCGGCCGGATTGCCGGTCTCTTCATAATAGAGCTCGACGCCATTGGCGGGGACGATGGGCACGGGTAGCGATCCTGTGTGACGAAGCGGTGACAATCCTCCATGAAGGGTTAGGGTTCCGTGCATGTCAAGCACGGCCTGATTCAACCGATCGCCCCGCGCGGCTAGATCAGCGGGCATGACCATCAGCATCACCACCTGCAACCTGGCGCTGGGCGAACTTCGCGCGACGCCGATCATCGACATCGCCGAGGACACGACGGAGGCGCGCGAGTGCGCGCGCTATTATCCGCCGTGCCTGCGGATCCTGCTCGAGCGGCACGACTGGTCGTTCGCCAACCGGCGCGCGGCGCTGGCCGAACTGGCGAGCAACGACCGCGCGGCGGAATGGGCGCATGCCTATGTCCTGCCGGCCGGCTGCGCGACGCCGCTGCGCCTCGTCGCGCCGGGCTGCTACGGCGCGGACTTCATCGTCGAGAACCGCACGCTCTACACGTCGCTCGGCAATGCGATGCTGGAATATGCCGCCTATGACGTGACCGATGGCGAGATGTCGGGCCTGTTCGTCGAGGCGCTGTCCTATGCGCTGGCGGCGCGGCTCGCCGTGCCGATCCGCGACAGCCACGAGAAGAAGGGGCAGTTGCTGCAACTGGCCGAGCTCGCCTTTCAGCGCGCCGTGGCCGAGGATCGCAACCGCCAGCCCCGGCGCGACGCGATCGGCGAGGATGTGGTGGCGCTGGTCAGGCTGGGGGCGGCGCTGGGCCGCCACGTGCTGTGATGGCGCCGCGCACCGGTCAGCCCAATTTCTCCAAGGGCGTCATCTCGGACGAACTCGTCGCGCGGATCGACGTCGCGGCCTATGCCAGCGGCCTGCGCCGCGCCGAGAACGTCATCGTGCTCAAATATGGCGGCGTGACCAAGCGGCCGGGCACGCGGCTGGTCGCCGAGGTCTATGCCGACCAGGGCGTGCGGCTGATGCCGTTCCAGTTCTCGCTGACCCAGACCTATGTGCTGGAAATGGGGCAGGGCTATATGCGCCCCGCGGCCAATGGCGGGCTCGTCGTGGAGGAGCGGCTGACGATCACCGATATCGCGCCCGGCGCGACCACGGTGATCGCGGCCGCCTATCACGATTATGGCATCGGCGATCAGATCTTCTTCGACGGGGTCGAAGGCATGACCGAGCTCAACGGACGTATCGCTCGCGTGGTCGGTGTGCCGGATGGTGACCACATCGAGGTCGACGTCGATTCGACCGGTTTCGGCGCGTTCACCGGCGATACCGGCGGCATCACCCGCGCGGGCACGCCGCCGCCGCCCCCGCCCCCGCCACCCGTTCCCCCACCGGCACCGGCGCCACCGCCACCGCGGGTCGGCGGTGGCGGCGGCTATTGCGTCGCCGACGACACGCCGATCCTGCTCGCCGATGGCAGCGAGATCGAGGCCCGCTTCCTCGTGCCGGGCACGATGGTGCGCACGCGGCACGAGGACACGCTGCGCTGGGGCACATGGCCGGTGAAAGCGATCAGCTTTGCATGGGCGCCGGTGATGGCGGCGATGTTCGGCGACGTGCGAATCCGCGCGACGCGCGATCACCGCTTCTGGGTCGATGGCGAGTGGGTGGCGATGTCGCGGCTCGGCGTGGATGATGGCGAGGCGTGGGTCGCGCAGATCACGGTCGCCGAGGCGCACACCTATGTCTCGGCCAACATATTGTCGCACAACATCAAGATCGGAGACATTCCGTGAGCGTGGCACGCATCTATCGCGTCGGCGCGCCGTTCAACGGGGCGGAGCTGGCCGAGCTCGATTTCGAGCAGTCGGCCAACGTCATGTACCTGGCGCACCTCAACCATGCGCCGACCAGGCTGACGCGCGCCGACCACACCGACTGGACCTTCGCCAGCGTGACCTTCGGGCCGACGCTGGCGACGCCGGCCGGCCTTTACGCGACAGCCTACACCCCCAACACCGACGCGGCGAACAGCGGCGACGGCTATTTCCCGATCAGCTCCTCCTATGTCGTGACGGCGATCGACGATGTGAGCGGCCAGGAGAGCCGCCCGTCGAGCGCCGCCGCTGTGACCAACGACCTGTCGCTGAAGCGCAACCATAGCGACCTGACATGGAGCGCGGTGACCGGTGCCACCCGCTACCGCGTGTACAAAGCCGACAATACGCAGGAATTCGGCTATATCGGCCAGACCGTGTCGACGAGCTTCATCGACGACAATATCGGCCCCGATTATGCCGATGGCCCGCCGGTCGGCGACAACCCGTTCGCCGGCGCCGGCGACTATCCCTCGACCGTGACCTTTTTCGAGCAGCGGCTGCTATGGGGGCGGAGCAACAACCACCCCAATGCGATCTGGGGCTCGCGCTCGGGGATGTTCGAGAACATGGACGTGTCGCGCCCGATCAAGGCGAGCGACGCCTTTTCCCTCGCGCTGGTCGCCGGGCGGGTCAATGCCGTCAACCAGCTGGTGTCGATGAACAATTTGCTGGCGCTGGCATCCGACAATATCTTCAAGATCGAGGGCGGCCAGAACGGCTATATCTCGGCGACCGATTTCGTCGTGCGCCGGCAGAACGGGCGCGGCGCGTCGCGGCTGTCGCCGCTGGTGATCGACAGCGTGTGCTTCTACCAGACCGGGGTCGGCAACGGGGTGCGCACGCTGGGCTATCAGTTCCAGACCGACAGCATCGATTCGAACGATGTGACGATCTATTCCCCGCATCTGTTCCGTGGGCACGACATCGTCAGCTGGGCCTATGCGCAGGAGCCGCGCTCGCTGATCTGGGCGGTGCGCAGCGACGGCAAGCTGCTGTGCTTCACCTGGGAGCAGGAGCAGCAGGTGTGGGGCTGGACGATCTGCGAGACCGATGGGCTGGTCGAGAGCGTGGCGGTGGTGTCGGAAGGGACCGAGGACCGGCTCTATTTGACCGTCAGGCGCGGCGGGAAGCTGCTGATCGAGCGCATGGCGGCGGCGCGCTGGGCGTCGGTCGAGGAGAGCTGCTTCCTCGACAGCGCGGTCTCCTATCTGTTCGATCCGCCGCAGCGCGTGCTGCGCAACCTCGACCATCTCGAGGGGCGGACGATCGCCGCGCTGGCCGACGGCAATGTCGTGTCGGGGCTGGTGGTGAGCGGCGGCACGGTGACCTTGCCGTTCGACGCGACCCGGGCATGCGCCGGCCTGCCGTTCAGCGCGACGATCGAGACGCTGCCGCTCGCCGCCCAGAACCAGCAGGGCTGGACCGGCGCCCGGCCGCAGACCCAGACCAAAGCGGTGGTCCGCGTGATCGACAGCCGCGGGCTGAAGGCCGGGCCGGACGACGCCGGCCTGGAGCCGCTGCGCGCGCGATCGAGCGAGCCGCCGGGCGCGCCCAATGCGCTGAAGAACGGGCTGCTGGAGACGTGGCTCAGGCCCGCGATCAACGGCGGCGCGCGGCTGGTCGTGCGCTCCGACGACCCGCTGCCGATGACCGTGACGGGGGTGTATCTCGACCCCTCGGTGTCGGCGGGACCTCCCTCTCCCCTTGGGAGAGGGAGAGAGCCGCGAAGCGGCGGAAGGGTGAGGGCAGGTCAGTGTACCCGCCCTCACCCCGCGCTGCTGCGCAGCTTGCCCCTCTCCCACAGGGAGAGGGGAAGAAGATCACCATCCTCCCCGCGCACCCCACCCACATCGCGCCGATCGCCGCCCGCATGCGCGCCGCCGATCGCGTCGAGTGCGCCGCCATGGGCCACACGCCCAGACAGGCGCTGCGGGCCGGCCTGGCGCTGTCGACCCTCGCCTGGACCGCGCTGGTCGATGGCCGGGCCGAGGCGATGTTCGGGCTGGTCGTGACCAGCGCGCTGGGCGGGGAGGGCCGGCCGTGGATGCTCGGCAGCGACGCGATCCATGACCATCCGCGCGCCATGCTGCGCCGCGCGCCGCGCTTCCTCGCCGCGATGTTCGCCGCGGCGGCGCGGCTTTCCAACCTGGTGGCGGCGGACAATGTCCGCGCGATCCGCATGTTGCGGCGCTGGGGCTTCACCATCGACACGGAGACGACGATGATCAACACCATCGCTTTCAGGCTCTTTCACGCGGAGCGGCGCTGATGTGCCCGCCCGTCCTCGCCATCGCCGCCGCGGCGGTGACCGCCACCGGCCAGGTGCTGAACGGCATCGGCCAGGCGCAGCAATATCGTCATCAGGCCGAGGTCGACGACCAGAATGAGCGGCTGGCCAACGACCAGGCGCGCGATTCGATCGACAACACCAACCTCGAGGCGCAGCGCCGCTATCGCCAGCTCGCCGCCACCCAGGGCCAGCAACAGGCGGCGATGGCGGCGAACGGCGTCGACCTGAACTTCGGCTCGCCGGCCGCGGTTCAGCGCGACACGGCGATGATCGGGGCGGAGGATATCGGCCAGATCTACAAGGGCGGATATCAGCGCACCAAGGGCTTCGATATGGACGCGCTGAACTATCGCGGCCAGGCCGCCGCCGACCGCGCCAGAGCGAGCGGCGCGCTGACACAGGGGTTCTTCAGCGGGCTGGGGAGTGCGCTGGGTGGGGCGTCGCAGGTGATCAGGAAGTGATCGGCGGGGCGAAGTGGGTTTCGCGATAGATCCGCTCGATCCGCGCGGCCCCGGTCGTCATGGCGCGCGAAGCGCCATCCTCGTGATCCGATGCGCATAGTCATTGAGTGGCTTCTCGAACCAGCGCCACGAAAGTCGTGCGAGTAGCACCGTCGTGACGAGGCCGATAGCGGTCGCGGCCGCCCCGGACCAGCTGTCGGGAACGATGCTGTGCCGCCCCATCAAGGCGTGCGTGAGGCCGATGACGGGAATGTGAAGCAGGTATACGCCATAGGATATCGTCCCCAGCGCGACGAACGGCGTGAAGCGGAGAAGGCGATTGATCTTCCCTTGTGGATTCGAGACCAGCAGGGCGATCGTCAACGACGAGGCGACGGATAACGCGAGGTGGGAATATATCGCTGCACCGGGTGAACCAAATCCGTGACCGATCGAACTCAATGCCTCCGTGGTCGCGAAAAGCGCGAGCACGGCCAGCCAGATCCAGCGGCGCCCCTTGTTCAGCACGGCCAGCGCGCGGTCTGAGCGAACCGCCACGGCGGCAAGGACGCCGCAACACGCGCCATCGATGCGGGCGGGCAGGATGAAGTAACCGAGTGCATGATGGCCAGACATCCAGAAGCCGACACGGCAGGCTTCGGCCAGGACGACGCCGGCGACCATCAGGGCGACGGACATTTTCAGCGGTGCGCGAATGAGCGTGAATCCGAGCAGCAGGTAGATCTGCGCCTCGACCGCGAGCGACCAGGTTGGTCCCAGGTAAAAGGCGTTGGATTCAACGATCGGCATCGCGAAATTCTGGGTCAACGTGACATAGGACCACCAGGGCACCGCGCCGGCAAACAGCCAGGCCGATTGCGACATGAGAAATCGCGCAAGGTAGAATGTGGCGAGGACCGCGAAATATAGCGGCAGGATACGCACCGCCCTGCGCGTCAGAAATATGCGGAGCAGACGGGGCTGATCGCGTCCGTCGAGCAATATCCCTCCGACAAGGAAGCCCGACAGGGCGAAGAATATGTCGACGCCGCCCCAGCCGCCGGAACAAAGGCGGGCAAAATAATGCAAGGCCGAATGACCGGGGACGGGGGCGGACAGGCAATGAAGTGCCAGGACGACCGAGATTGCGATTGCCCGAACGCCGTCAAGCTCGGTTCGCCGAACCTTCAAGAGCCTGGGGCCACGGGGAGAGAATGACCTTCGTCGCGTAACGTACCGCTTATTGAGCGTTGAGGCCGACCATCACCTGTGAATGCAGCATAGATGCGATCAATCGAATCAGGCAAAGCAATCAGGCCCCGAAACAGCATCATGCGCGGCATGGCGTCCAACTGCCACCGTTGCAAGTCACGCTTGCGGGGTGGCGCGAAGTCACCGCGCGGCACCGATACCAGGCATCGAACCTGATAGCGGGAGCAGGCGGCGGAGATAAAAGTCGTGGTGGCAAATCGATCGGCAACCGGCTCTGGCGTCGTCGCTTATTTTTGCTAAAGGGCGCCGTAATGGGATACCGGCTGGACACACTGGCGGACAGCCGGCGCAACAACCTGCGGATCGTGCGGCTCGTCGCGGCGAGCGCGGTGATCTTCTCGCACAGCTACGTCGTCAATCTCGGCATCGCCGCCCTGGCGATCGAGCCGCTCGGCTTGCTCACGGGGGTCGACTGCGGGGAACTCGCGGTGGATATCTTCTTCATCGCCAGCGGCTTCCTCGTCGGGCGCAGCCTGATGCGGGGACGCGACCCGCTGGACTTCGCGCTTTCGCGCGTGCTGCGCATCTATCCCGGGCTGATCTGCGCCGTGCTGGCGATGGCGTTCTTGCTCGGCCCGGTGGTGACCGAGCTCAGCGCCCACGCCTATTTTCGCGATAGCACATTGTATCGCTTCATCGCGTTCGACGTGACGATGTTCAGCCCATGGCGTTTCACGCCGAAGCTGCCCGGCACTTTTGCCCATCTGCCCTACCCCGGTGTCGTGAACGCCTCGCTATGGACCCTGCCATGGGAGCTGTGGATGTATGTCACGCTGCTCGGGCTGTATCTCGTGCGCGGGCTGGGCCGGGCCTATCCGCTCATCCTGTGCGCGATCGCTTTGGCCTATGTGGCGATGGCCCTGCACCTTTGGCAGATGGACCCGTTCCTCGCCCTCGCGATCCGTTTCCTCGCATTCTTCCATGCCGGCGTCGCCGCCTATCGCTATCGGGATCGCATTTCCCTGTCCTGGCCCGGGCTGGCGGGCGCATCGGCGATGATGCTCGTCGTCGGTGTCGCGACGCAATCGACGCTGCTGTTGCCCCTGTGGCTGGCCTATGCGGTGCTGTTCGTCGCATATTACCCGCCCCTGGTGGTCGAGCGCTGGTGCGACGGGCCGGACTATTCCTATGGCGTCTATATCTACGCCTATGCCGTGCAACAGACGCTGGTGTGGTACTTCGGGCCGATGGCGGTGTTCCCCAGCTTCCTGCTCGCCTGGGGCCTGACCATGCCGCTGGCGATGCTGTCCTGGCACTTCGTCGAAGAGCCGGCGCTCGCGCTCAAGGCCCGATTGCGGTCCCGTCGGGCAGGTGCCCGGCCGTCGGCGCGGGCCGCCGCGTGAGCGCGGCGCCGGCCGGGCAAGGCTTTCGGCGAGGCGCATATCCCTGTTGGGAAAATCACGCTGTTTTGCGGACGACATCCGGGACATGTACGAACCCGCGTGCGAGGCACTTTCCCGGGCGCCGGCCATGACGAATGCGCATTTGTAATACACTGGGAAATATGGTGGTTTTCCGGATTTCATCCTGCCAGGTGCGACCTTCCCGGATGCTCTTTCGGACAGCGGCGAGACAGTAACCGGGGCAGGCGCCGGACGGGCGCCGGACACAGATAAAGAAGAGAAGAATATAAGAAAGGGAATCTCCCCGTGCGCCCTTGCGGACGCCCGGCTGTGGTCGCGGGTTTTTTATCGTGATGGGTCGGGTGGCCTGTCGCCGTGTGAGAACCCCCTTGCACCGTTCAAGTTGATTCAACCGACTCGCCGTGCCGCTTATTTCGCTGCCATTCGCAAAGGAGGCAGTGCGCGTGGCGATCAGTCCGGATATCGAGAGCGGCCCATTCATCGGCAACGGCGTGCAGACCGCCTTCACCTTCAGCTTCACCGCGATCACCCCGGCCGAGGTGGCGGTGGAGCTGGACGGCGTGGCGCAACCGGCCGGCTTCACCGTCATGCTGGCCGATGTCGGCGGCACGGTGACCTTCGCCACCCCGCCGGCCGCCGGTGCGCTGGTCATGCTGCGCTCCAGCCCGGACTATCTGCAGGACAGCGTGTTCGAGAATGAGGGCGCGTACAATCTCGCGACGGTGAACACGATCAACCGGCGCCAGACGGTCCGCGCGCTGGTCACGGCCGACCAGGCGCGGCGCGCAATCAAGGCGCCCGGTGGCGATGTCGCCGACATGACGCTGCCTTCCGCCGCCGACCGGGCGGATCGGCTGCTTGGGTTTGGTGCGATCGATAACGGTGCCGTGCCGGCGGCGTTTGACCTCTCGGCAGCGGCGCTGGAAACGCTGGCGGCCGCGAGCGAGGATATCACGACGCTCGCCGACCATATCGGTTCGATCGATGCCGTCGCGGCGGACCTGTCGGGCGCCAATGGCATCGGCACGGTCGCCAGCAACATCGCCGATGTCGATGTGGTGGCGGCCAATGCGGCGAGCGTGGCGGCGGTGGCGGCGATCTCCGCCAGTGTCAGCCAGGTCGCCGGCGACCATGCCGCTTTGGTCGCGGTGGCGAACGACCTGGCCAATATCGACGCGGTCGCCGGCAATCTGGCCGCGGTGAACGCGATGGTCGCGGCGGCGGCGACGCTCGGCGTGTTCCCGAACAGCGCGCATGTCGGCGGCAACATCCCCCGGGGTGCCATCTCGTTCAGCTTCACTGCGGGTTCCGGCGGCACCAACAGCATCAACAACGTCGCCACCTTCACCGGCGGCACGCTGACCTGCAATCCGCAGATCCTCTACGATGTGGTGGGCGGCGCGGTGAGCAATGTGCGCATGCTGTTCGGCGGCCTCTATATCGGGGCGAGCACGCCGACAATGCCGACCGTCGTCCTGGCCAATGGCGGCACGGGGACGATCACGCTGGCGGGTGGCCGCTATTACGCGGTTGGGCAGGGCTATTGGGCGACCTCCGCCGACGGCCGCACGCTCGACCGGATCGTCAACCTGGCGAACGCGCCGGCGCTCGATGCGACCGTGCCATCGGTCGCGACGGGGGCGGTTGTTGCGGAACTGCAGAATGCGGGGGGCCGCAAAAACCTGTGGCCCGATCCCTTCCACTTGGAATTGAACCTTGCTGCGAATGGAGGCTTCCGCACGGGCCTCCCGTGCGCCTCCACACCTTTCACGTTTGGCGCTAGTGCACCGACATGGGTATATAGTTCCGCCTCCACGCAGTCGCCCTATCCGGACGGCAAGATGCTGATCCGGCCCTCGACGAACGTCGCAACGCCGGTCATCCAGATTTACCTCGATCGGCTTGCCCTACAGGCCGGTGACGTTATCGAGTTCTCGCAGGAGATGGCCTATTCGACCAACGTATCGTCGGCGACAGGTCAGGTCGGCACTTATGCATTCTATGATGGAAGCGGAACCATCATCGGGTCGGCCGCCAACCTATTCCTGCTAAGTGCCGGTGCCGGCGCCCTCAACAACACGCCGAAGCGCTTTACGACCGGTGCGATTACGGTTCCCGCTGGCGCGCGGTTTCTGAAGTTCTCCTATACCCTGTGGGGTACGGGGGCGATCGAGATCTATTCGACCTGGATGCACAAGGGGTCGACGCTCAGCAAGCCGCTTGCTGATCAGGGTATACCGGACGGACCGAGCCGCATCAGGAAGCTCGAAGACCGCGATGCTACGGCGAACAATATTCTCCTCAAGCAGTTCGCCTACGCCTCGCTTGCGACGGTGATCGCGCCGAGCGGGTTCGCGTTTAATACATCATCGGGACTGACTAGCATGGCGAGCAATTTCGTCACCGCGAGCATCCCTGCAGGCGGGTTCAACGCGATCCAGCAAATCTTTAACTGGAACGTGGCCAGCACCGGCCCCGCGCGCATCTATTGTCAGGTGCGCACGGCGGTCGGTGGTAGCAACGCGATTAACGGCAAGCTGATTGCCGAAGGCTGGATCGGGTCCGACCCGAACGCGCTAACGACCGGGCTGCAAAGTGTATTGCTCTACGATGCGATCACGGGCCTGCCGCGTACAATCCAGGCGACCGACGCGGATATGCTTGGGACTTACGCGGTCATTTACTTCGGTGTGAAATCGGATGGCAGTTACGCGTCTGGCATGTGGGTCAACTATGCCACCGTGCCGGATGGTGACGCGACTTTCCCTGGCTATTATCAGATGGGTGTGCCGGTCGGCGAGGGCAGCGGCGGCCTGATCAGTTCGAGCGCCAGCCAATATCTTGCCGCTAATCGCGTTCTGCTGACCACGCCCACTGTAGTCTATGTTCCGTCCGCGACCTTTGCGGGCAACGTAGCGGCGAATTTCGACCAGGTGCCGTTGCTCGACATGCTGCCGCAGCGCATCTGGAACGTCGTCAACATGGAGACATGGATCTATTATGCTGGGATGCAGCACCGCCCGGCGAGCCGGACGAATTTCTACAGCAATTTTGCCTTCACAGGCAGCTATCCGACCAACCTGAGCGGAACCTTTGAGGAAGGGGTCTGCATTAGCGAGACATCTGCCGGAACAAAGACGCTGACCATTAGCGCCTCGATCGGATCGCAGGTTTACTCGACCAAAACCACGTCGGTAAAAACCGCTGCAAACACGGCGGGTGCGGGCACGACTGCTCGCGTCCTGGGTCTGGGTTCGAGCCTGATGCAGAACGCCGGGTTGCAATCGAACCTATTGCAGCTTGTCGCCGATACGACGATTAACCCGGGAGGTGCCGCAACCGGCTTGAACATCGTCAACGTCGGCACGGTCGGCAGCGCACCGAACCTCAACGAAGGACGTTCGGGACAGTCGATCGGCATCTATTTCTCGGCCGGCGACAAATTTTACAACGCAGGTGATTTCGATTTCGCCAATTATGTCACCACCTATCTGGCCGGTGTGCCGCCAACGCATGTCGTGCTGGGCGATCCGTTCTGGAGCGTGGCCAGCGCGGTGACCGATGGTGCGGCAGCACTAGGCGCGGCGAGCTGCGTCAGCCTGATCGAGCGCATGATCACCAACATCGCGGCCTACAACACGGCGAATGGCACCAGCGTTAAGACGCTGATCTGGTTTCCGCCGATCCAGCCCGAGTTCGGCCAGGACGGTGAACCGCGCTCGCTCACCACGATCTCCCAACATCAGCGCAATCGAAATCTGAAGGAGGCGGCAAAGCTGTTCGCCGCAACTTACACCACGGGGCGCGAAGCGAATCTCGTTTACGCCTGTGGTTTCAACGTGGTGGGTAATCCCGAGGTTACGGCGCGCCGCGCCTGGGCGCCACGCGGTCCCGGCGCGCGCGCGCTCGTCTCGACCACACACGGGCCCTATGCCGATTACGCGACGATGGCAGCCGCGGCGAATGTCATCAACGACGGGGAAATCATCCAGGTCGGCACGCCTACGGCTGTCAGTTATTGGGTGAAGCAGGGCTCGGGCGCATCGGGCGGCTTCCGTTCCGTCAGTGAGATCGACGGCTTTGTTCGACGTATCGTCGATAGCACACACGGATGCCCCTATCGCGAAATCGCGCAGCAGGTGTTCGCTTGCATCAAGAACAACCCCTGACATGCATGATTTCCTCACCAACATCGCCCCGATCATCGCCGCGGCGACCGGGCTGCTCGCCGCTATCGGAGGAGGGATCGGCTTCGTGTGGAAGAAGGTCGAGGCGCGCTTCAAGGCGATCGAGCGGAAGCTCGCCGAATGTCAGGAGCGCGATGCGCGCAAGGGCAGTCAGCTCGAGGCGGTCGTCTGGTCGCTGCATCTCACCATCGGCGAGATCGAGCGGCTCGATCCGGACAACAACCGCACGGTCGGGGAGGTGCGCGCCTTGTTGCGTCAGTTCTTCCCCGTCGACCCCACGATGCCGGCCGCGCTGGCGTCGCTGCTGCACCGCATTCCCTAGGAGGACATATGAACCCAGCGGACTTCATTCGCGATTATATCGAGACGCATGAGGGCGGCCTGTCGACCGACCCGGACGACACCGGCAACTGGCACCATGGCGTGCTGGTCGGCTCGAAATTCGGCGTGACGGGCGATGTGCTGGCCAGGCATCGCGGGGTCACGTCGGTGACGCCGGCGCAGATGGCTGCGCTCACGCTCGACGAGGCCGTCCGGGTCGGCATGGACCTGTTCTACACGGCGCCGCACTTCGACGCGCTGCCCTGGGACCAGGCCGTCGCCTCGGTGCTCGACATGGGCTGGGGCGCCGGCCCGGGCCAGGCGATCAGGCTGCTCCAGCGCATGATCGGCGCCAATGACGACGGGCAGATCGGGCCATATACCGCGCGGCTCTATGCGAGCTACCTCGCTCATCACGGAGTGGAGGCGGCGGCGCGCGCCTATGGCGCGGTGCGCAACGCCTTTTACGACAGCATCATCGCCATCCACCCGTCGCACGCGAAATATCGCGGTGGCTGGCGCAATCGCACGGCGTCGTTCCTGCCCGGCACGCCCTGGTGGGGGAGGTTCGCGGCATGAGCTTCAACTTCCTGCGCGGTCCGACCAGCGGGCATCTCGACGTGTCGCGGATATTGTGGGGCCTCTCGGTGCTGGCCGGCATCGGCTATGCCGGCGCGCACCTCGTCATCAACCACAGCTTCTCGATCATCGAGTTCGGCACCGGCATGGGCCTGCTGCTCGCCGGCGGCGGCACCGCGACCGCGCTGAAGGACACCGCCGTCGCGCGCGCGGTCGGGGTCGGGCAGTGAGCGGCTGGGCAAGCCGGGCCGGCGTGCGTATCCTCGCCGCGCTGGTCGTGCTGGCGCTGCTCGCCGCGATCCTCGTCCAGCGGTCGTGCGGCGCCGCGCGCACGGCACATGCCGCGGCGAAGCTCGCCGCCGGCCAGGCCGGCGCCGCCATCGCCAGCGGCCACGACGCGGCCGACACCATCGGCAACCGCATGGCCGATGACAGGGCGGCCGATACCATCACGAGGGAGAATGACGATGCGATCCGCAATGCCCGCGGCGCCGATGCGCCTGTCGATCCTGCTGCTGACGCTGTTGGGCGTCGCGGGCTGTGTAAGCGCGCCGCCTATCGCCGCGATCCCCAGTGCGTGCAGCACCCTGATCCCCGCTAGCTGGCATGATCCGGTACCCGGCGCGCCGCTGCCGGCGGGGCGCACGGTCGGCGACTGGATCGCCTTTGGCGACGCGCAAACCGCGCAGCTCGACAAGGCGAACGGCCGCGCCGGCGACACGCTCGACATCATCGCACGCTGCGAGGCGCGCGACGCGGCGGCGGTGAAGCGGGTGGCGCGGCACCGCGTGCTGGGTCTGTTCTGATCAGCGCGCGATCATGCGCTTGATGCGCCGGCGCAGGGCGTCCGTGTTGCGTTCGAACAGCCAGTACATCGCCAGCGCGAAAACGAACACGATGGCCAACACGCCGGCAAGGGCGGCAAACGCTCCGGTCGACAGCGCCCGTGGCGTGAACCAAAAAGCCAGTAGGTTGAGCAACGGATAGTGGAACAGATAGAGCGTGTAGGACATGCCGGCCAGGAAGGCGGCGGCGCGTGCCAGGCCGGTATGGCGCGCCAGGGCGCGGTTCAGCGAGGGGCTGGTCAGCCAGGGGATGGCGAGCAGGATGCCGGCGGCGAAAACACCGCGGGCGAGGGCGGCGGGGAAGGTACCGGTACCTGCAACCGCAAGCGAAGGACGCGCCAACTGAATGGCCGCGCTGCCGGCGACCAGCACGCACACGCCGATCAACGCCAAAAGGCCGCGTCCGCGCGGTATCTCCACGGTGCTCGCCAGCGCGCCCAACACCCATACCAGAAGGAGCGACGCGTCCAGGCGGCAAAAGGCCAGCATCGCCGCCAGTCCCAGGGCGAGGGGAAGGATTCCACCGCGCTTGGCGCACAGAACGGCCGCCACCCCGGCAATGACGTAGAACCAGATTTCGTAAGCGAGGCTCCAGAGCGGCACGTCCGTCGGCAGGGTCTTAACAAGTATCCCGTTCAGGCCCAGGGCGTTGCCCGCAATTTGTAGCGGGTCGAACGGCGCCATCTGACGCACGACGCCGACGATTCCGGCAAAGATCGCGGCCGGTATGAGGGGCAGCAGAATGCGTGTGGCGCGGTCTATCGCATAGTCATGGCTATCGAACCGATTGGTGCGGGCACGCCGGATGATCTGACCGCCGACGAGAAAGCCGCTAAGCACGAAGAACAACACGACGGCTTCCTGTCCGAGCCGCGCCGCGAGATACATCGCCCTGACGAGCATCGTATGTTGATCCGGTGGCAGATCACCAAAGGCGACGAAAGCCGCGCCCCGCGTGTGTTCCAGAACGACGAGGCATGCCGCGAAGGCACGCAGGATATCGAGCGACACCAGGGATGGCGCCGAGGGCGATCGAGGTGTCTCGTTCATTTGTGCCGTGAAGCATGGAGGCGATGATCTGGCAACCATCGGTGGTTGGTCGTGAAAAGTCCACGTCACGCATGTAGCCGCTATCGTTCGGCTTCTCATGACGCCTCAAGGGCTATGCCCTCCGAGTTTTGCGATGGCGCTGGAAGTGCAGCCCGTCCAGTTGCGCACGTCATCGCGCGCGCGGCGAGCGGCTTTGCGCATTGATCGGCACCGCCATTGCCGGGTAAGCGATATCTTTCAGGGGGGTACCATGCAGACGATCGGTTCGAAGCTGGCTTCAACGGGGGGCCGCCCCTCCGGCTTCGACTATCTGCGCCTGACGCTCGCAGTTTCGGTTATCGCGATGCACACGGCGATTGTCTGCTACAGTTTCCCCGGCGAGTGGGCGTTGTGGGAGTCTCCTGCCCGCCCATTTTTTCGCGCGATCCTGCCGATGTTCTTTGCACTGTCGGGATTTCTTGTCGCTGGCAGCCTGGAACGTGCGCGCACTCTTCCACTATTCCTCGGTCTGCGGGTAATCCGCATCTATCCGGCGCTGGCGGTCGAGGCCCTGCTCTCCGCCTTCATCCTGGGTCCGATCTTCACCAGCCTGCCGCTCGCCGAATATTTTCACGACCCGCTATTCGCGCGGTATTTCTGGAACCTGATCGGCGACCCTCAATATGTGCTGCCGGGCGCGTTTCCGTACAATCCCTTGCCGACCTATATGAACCGGCAGCTATGGACCGTGCCGTTCGAGTTGCTCTGCTATCTGTCACTCGCCGGCCTCAGTGTGATCGGTTTGAAGCGTTGGCCCAGCCTCTTGCCCGTCGCGGCGATAGTCCTGGCGCTCGGTTATGGCGCATTCAAGTTCTGGCACACGGGGCAGGCGCTCTACGTACGTGGGCCGTTACCCGGGTTGATGCTGGTCGTCGCCTTTCTGGCTGGTGTCGCGATGTACTGGTTTCGCGAGCGTCTGCCCTATGGTCGCGGCTGGTTCATCGGCATGCTCGTCGCGACGATCGTGTTGTTGTCGGTCGTACCATTCGGCGATCTCGTCGCCCCCTTCACCGCGACCTATGTCACGATCTGGCTCGGCCTGACCGATCCCCGGCGCAATTGGCTGGTGCGCGGCGCCGACTATTCCTACGGCATCTTTCTCTACGGATTTCCCATGCAACAGGCTGTCGCGGCGCTTGGGCCGTGGGGCCATACGCCGCTCGGCAATTTCATCGGCAGCGTCGCGGCCGCGGCGGCATTTGCCGGTGTTTCCTGGACCTTCATCGAGAAGCCAGCCCTGCGCCTGCGCAAACCGATGGAAAGGGTGGAGGCCCGGTGGCTCGGTCGCCGCGCCGGTCAGAAGCATGAGGCGCTCGCCGCGCGACCGCTCGACTAGCAGCCCCCATCATGGTGCGACGTAAAGTTCGTTGATGCCCCAGAAATAATAGTCCGGGTCGTCATCGGCCTGCTCGGATTCGGCGCACGCGCCTCGCTTGGCTGGGCTCGCAACCCGCGCCTTGGCAACGGTCTCGTCGTACACCGCGCCCTTCGGACGTTCGATGTTCGCCATATGTCACTCTCCTGCGGGGCAAAATGGCATGGCCAAGCGTCAGCTGCAATGCATACGCCCGCCACCGGCGCCGTCTCGCTTCAGCGGTCGCGCGGCGGCGCTATACTGCTTGCGACGCGCACCTGTCGGGTACGCGCCGGCTCATTCTCATCGTTGGCATCAAGGACAACCCAGCAGGTTGGAATAGGCCGCTTCCGTCAGCCGCGCACGGAAAGCGTTCCCCAGAAAAAGTCCACGGTCCCCCAAAACTGTTTACGAATAGTTGCAATATTCCCGGCGGAATTTGGCCGAAAACTTCTGTTGGGATTCCGTGCGGATATTAGGATAAACCTTCGGGCGGAAAGTAAAAAGTCACAATGAAGAAGGGGTACGTCGGTCGTCAAAAAGGGTGCTATTCTTGTCGAATTTCGGAAATTGACGTGCGTTATACTTGCGTTATACTTGGCACCGCGCGAGCAGGCTCCGGCCAGGCCCCGCCGCCGCTCACATCGCCGCGAGCCAGTCCACCATGCGGCGATGGGTGTCTGCGCTCAGCGCGACGAAGCGGCGGCGCCTGTCGAACGGGTCGTGGCGGAAGTTGATCACGCCCTTGCGCTCCATCGCCTTGAGGTGGCGCAGCGCGGTGGTGTGCGCCACGCAGGCGCCGACACAGGCGCTCGATATCGAAACGATCTGGTGATCCTCGCTGCGGATGAACAGGTCGAGCAGGATATCCCATGCCGGGTCGTGGAAAAACCGCACCGCCGCGCCGAGCATCGCGTCGCGGCGGCGGCGCGCGGCGTAGAGCGCGCGGGCGCGCTCGACCAGCGGCACGTCGGCCGCTTCCCCGATCAGCCCCGCCAGCCCGCCGAACGGCGTTGCCTCCCCGGCCGGCGCGCCGGCCGCGTGCAGCCGCGCCGCGGCGTCGCCCCGGTGGCTGGCGCCGGCGGGATGCATCACGCCGCGCATGGCATGGCCATCCGGCTATGCGCCTTCGCGGCGACCCCCTTCGTCTCCATCTCGCCCCCCTTGGCTATGGCGGCACCCTAACCAGTTCGCGGCGGGGAAAAATGTCAAAGCGGATCGATTCGCGGAAATTTTGGCGCGGGCCGTGCCATGCCGCCGCGATGCTCGCGGTGGGCTGGTCGGGCGCCGCTCGATGAACCCCAGTCTAACGGCGCATTCCGGCCCGGTTCAGCGCGAATCGGCTAGGCCCGTGCAACAAGCTGGCCCGCTCCCGCGTTATGCCTCGGCGGTGGGCTTGCCTGGCAATGAGGAGGTTCATCATGAACGGCATGTTGAAGAAAATTGGCCTCGGCGCCGTACTCGCGGCGACGACCTTGAGCGCGGTTCCGGCGGATGCGCAGCGCTGGTATGGCGGTTATCGCCACCATCGCGGCGGCGATGAGGCCGGCGCGGCGCTGATCGGTGGCATCGCGGGCCTGGCGATCGGCGCGGCCATCGCCTCGGGCAACGACCGTGATCGCGTGATCTATTATCGCGAGCGCGGCTATCGGCCGGACTATGACGATTATTATTATCGCCA
>Ga0163162_10002474_pt1 | contig 17453 bp, 10 predicted proteins | sample S55metaG_FD_115310 | JGI IMG/M metagenome (GOLD analysis project Ga0163162, IMG submission 115310) | Switchgrass rhizosphere microbial communities from Kellogg Biological Station, Michigan, USA - S5-5 metaG | ecosystem: Host-associated > Plants > Roots > Rhizosphere > Soil | place: USA...
ACCCTGTCGCAACGAACGATACCACCGAAGATATTGATAAGGATCGCTTTTACCTTCGGGTCTTTCAGGATGATGCGGAACCCTGCTTCCACTGTCTGGGCATTTGCCGTGCCGCCTACGTCCAGGAAGTTCGCGGGCTCACCACCGCTGAGCTTGATCATATCCATGGTAGCCATGGCCAGACCTGCGCCATTGACCATGCAGCCTACGTTACCGTCCAGCTTGACAAAATTGAGGTTATACTTTCCTGCCTCCACTTCGGTAGGGTCTTCCTCGCTGATATCCCGGAGGGCTTCCAGGTCAGGGTGACGCATGAGGGAGTTGTCATCCAGGTTCATCTTGCAATCCACGGCAATGATCTTCTCATCGCTGGTCTTGAACAGCGGATTGATCTCCAGCATACTGCAATCCAGGCCTACATAGGCATTGTATAGATTGGTAACGAACTTCACACAATTCTTGAAAGCTTCTCCGCCAAGGCCGAGATTGAATGCTATCTTCCTTGCCTGGAAGGGCTGCAGTCCGCCACCGGGGTGGACCCATTCCTTAAAGATCTTTTCCGGGGTGTTGTGGGCAACTTCTTCAATGTCCATGCCGCCTTCCGTACTGTACATGATCACATTTTGTCCTTTAGCCCTGTCCATGAGAATGGAGAGATAGAATTCCTTCACCTGGTTGGGGCCGGGATAATATACGTCCTGGGCAACGAGGATCTTGTTGACCTTTTTACCCGCCGGTCCCGTTTGAATGGTGACCAGGGTGCCTCCAAGGATATTCGAAGCGATCTGCTTTACATCCTCGGCGCTTTTGCCTACGGCTACCCCTCTTTGTTCGGTGCCCTGGATCTTTCCTTTACCGCGACCGCCGGCATGGATCTGGGCTTTTACCACGGCAAAATTGTTGCCGAACTGCACCTTTAACTGCTTGTAAGCTTCTTCTGCCGCGCCTGCATTATCGACCGGAATTCCTTCCTGTACGGGCACATTATATTTTTTCAGTTGTTCTTTAGCCTGATATTCATGCAAGTTCATGTACAAAAATTTGTTGCCAAAAATAGGACAAAAATGCCTGACTTTTTGTTTATTTTTACCCGACCCCATAAACCCCTGGACTATGAACTTAGCCATCCGAGTCCTTGACAACATTGTAAAAAACATGTATGTCAGGCTCATATTCTGGTTCCTCGCAGGCGTGCTAACCGCCGTCCTTTTCTTTAAATTTTTCCGGCGCAGCTATTGATCCATTGCCAGCTCTGACACATCGTCAAAAACAAAGGCCGGCCGGAAATCTTCATGTTTGTAAATAAAACGCACTTTTTTTAAGCGCAGGCCTTTTGCGTGCCGTACGAACAGACCCGATGCCGGCAATTCGCCAAACATGGAAAATTCGGGATAGGCCTCTTCCCGCTCCGGCACGAGACTCATCGAATCAGGCGAGCGGTAAGCCGTGTCTTTTGATGCCCCGCCCGGGTACGTGACCTCGATATCCTCCAACGTAACGTCCTCCACCGGGTGATCCGGAAGGCCTGTAATAGAAGCCGGAAAGATGTTGTGCGGCTCATTCACTGGGGGGCCTTCCATCTCGTATCCTTTGTCGGGTTTGCCTGCTGGTACTTCCACACGGACATTTCCGATGTAGACCCTTCGTAGTTTCCCCGCGGGCGCCCGCCTGTTGCGCCGCCCCAGGCGCAGGAAGATGGCATTGCCTGTATTGGTGGCTGTTATATTACGGATATCGATATCTTCCAGGGTGGCGCCATCCACGGTCTCCAGGGCAATAGCGGAACGGTAGGTGTCATAGATCTTCAGGTCCCTGACCCGGATATTGGAGAAAGCCCCATGAGAGGCCGTCCCCAGCTTCAAGGCGCTGGCGCTGGAACGAATGGTGCAATCCGCGATATAAATGTCCTCACAGCGGCCTTGCGGATCCTCCGACTTGAGACAGATACCATCGTCATCCGCGTTGATAAAGGAGTGGGTCACCCGCACTTTACGGCAATCGACGAGGTCGATGCCGTCATTGTTCCACATGACATTGCTGATGACCCGGATACTGTCGATCGTAATATCAGAACAACTTTTATAATTCTGTATCCAGCAAAGCCCATCCTTTATCGTTACGCCTTTCACGACTATCCCGTCGCAATGCTTAAACTCGATGAGCTTGGGCCTGTTCCTCTCCTCGGGCCGTATCTGGTGCCAGGGATTATATGTTTTCCATTCTGCATCCTGCAGGGTGCCGGCCTCCAGCATCCTGTAAATATCCTTTATCAGCAGCGGCCCCTGTCCGTCAATGGTGCCTTTTCCGGTGATGGCGATATGCTGCTGGCTGTCGGCGACGATCAGGGCGGAGGCGCTCCCGGGCCCATAGTCGATCCGCCGGGTGCTGCCCAGGAGAAAGGCGTTCTCCTCCAGGTGCAGGTCGACATTGCTCCGGAGATGTATGACGCCTGTAACCCACCTGCCGGCAGGTACGAGCACCATGCCGCCGCCTTTGGCGGATGCCGCGTCGATGGCCTTTTGAATGGACCTGGTGTTCATGGTGCGGCCATCCGCTCTTGCGCCATAAGAGAGGATACTGAAGCGGCGGGCCTGTGGTAAACAGGAGCCCGCCGCCAGCATACAAACAATAAAAAGCATCAGGTTTCTCATGTGTAGTAGGATCAATATCCGTCATTTTGTTTCAATGCCGGATTGAGCTTCAATGCCGTGCTGGGTATCGGGAATACGCGATGATTTATATCCGCATCCGTCTTAAAACCCCAGGCTCCTTCAAATTTCCCAAACCTGATCATGTCATTCCTGTGCCAGCTCTCCTGGGTGAATTCCCGGCTACGTTCGTTATAAACGGAGTCCAGCGTAATATTTGTCCATGCCGCTGAGGTAGTGCGCTGGGCCCTTAGGTCGTTGACCAGGGACAGCGCCGTTGCACCACCAGTGGCTGTGCCTCCCCGGAGAATGGCTTCCGCCTTCATCATGATGATGTCGGAGTAACGGAAAACAGGGATATCGTTGTTCTGGTTCCTCGACGAGGAAGTCGCATCGGGGTAGAACTTGATATCGCGGTAGCCCATATTCCACCCCACTTCGTCGTTGCCGCAGTCGAAAGTAGCGGGGTTGCTCCGCAGCACCACGTCAGGTGTCAGGTTCAGTTGGTACGTATAGGGAGTCTTATCGCCCTGATGAAGAATGGCGTCATATCCCCCCAAAGTCGTAGTGATCGTAATGGGCGTCACGCCATCCGGCTGGTATTGCAGGTCGTGGAGCCATTGCCCGTTCCTGATGTCGCCCGCGTCATAGAAATACGCATAAAAGGAAGGGATGGTGCTTTCGGGAGCCCCGGTCACATAAGGGATATGGAAAAAGTTATAGCCTGCCCCTGCAGCCACGTTGCCCATGCTACGGGGCACGTCGTACCTGGCATGGATATTCACACCCCTGAAACCCCAGTTGCCATTGTCGAAATTGGGATCATAAGGAATGGCAAAAATGAACTCGGGTATCTGGGGACCATTGTCTGGGTAGAACATCTTCAGGTACGTGCTTCTCGGCTGGAGGGAATATACCCCCCCGGCATTGATGATGTTGTCGCAGGCTGCGATACAGTCATCATTGCGCTTGGTACCCGTGTAGACCTCGGCATTCAGGTACAATTTTGCCAGCAGGGCATAGGCCATGTATTTATTCGGCCGGCCATAGGTGGATATGCCTGTGGCAGAGCTGAGATCTGGCAATGCCGCCTTGATATCGCTTTCGATAAAGTTGAACACCGTGGCCCGGTCCGACTTGGCTTTGGGCGTAAAATCACCGTATACCGTATCAATGGGCAAACCGCCGTAGTTATCCATCATAAAGAAATAAGCAAGGGCCCTGATCATCTTCATCTCTGCCAGGCCGGTGTTCTTCGACGCACCGTCAGGCATGGTCCTGCTCAGGATAGACATCGTCTGGTTAGCGGCCCCGATGATGGAGCTGCACCAGTTCCAATTGCCTGTGACATAACCATTGTCTGGAGTATAGGTATGAAAATGCATTTGCATATTCTGTCCGCCGTCATACCAGTTGTTGGCACGCGCAGGCATGATGGCCTCGTCAGTGCTGAGGGTCTGCATGAAAAAATATTCCACGGCATAATTCCCCCGCAGGGCCACATATGCAGGACCGGAAGCCGTGATAAAGCTGGCGGAATCCTGGGGATAGACATCCGGGGTCAGTTCGGTCGTTATGGGTACGTTCAGCTTATGACAGGAGGAAAAAACTGCCATAAGAAGTACCGGAACAATTATATATCTGAATAGCGTCTGTTGCATAATACTCGTTTTAATCGGTTGCTAATTTAGAAGGACACACTGGCGCCTACCAGGAAAGTACGGGTCTTGGGATAGAAATTGTTATAATCCACTCCCGGCGCTATGCCGCCCTGGTTCACTTCCGGATCGATGCCCTTATAGCCGGTGATCACAAACAGGTTGTTGACCGAACCATATACCCTGAGCTTTTTGATATACGGGCTCACATTCTTGAAATTATAGGCCAGGGTGGCATTGTCAAACCGCAGGTAGCTGCCGCTCTCGATAAAACGATTGGAATAGAAATTATCGTTGACATCGCCGATGGGCTCATTCATAGCATCCGCCGAGATATTGCCGAATTGCGCCAGTGCAGGACTGAAGAGATCAGCACGGGTGGCATTGTAGATCTTGTTCCCGAACACGCCTCTCAGGAAAAAACTAAGGTCCCAGTTCCTGAGACGGAAGGTATTGGTCCAGCCCAGCAGCAGCTTGGGCTGGGCATTCCCGAAATAATGATAATCCGTCCCATAGGCAATCTTGATACCTGGCTTGCCATTTTGAAGTATGAATTGAGAGGTGTCGCCTTTCCTGCCGGCATATTGCAGACCATAGAACTGGCCCAGGGGGTGTCCGGCCTTTAATAGCTGCACACTGCTCCCCGATCTGCCCCCGCCTTCGGGGTATGCGGCCCCTACGGAATCACCTCCGGCAAAATAAGGATTGGACAGGCTGGTGATCTTATTGGTATTATGGGCCAGGTTCAGCGTGCTGGTCCACGTAAAGTCTCCCCTGTTCACCACGGCGGCCGTCAGGTAGAGTTCAATACCCTTATTATTTATACTGCCGCCATTAGCTACGATGCCGCCGGTGGGTACCAGCATACGGTCTACCTGGTAATTCCAGATCATGCCGGTGGTGTTCTTATTATATACATCCACCGAACCGCTGACCCTTCCGTTCATGACGGAGAGATCCACGCCGATGTCTGTGGTAGCCGTCTTCTCCCACCGCAGATTGGCATTCTGCGTTTGAATGGGTCCATAGGCGGCGCTGGTGGAGCCCTGGTAATAATAAGATCCTACGCTGCCCTGGATGAATTGGGCGGTATAGGCGCTGAAGCCGCTGGAGTTACCCGTAACGCCATAGCTTGCCCGCAGTTTCAGGTCGCTGAAAGTGCTCTGTCCTTTCATAAAATCCTCTTCGATGAGACGCCAGGCCACGCCGGCCGAAGGGAACCAGCCCCATTGGTTGTTGCCCCCGAAGACGGAGCTGCCATCTCTTCTGATGGATCCCTGGAACAGGTACTTATCCTTGTAATTGTAATTCAGCCGGGCAAAATCCGAGATGAGCCGCGTCTCCTGGTAAGCATCCTTACCGAAGCTGATTTGAGGGCTGGAATACGCATACGGATTGCCCAGGGACAAATTGTTGAAGCTGGTGTTATCCACCGCAAAATTGAAAGTGGTGGCCTGGAAGCCATTCCCCAGCACATTGTTCTGCCAGGAATAACCCAGCACCGCATTCACCGTATGGTAGCCAAACTTCCTGTTCCAGGTGAAATAAGTCTCGAGGATCTTGCTGGTATTGGTATAGGACTGTCTTGTCGCCTGTCCGTTCTTCCCGAAGTTTTGTGGAGAGTGTCCATACAAAGCGGGGTTGGGGTTGTCGTACATTCCGGTATAATTGTTCGTAAAGTACTTGTCCAGGTATTGTCCCACCAATGTCGACATGTTGATGTATGCAAGGCTCAGGTCATAGGTGATGCCGAACGGCAGCTTCACCTGGGTAGTGAAATTACCCACCAGGTTGTTGTACTTGGTGTTCAGCTGGCTGTTGTTCATCATAGCGACGGGGTTGTAATAATTCTGGTTGATGAAGTTCTCGAAATAAGTGCCATCGCTGTTCTTCACCGGGGATGTGGGCAGATATCGGGCGGCTTGCAGCAGTACCGTATTGCGGTAAGGTATGTCATTGGCATTGCTGTTGGAGTTGGTAACATTCACCCCGAACCTTATCTTATCATTCAGAGCGTATTGCTCTATAGCCAGCCGGGCAATGACCCGTTCCAACGAACTATTCTGGAGAATACCTTCCTTGTAGGCATAGTTCAGGCTGGCGATGTAGTTGCTATGCTCCGTTCCGCCGCTGAAAGAGATATTGTGATTGTGAGAGATCGCCGTACTCCGCTGGATGGCTTTCTGCCAGTCCGTATTGGCGCCCTTGTCATCCGTGGGCAGCAGAGCCGAGTTGTTCTTCGTCATGAATGCACGCAGTTGATCGCCGCTCATTACCTTCAGCCGGCTGGACACTTTTTCGGCTCCCACATATCCGCCATAGCTCACCTGCATTTGCCCTGCTTTGCCTTTTCTCGTGGTCACGATGATGACGCCGGATGCAGCACGGTTCCCATAAATGGCGGTGGCCGCCGCATCTTTCAGTACATCGATAGAGGCGATGTCATCCGGAGCGATGAGAGAGATATCGGCGCCAGGTACTCCATCTATTACATAGAATGGCGTTTGCGAGCTGTTGAGGGTGGAAGTACCCCGTAAAACGACGGCCGCCGGAGTATTGGGGTCCCCGTTGGCGGTGATATTCAGGCCCGGCACCTTGCCCTGGAGCAATTGTCCCACGTCGGTGATGGCGCCCTTATTGAGATCCTCCGGTTTCACGGTAGTGACGGCGCTGGAAAGGTTCTTCCGGTTGGAGCGGCCATATCCCACTACGACCATATCCCCCAGGTTCTGGGTCTCTGCGTGGAGAACGATGGTCATGGTAGTGCGCCCGCTCACCGGCAGCTGCTGCGCCTGGTACCCGATGTAGCTGAATACCAGCACCGCGTCTTCCCGGATACCGGAAATGGTGAATGTCCCGTCTGCTCCCGTCTGCGTGCCTCCCTTTGCCCCTTTCACCTGTATGGAAACGCCGGACAAGGGATTCCCTTTCTCATCGGTGACCTTCCCCGTCACCGTCACCGGAGGGGGAGCCAGGATCTCTGCGCCCGGACCTGCAGGCTCCTTTAGCTTTACGGCAATGGTCTTATCCACTATCTCGTAAGTCAGCGGCTGATCCTTAAAGATCTCGTCCAGCACTTTGGGAAGGTCCTGGTAGACCACGCTGATAGTGACTTTCTTAGCCTGTTTCAGCATATCGAGCTTATACCAGAAGACATACCCCGTCTGGGATTTTATCTCCTTGAAGACCTGCTCCAGCGATTGCTTTTTCACCGAAAGGCTCACCTTTTGTGAGTAAGTTCCGGCGCTAAGCTGCAAGCAGGCTACTGTAAGCAGAAAAGCGGTCATTCTCATGGCAAGAAAAATTTTTCTTTTCGAACTAAGCTTGCCGGCCGTCCATGAAGCGACGGCTGCATTCGTTTTGGTTTGTAAAAGCCACTTTAAAAGGAGGGCTTTTACATGACGATCCATTTGCATAGATTTGCAGTGTTTGGGTTTACAACTTTCGATAATCGTTAACAGGATGTCGTTCAGTATTAGCCCGGACTTTCACCGGGAGCGGTCTCAAGCGCTCCTGGTTTTTTTTGGGCCATACCTGTTCTGATCAGGGTGCTTTATCCATTTGGCTTTGTTTTATTAAGCTCGTACCAGTATCTTTTTACCTTCCACTGTAAAGTGGACGCCACTGGCTTCCAATACTTTCAGCACTTTGGAAACATTCACGTTCCGGTAGATCTCTCCCTGGAAAAGGTCCCGGGGGACGCCATTGACGTATTCCACTTCCACATCATACCAGCGGGCCAGCTGCCGCATGACGTCGCCGATGGTGGCCTCATCGAATTTGAACAGGCCATTTTTCCATGCTATCACTTCCTCTACATCGGCCGTCATTACGGCGATGTCCGTATTGTCGCTCCAGCGGGCTTGCTGCCCCGGCCGGAGCAGAGAGGCGGCATTACCCTTATGCACCTTTACAGAGCCTTCCAGCAGCGTGGTATGAATAGCCGGCTCATCGGGATAGGCCTTTATATTGAAATGCGTGCCCAGCACCTCCACCTGGGCCGGTATAGTTCCTTTTGCCGGGGAAAGGGACACTTTAAATGGCATAGAAGGATTGTGAGCTATCTCGAAGTAAGCCTCTCCCTGCAGCTCCACTACCCTTTCTTTTCCGCTGAAGCTGGTGGGATATTTCAGCCGGCTGGCGGCATTCAGCCAGACCTTGCTGCCGTCAGGCAGGACCAATTGATATTGACCGCCACGTGGCGTAGTTAGCAAATTATATACAGGCCCGCTTGCGGCTTGCGGCTTGTAGCTTGCAGCTATTTGATAGCTCAGCTGTCCGTCTTTCCGTTTGATCAGCTGTGTATTTCCCTGCTGTCCCAGCACGCCGTCCTTTGCATCGTCCAGGCTGATGGAGGTATTGTCGGCCAGGGTCAGCGTGGCTTTATTGCTCCCGGGTGTAATGTCATGGGGAGGTGTTTGTTTTGACGGCGTAGTTGCGGCCAGCAGCTGGCTGGCATGGCGGCTTTCCGTGATCAGCCAGGCAGCGATGGACAGAAGCACCAGTGCTGCTGCGGCCATCAGCCAGTTTCTTCTCATCCGCCTAACCGGGCGGGCCGCAGTCCGGATCTTTTGGAACAGGGGGTCCCAGTCGGCTTCCTGGTAGTCAGACAGGTCCTGTTCTCGGTAGATGTGGGCTTCCAGCGCCTGGCGTATTTGCCCGTTGCGCTGGCCCTGGAGAAGCCGGCCCCATTCTTCCGCTTCGTCCGGCGTGAGGCTGTTGTCCAGGTATTGTTGTAATAGGTAAGTGATCCGGTCAGTGTGCATATGGTTTCAAGACCGGCGCCAGGAAAAATAGGACTACGCGAAAGCAAAATATTTTTAGTACTTTTATTTCAACACCACCTGCCAGGGATAAAATTGCTTATCCTTTCTCTTTTGATTCTATTTAGTGTCATTATTCAAAAACCCACCTCATGGCTGAAGAAGCAAAAAAACAAACTGCTCTCGGGGACGTGGCTGCCAGGCAGCTCGCGATCGCCACCCGCACGGTACCGCAAATGTCAACCATTACGCCCCGCTGGCTGACCCACCTGATGAGCTGGATCCCTGTCGAATCCGGCGTATACCGGCTGAACAAGGTCAAAGATGCCAGCAACGTGGAAGTGGATTGCTCGGGCCGGGATGAGCGTGTCTTGCCCCAGACCTTTGTCGACTATGTGGAAAATCCGCGGGAGTATAATCTCAGCGCGGTGAACACTGTGCTGGATGTACATACCCGGGTGTCGGACCTGTACAGCAAACCCTACAACCAGATCAGCGAACAGCTGCGCCTGACCATCGAGACGATCAAGGAAAGGCAGGAGAGCGAGCTGATCAATAATAGAGAATATGGCCTGCTGCATAGCATTGCAGGCTCACAGCGGATCAATACCCGTACGGGACCTCCCACACCGGACGATCTCGACGAGCTGATCACCAAAGTATGGAAGGAACCCGGTTTCTTCCTGCTGCATCCGCTGGCTATCGCCGCCTTTGGACGCGAGTGCACCCGCAGGGGAGTGCCACCGCCGACCGTCTCGCTTTTCGGGTCGCAATTTCTTACATGGCGCGGTCTCCCGCTGATCCCATCTGACAAAGTGCCGGTGGAGAACGGCAAATCAAAGATCCTGCTGCTGCGCACGGGCGAGAGCCGCCAGGGTGTCGTAGGTCTCTATCAGCCGGGCCTTCCGGGCGAGCAATCTCCGGGACTGTCAGTGCGCTTTATGGGTATCAATCACCAGGCCATCGCGTCTTACCTGGTATCCCTTTATTGCTCTCTGGCGGTGCTGGTAGACGATGCCCTGGCAGTACTGGATGAAGTATCGATCGACAGATATCACGAATATAAATGGCCGTCATGAACACTGAACTTTTTGATGTCAGCGGGCTCAGCGGACTGCCCGGTCTCCCGGACGAAAGCGCCCTGCAGGAGCTGGCCAATCAATTTTTTGCCGCACCTCTGGTGCCGCAGGGGGCCGCAGCAGGCATTCCATCCTCTGTCGCAGGTAGTGGCATTTCGCCCTCCGCACACCATCAGGGCAATAGCGTCGATCTGAAGGACCCGCAGACGAGCCTGCCTGATCCGCATTTTGCCGGGAAGGGACTGGTGCCTTCTTCTGTGGCGGGCAGCGGACGATCCCCTTCTACGGAGCAGCCGGCACGTAAACTACAAGGAAGCCTCTCTTCATTTACAACCGGTCCCGGCTTTTATTTCATAGAAGAGAAAAGCGCATTCGTAAGATCGCAGCCTGCATTGCCAGCCCATGGAGCATTGCCGTCCCCACCATTTGATGTGAACCAGGTCCGTAAGGATTTTCCCATCCTCCGGCAATATGTCAATGGCCGGCCGCTGGTGTGGCTGGACAATGCCGCCACGACGCAGAAGCCGCAGCCGGTGATCGACAGGATCAGCCATTTTTATGAGAACGATAATTCAAATATTCACCGGGCTGCGCATGAGCTCGCTGCACGTTCCACCGACGCATACGAAGGGGCCCGTGATAAGGTGCGGCAATTTCTTAACGCCTCCTCTTCGAACGAGATCGTCTTTGTACGTGGCGCTACCGAAGCGATCAACCTGGTGGCAAAAAGCTGGGGAGCGCAATTCCTGCAGCCGGGCGATGAGATCATCGTTAGTCACCTGGAGCACCATGCGAATATTGTCCCCTGGCAGCAGTTGTCGGCGGCCAAAGGGCTAAAGCTGAAGGTCATTCCCGTTGATGACGACGGCCAGGTATTGCTGGAAGAATATGCCCGTTTGCTCAGTTCCAAAACAAAGCTGGTCTCCTTTACGCAGGTATCCAATGCGCTGGGCACGATCACGCCTGCACAAAAGATCGTGGAGATGGCGCATGCCGCAGGAGCCAAAGCATTGGTGGATGGCGCGCAGGCCGTATCCCATATGCCCGTGGACGTCCGGGCGCTGGATGCCGACTGGTATGTATTCTCCGGCCACAAGGTATTTGGTCCGACTGGCATTGGGGTGCTGTATGGAAAAGAGGAGCTGCTGAACGAGACGGCCCCCTGGCAGGGCGGCGGCAATATGATCAAAGATGTCACTTTCGAGCATACCACTTATCAGCAGGCGCCCGGACGATTTGAAGCCGGTACGGGTAATATCGCCGATGCCGTCGGCCTTGGCGCCGCAATAGATTATGTCTCTGCCATTGGTATGGGGCTGATCGGTCAATATGAGCATTACCTCCTGCAATATGCCACCCGTCTGCTGAAAGAAGTTCCGGGTCTGCGGCTGATCGGTACGGCCCCTGACAAGGCCGGCGTTCTGTCATTTATACTGGATGGCTACAGGACGGAGGATGTCGGAGCCGCGTTGAATCAATCGGGCATTGCCGTTAGGTCAGGTCATCATTGCGCTCAGCCCATCCTTCGGAGGTTTGGTGTGGAATCCAGTGTGCGGCCTTCCCTGGCGCTGTATAATACCTGCAGTGATATCGATGCGCTCATTGCCGTTCTTCACAGGCTGCGGACAGCCAGGCCAGGGATATAATGTTCATCTCTGTAAAATAAAGAAGGCGATCAGCGAAGGCAATATATTGCCCAGGTGCAGCCGGAGGGTCTTCAGGGCCTTTACCAATTGATTTTTAACAGTACTATGTGAGAGATTGAGCTCGGAGGCTATTTCCGGTATGCGTTTGTATTGTTCACGGCTCATCCTGTAGATCTGCCGGCAGGAATTCGGCAATTGCTCAATAGCCTGTTGAAGCCGTTGTTCCGTCTCCCGGTGAAAGAAAGATTGCTCCGGGGAAGGCGCTTCGCCGATCTGTGTGTGAAGCATTTCTTTTGCCAGTCGCTCGTGCTTTGCTTGTGCATGCAGATAATCCATGGACTCGTTGGAGACAATGCGAATGATATATGCTTTGGGATTATCCACCCGGGCCAGTCGTCTCCTGTGCGCCCATATTTTGAGGAAGACCTCCTGCAGCACCTCTTCGGCCGCGAGCGGGCTGTGTGTCAATTTAATCACAAAGGGCTGCAGCAGCTTATTATAATAATGGAACAATTGCCGGAAGGCTTCTTCATCTCCGTCCGCCAGGCGGCAGAAGAGCATTTTTTCGTCGTATAACGCAGTCGTAAGCAATCGGTGGAATGATATCCAGCGAAAATAGAGAAAAAGATAATACGTAGTGGAACGAAACCGGTTACGTAACTTTTTATTTTTTTAAATGGACCCCCTGGGGACCAGCTCGGCGGAGAGTTTCACCGGTGCGTTTTCCAGCGGCGCCTCCGTCCCGGTATGTCGAAGCCGCTCGATCAGGGCCGTCATGGCCTGCTGGCCGATCTCGCAGATGGGCTGGCGAATGACGGAGATCGTAGGGGTATACAGACGGAAGATATCGTTGTCGTCAAAACAAAGCATGGCCTTATCTTCAGGGATGCGGATATTCATTTTTTTAGTGGTCTCGATCCCCAGCACCCCCAGGTAATTGGTGAGAAAGAAGATGGCATCGGAATCTTTTCCGTCGCCGGCGAAGAATTCCTCTATCTCTTCCAGCGCGGCTTCGCGGACATAGCCGTAGGGCACCTGCTTGACCAAACGGGGTTCTATGGGGATGCCATGCTTTTTCAGCGTGTCGTAATAAGCCTGGAGACGATCGTGCATATGGGCCATGTCCACCTCGATGGTCACCAGGGCAATTTTCCTGTAGCCTTTGGTAATGAGATATTCCATACCTTCGGTAACGCCGGCGTAGTTATCCACCAGGACAGAAGGTATTTCTTCATGTTCGGGGAAATAGCGGTCGATCAGGACGACGGGTTTGTTCTCCGCCTGCAGCTTGCGGATCTCTTCTGCCAGGCCAAGCGTAGGAGTGATGATGTACCCGTCCACCTGCCGCTGGGACAGCATACTGATGAGCTCACGGGCCTTTGTCTCGTCGTTGTCAGTGCTGCAGTAGACGACCTTATAATCGTATTTTTTGGCTTCGTCCTCGATGGTCTTGGCCATGGATGCGAAAAAGGCATTTGAAATGTTCTCGACGATGAGGCCAATGGTCTTTGTCTTGCCGGTGCGAAGCCCTCTTGCAAGCTGGTTGGGACGGTAGCCCATTTCACGGGCGACATTCTCTACCTTCTCGATGACCTCTCGGCTGATGCGCATCTTAACAGCTTTATCGTTCATCACAAAGGATACGGTGGAGACGGAAACTCCTGCTTTGCGGGCGATGTCGCTGATAGAAACTTTCTTCATTACTTATGGGGTTACGATAAAGTAAAGATAACTAAATCGTTTTAGCCTGAAATAATTATTTTTTTTCCTTATTATTAAGTTCCCTAACCTGCTTATAGATGAAAAAGCCAGTACTAACTGCTGTCTCACTTCTATGTCATTTATTGTCGTCTCCCCAGGTCCCGGCTTTACCCCCAACAGCGCCGCATATAGCCCATATCCAGCTGCAGGCGGAGGTGGATGATGGCTTTAAGAACGGGGTTTTGCGTGGTGAAATGCAGCTGAACAGCAGGCCTGAGGCGGGCATGAAAGTGACGATCGAGGTGAAAGTGGCGGACGGCGGCCAGGGGAAGGCACTTTCGCCCCCTCTGCGGCATATGTTTGCCGTCACGGACAGCATGCTGTCTTTTTCATCACCGGTGCCGGGAGTACGGTTGTGGTCCGCGGAAACGCCCGTCCTTTATGACGTGCAAGTGCGCCTGACCGATAGCGCAGGCGCAGGCGTGGAGGTCTTCACGCGCCAGGTGGCTTTTCGCAGGATCGCAGTCCTGGATAGTATGTTGTTGGTGAACAACCGCCGGGTGCGTATAAAAGGCATTAGTCTTGCATGGCCCGATACGGTCAGCGGGCAGGTCGTCTCAAAGGGATCGATGCTGGAGGCTATCCGGCGGATGAAGTTTTACAATATCAATACAGTGCGGGCTCCGCATCGTTCTTTCGATCCAGACTGGTACGCGCTCTGTGATCAATACGGTCTCTATGTCATAGACGAAGCAAACGCAGGGCTGGCTGAAGATCCTGGCATATTTGCCCGGGAACTGTACATCGCACCTGCAGCCGGGGAAATAAAACATGCATATCAACCCGTCGTTACCACGTTGCCGGGGTCATCAGCCGCCTCGAAAACGCTGCCCGGCTTCGCCATTCGCATCTTCAACGATCATTCTTTCCGCGATCTTTCCCATTTGTCCCTGGAATGGAAAGTGTTGGTGAATGGTGTGCCGGGGCAGCGGGGGGTTATGCCCATGCTGACCGTTGGTGCGCAGCGATCCGGGGTGGTACGGCTGCCCGTCAGGATCCCTGCCGGCGCAGGTGAAGTATTGCTGGATGTGACTTACCGGCTGAAGAAAGCCGAAGGGTTGCTGCCTGCCGGTCATATCGTAGCGATGGATCAATTGCCGCTGCGGCCGTCGTACGTGGGTGACATAGCCGTACATCCTGTCGGGGAGCTGATCTTTACAGATGAGGGAGGGGCTTTTACCATCAGCGCGCCGGCCACGGGACTCCATATACAATTCAACAAGCAGTCGGGCTGGCTCCAGCATTATGTTGTCGGGGATCGCAGCCTGCTGGAAGATACACTGGGGCTCAGCGCCAATTTCTGGCGGGCGCCTACCGCCCGGGATTATGCAGCGGGACTGCCGCAACAGCTGAGCGCATGGAAGGCCGCCATGCAGGAGCCGAAGCTGCAGCTTTTTTCCACAAGCACCGCAACCGACATCGTCGTGGTGCGGGCGGACTATTTCCTGCCGGAAACCTTTTGTGCGCTGCATGTCCATTACACCGTCAATTCGAAGGGTGAGATGCAGGTGGAACAAATACTGGAAGTGGACAGCGCCCAGCTCAGCAGCGCGGGCGGATCCTTCAGGAGCCCGATGCTGCCTCGTTTTGGCATGCGGTGGTTCCTGCCGGCAGGCTATGATTCCGTCACATATTACGGCCGGGGCCCGCAGGAGAACTATGAGGACAGATGCCGCGGCGCATTGGCGGGTATTCACCGGCAGTCGGTGGATCAGCAGTTCTTTCCCTATGCACCTCCGCAGGAATGCGGTACAAGGACCGGCGTACGTTGGTGGAAGATCACGGACCAGCAGGGACATGGGCTGCAGCTCACGGCGGACAGCACGCTGCTAAGCATCAGCGCCCTGCATTATTTTGATATAGACCTGGATACAGGGGACAGTCTGCAGCACCGGCCTGCTGCCAGATTGAAGCCGCGTCCCCAGACCCAATTGAATATTGATCTCCGGCAAATGGGTGTGGAGGGAGGCTTTCTGCTGCCTTATGGCAACTACCGTTATATATATAAGGTGACGCCTTTCTGACGAAACCGTATTCGTTAAAAAATCCCTTCCCTGAAGACTGCGTTCCGGTGAGGATGGTTAGTTTTACGCTCTATGAGGGTTACAAAATATTTTTTCCTGTTGTCCGTAATGCTGACAGCCATACTCAGCTGCCAGGCGCAGCGTGATGTCACAACAGCCGGCGATTCCCTGGTCCGGCGTATACTGCCAACGGGTCAGGCCAATGATATTATAGTGAAGACGCTGCCCTCCCCCGGCGGTCTGGATACATTCGAAATAGAACAGGCGCCCGGGCACAAGATCATTTTAAGAGGGAATACGGGAGTAGCCATCGCCTCTGCGCTGTATTATTACCTGAATGAATATTGCCATTTCCAGATCACCTGGAACGGGACGCATCTGGATTTCTTCCCTGATCAGCGGCTGCCCGATGTGCCCGTAAAAGTGCGCAAGGCCACCCCTTATGAATACCGCTATTATCTCAATTATTGCACCTTCAATTACAGCATGAGCTGGTGGGACTGGTCCCGCTGGGAGAAGGAGATCGACTGGATGGCGCTGCATGGTATCAACATGCCGCTGGCCATCACGGGAGAAGAGTTCACATGGTATACCGTGTACAAGGAAATGGGGTTCACTGACGAGGAACTGCAGGATTTTTTCAGCGGCCCTGCCTATTTCGCCTGGCACTGGATGGGCAACCTGGACGGCTGGGGCGGTCCCCTACCCGTCAGCTGGATGAAAAGCCATGCGGACTTACAGCAAAAGATCCTGCGGCGCGAACGGGCGCTGGGCATGAAGCCCGTGCTTCCGGCTTTCACCGGTCATGTTCCAGCCGCATTTACCAAGCATTTCCCCTCGGCCAGGGTCAAAACCACTAATTGGAAGAATGGGTTTTCGGACACTTATATCCTGGACCCGGCGGATCCTCTTTTTGCTGACATCGGTAAAAAATTCCTGTCCACGCAGACCCGTGTTTTCGGGACCGATCATCTCTATTCCGCCGATACGTTCAATGAAAATGAGCCGCCTTCTGACGACCCCGCTTTTTTGAGCGGGTTGAGCCGGCGGCTTTATGAAGGCATGCAGGCTGCAGACACAGCCGCTACCTGGGTTATGCAGGGTTGGTTGTTCTACAGCGACCGCAAATTCTGGAAAGCGCCGCAGATAAAGGCCTTATTGGATGCCGTCCCTGACCGGCATATGCTGCTGCTGGACCTGGCGGCGGAGATCGAGCCTGTCTGGCGGCGGACGGAAGCTTTTTATGGCAAACCATGGGTGTGGAACATGCTGCACAATTTTGGCGGCAATATCAGTATGTTCGGGCGGATGGACGGCGTAGCTTCCGGCCCCGCGGCCGCCTTGCACGACCCTGCATCAGGCCGGATGCAGGGCATAGGCCTTACTATGGAGGGCATCGAACAAAACCCCGTGCTGTACGAGCTGATGACGGCACATGTATGGCGGGATGACGTCATCGACCCGGAGAAATGGCTGACGTCCTATGTCACCAACCGTTATGGACATGCAGACAAGGCGGCCATTGCCGGCTGGGGGAAGCTGAGGACCACCGTATATAATGGTAAGGAGATAAGGGACGGGGCGGAATCCATCCTAACGGGAAGGCCCACCTTCTCGTCTGCCGCCGTTTGGACGCGTACCAAACTAAATTACGATCCGGCCGATCTGCTGGGCGCCTGGGACCTTTTTATAAAAGCCATACCGGCCTGTCGCAATAGCGACGGATTCCAATACGACCTGGCAGACCTCACCCGGCAGACACTGGCCAACTATGCAAGGCCGCTGCAGGAAAAATGGGTACAGGCTTTCCGCGAGAAGAACAGCGACGAACTTGCACGCTACAGCGGCGCCTTCCTGGAACTGATAGACGACAT